>Ga0210051_1003159_pt1 | contig 16455 bp, 20 predicted proteins | sample CryGey092014_all_FD_185464 | JGI IMG/M metagenome (GOLD analysis project Ga0210051, IMG submission 185464) | Groundwater microbial communities from aquifer - Crystal Geyser CG23_combo_of_CG06-09_8/20/14_all (SPAdes) (version 2) | ecosystem: Environmental > Aquatic > Deep subsurface > Groundwater... | reverse complement strand
TAATTCAGCCACAGAATTTCACAGAACTTCACTGAAAGTTAAAGAATTAATCTCTTTAATTCACTCTTTGTATAAAAATTCTGTGTTTTTCTGTGCCATTCTGTGGCTACCATTTTTTACTTTACAAAACCTTTATTTATAACACAAAATCGGGTTTTTGTCAAGTTATATTTTCCTTACCGCTTTGACGAAAGCCAGCATCTTGTCGTAGTCCTTGCGGGTCGGCGTGCGTTCTATTCCCGAGCAGACATCCACTGCAAAGGGTTCAACTTTTTTTATCGCTTCAGATACGTTTTCCGGTGTCAGTCCGCCAGAGAGAAAAATCGGTTTTCCTATTTTTTTGAATTCCAATGCTATATCCCAATTAAATGTTTGGCCTGTCCCCCCTGCCGCACCTTCTATGAATGTATCCAGTAGAAAATAATCTACATTCTGATATTTACTTAAAGGGTGTTCGGCACCGAACACTTGTTCGGTTGAAAAACCGGGCTTAATTCTGAACGCTTTTATTATCTGCGGTTTGCCTTCCCACAAAAGATTTGCCGGCACGGTCGCTGAAATTTTTTCTTTCAGTTGGGCACAGTATTCCGGCGTTTCATTACCGTGAAGTTGAACTGCACCCAGTCCTACTTTTTTTATAATTTTCAGGATTATTTCAATTTCCTCGTCCACAAAAATACCTATGGATTTCACAAATTCGGGAAGTGCTGCCGTTATTTTTTTCGCCATATCAACGGATATTTTCCTCGGGCTGTTTTTATAGAAGTTAAGTCCGATGAAATCCACGCCGGCATTTGCCGCCCAAAGCGCATCTTTTTCGTTTGTAATTCCGCAGATTTTTATTTTTGTCATTTTATCTCCGGCAGTTCTCCCAGCGCTTTTTTGATTTCTTCGCCAGGAAGTTCATAGTCCTCAAGTTTGCCGGAGAGATATTTATCATATGACGCCATGTCAAAATGTCCGTGCCCGGAGAAATTGAACACTATGCATTTTTCCTGTTTTGTTTCGCGGCATTTTATCGCTTCATCAATTGCGCATTTTATAGCATGCGCCGTCTCCGGAGCGGGTAAAATTCCCTCAGTTTTTGCAAAAACTACTGCTGCTTCAAACACGGTGTTTTGCGGATATGCAACTGCCTCTATTATTTTTTTATTGAACAACAATGATACAATCGGCGACATTCCGTGATATCTCAATCCTCCCGCATGAATTGCCGGCGGGACAAATGAATGACCAAGCGTGTACATCATCAAAAGCGGGGTAAGTTTCGCGATGTCGCCGTAATCATACCTGAACGGTCCTTTCGTGAGGGTAGGACAGGATGTCGGCTCCACTGCAATTATTTTTATATTTTTACCTTTGAGTTTTTCCGGGACGAACGGGGCGGCAAATCCTCCGAAATTACTTCCGCCTCCGACGCATCCGATAAGAATATCCGGATTTTCTCCCGCTATTTTTAACTGTTTCTGCGTCTCAAGTCCGACGATTGTCTGATGTAAAATTACATGGTTTAATACGCTGCCGAGCGAATAGTTTGTATCGTCGTGCGTTGCAGCATCTTCCACTGCTTCGGAAATTGCAATTCCGAGCGAGCCCGGCGAATCAGGATTTTTTGTAAGAACTACTCTTCCCGATTGTGTTAAATTGGAAGGCGATGCAAAAACTTTACCGCCCCAAACCTGCATCATGAATTTTCTGTAGGGCTTCTGGTCGTAGGAAACCTTAACCATATACACGGTGCATTTAAGTCCGAAAAGATTACAGGCAAATGAAAGCGCACTTCCCCACTGTCCCGCTCCGGTTTCTGTTGCCAGCCGTTTTATTCCGGCTTTTTTATTGTAATATGCCTGCGCGACTGCGGTATTGGGTTTATGACTTCCCGCAGGAGATACCGACTCATTTTTGAAATAAATTCTTGCCGGTGTTTTTAGATATTTTTCAAGCCGTCTTGCGCGGCATAGCGGCGAAGGTCTCCATAGTTTATAAATATCAAGAAGTTCGTCGGGAATTTCTATCCATCTTTCCTGCGAGACCTCCTGTTTTATTAACTCCATCGGAAAAATCGGCGACAAATCCTGCGGTCCTACCGGTGTCCCATTCGGTTTCAGCGGCGGTTTCAACGGTTCCGGCAAATCCGCCTGAACATTGTACCACTTTTGAGGCAATTCCGATTCTGACAGTAAAATCTTCACATCATCCATATACTACCTCCCTTTATCCAAAAAGTTCCGCCACCGATTTTTTTATATCCTGCGATTTCATAAAATGTTCTCCGATAAGAACGGCGTTTATTCCGATATTTTTCAGTTTTTCAATATCCTGACTTGTTTTTATCCCGCTTTCCGAAATAATTATTTTATCGCCGGGAATTTTTTCTCTCAAATTTAATGTTGTATTTATGTCAACTGTCAAATCGGAAAGGTTTCTATTATTGATGCCTACAATTTTCGCATCCGTATTCAATGCAATTTTTAATTCTTCTTCATTATGAATTTCAACTATCGCCGAAAGATTCAATTCGCTCGCTATTTTAAGAAATTTTTTTATTTTTTCAATATCTAATATCGCCGCAATAAGAAGAACCGCATCAGCGCCGAAATATCTTGACTCATAAATTTGGTATTCGTCAACAATAAAATCTTTTCTTAAAATGGGAAGTTCCGAAATCTGCCTTACAAGGTCAATGTGAAAAATATCGCCCTGAAAATATTTTGTTTCGGTCAGAACGGAAATAGCATCAGAATGTGCTTCTTCGTACTGTTTTGCGATTTTCTCAACATTAAAATTTTCAACGATTTCACCTGCAGACGGCGATGCCCTTTTTATCTCGGCAATCAGGTTGATGCGATTTGGTTTGGAAATTGCCGACTTAAAATTACGCGTAGCCGGCATTTTTTCTATATCGGACCAGATTTTGGAAATTGGCAGCCGCTCTTTTTTGCGAGCAAGTTCTAACTTTTTATATTCAACGATTTCGTCAAGAATGTTCATTTTTTTCTGAACGCAGATTACAACGAAAACTTTCTAAACCTTTTTGACTGGATTAACAGGATTTTTAAGTCCTTGTCTTATCCTGTAAATCCTGTCAGAATTTTCTCTCTGTGAACTGTGGCTATCCCTTTCCACAGTATTTTTTTAATTCCTCAAATTTTTTAAGCGCCTTGCCTAAATCAATTGACCTTTGGGCAAGTTCTATTCCTTCTTTGAAATTTTTTGATTTTCCCGCTGCCGTTAAAACCGCCGCAGTATTTAACAGGACGATATCCCGTTTCGGACCCTTTTTCCCTGTAAGTATATCCAAAATTATTTTTGCGTTTTCTTTTGCGTCGCCTCCGGCAATATCACCAACTTTTGCTTTTTTTAGTCCGAAATCTTCAGGTTTTACCGTGTATGTTTTTATGATGCCGTTTTTTAATTCCGAGATTTGGGTTTTACCCGTTATAGAAATTTCGTCAATTGCGTCGATTCCATGCACCACAAAGGCGCTTTTTGACCCGAGATTTTTTAAAACGAAAGCGAGCGTTTCCGTTAAATCCGGAGAATAAACGCCGAGCACCTGTGCGTTTGCACCTGCAGGATTCGTAAGAGGACCAAGAATATTAAAAATTGTTCTGATGCCGATTTGGCGGCGCGGTCCGATTGCATATTTCATAGCGGAATGTAAAAGCGGAGCATATAAAAAACCAATGCCTATTTTATTTATGCACTCCTCAACTTTTTCTCTCGGTAATTCAAGATTTATTCCGAGTTCTTCAAGGACATCCGCACTCCCGCATTTTGACGAAACGGCGCGGTTTCCGTGTTTTGCAACCACAACTCCCGCACCCGCCGCCACAAATGCCGTTGCAGTAGAAACATTGAATGTCTTGGTTTTGTCGCCTCCCGTTCCGCAGGTGTCAACAATAGTTTCCCAGTCAATATTTATTTCGTCCCTGTCGATATCAACTGCATGTTTTTTAACAATTATTTTTGTGGCATGTTCACGCATCACTTTTGCGCAGCCGGTAATCTCGTCAATCGTCTCGCCTTTCATTCTTAAAGCGGTAATAAAAGATGCAATCTGCGATTCCGTTGCCTGAGCCGTCATAATTTCAGTCATTACATCAATCGCTTCTTTTTCAGTTAAATTTTCTTTCTGAACAACTTTCGCAATCGCTTCTTTAATCATTTTCCACCTCTTTAGAAATTTGAGTATTAGAAAAATTTAAAAATTTCCTGTTTGACCCCATTCCTTTTATTGAATTCCGCACTATGGTGCAAATGGAATACCAAGTAATCCATGGTTTACAAAAAACAATATAAAAAACCATATAGTAACATTAATTGGCCATATAGCAAAGATGCTAAAAAATAGCAGCCACAAATATGATTTTTGTCGGCCAGATTGCCTATATGTAAAAATAAAAATTCCCAGCCAAACGATAAAAACAAATATACTAATAATAGCAGGAGTAATTGAGAATGGAGTAGAAGTATCAAAATTAGAATATCTACTAATAATCTCACATAAAATAGATACTATAAGTCCTGATAGGAGAGCAAAGATTATCGTAAGGCAATACAAAAAGCGAATATATGCCTTATTCTCAGTTTTTATTTCAGAACTATTTTTTGTATTCAATTCGGAATTTATAGTATTTCTCATAGAATAACTTGCCAGTTTATTTCACTCCATGCTTATAATATCTGTACTTTCATTCCACCATTTTTCAAACGGCGGTTTATTCGGAGTTTTCTTTATCTCGCTATATTGCCCTCTTGCTAATATATCCGTTGACGGCACATTAAAACAAGAATCGGCAGAGATTAGCCACCGGTCGTGAATGACCGACTTAATTTTATTGTCAGATATTGCTCCCAATTCGCATATTACATTATTATTTCGGAACTCCTGCTTGAAATCTTTGAATGAATTTTTTAATTTATCGTCAACTTTGTCATCGGACATCAAAATTTTTATAGTTTTCACTCTTTTGATGTCCACTCAATCGGCTAACAGTTCCAATCCGATTTTTGAAAAATATTTATCAATCCAATAAATGTATTTTCTGCAGGATTTAATCATATCCTTAAAATTTTTCTTGTTCGTGAATGGCTTTTCCGGGGAAATCAATACCGCTTCGGGTGTCGCAGACGGAATGGAATGTATTGCCCTAGATATTGTTTTGATTTTCTTGTCATGATTTTCCACTTTGTGTTCAATCGCATCTATTCTGTTAGTGAATTTTTTACTGGTGGAAACTATTCTTCTTATGTTCACAAAGACGCGCATAATGCCGATATTTACCTGTATGGCTCTCTCGCTTCTGAGGACACTGGACAGCATTGCAACGCCTTGCTCGGTAAATGCATATGGGAGTTTCCTTGCACCACCCCATCTTGATGTTGCAAATTGCAATATCAAGTTTTGAAATTCTTCTTTTGTAAGTTGATACATAAAGTCATTTGGAAACCGTTCAATATTCCTCCTAATCGCCAGATTGAGATTTCCTGTGGTTACTCCGTAAAGTTCCGCCAAATCCCTGTCAAGAATGACTTTTTGCCCTCTGATTAAAAGTATTTTATTTTCTATCTGTGCCGACGGAACACTTACAATTATATTTTTCATTATTTCTGTTTTAACTTCAAAAAGTTTTTTAATAATTTTTTGCCGGGTTTTGTTAAAATTGATTCCGGATGAAACTGGATTCCTTCCACACAAGCGGGAAGTGGGAAGTGGGAAGTGGGAAGTCGCTTCAACCGGAGTCCCATTATTTCGTCGTCTTTTGTCCAAGCGGAAATTTCAAAACATTTCGGCAGTGATTTTTTTTCAACTAAAAGCGAATGGTATCTGGTCGCCTCAAATGGATTTTTAAGTCCCTTGAAAATTGTTTTACCGTCGTGATAAATCATAGATGTTTTGCCGTGCATAAGTTTTTTTGCATGAACTATTTTGCCGCCGAAAGCGGCGCCGATTGACTGATGCCCGAGACACACGCCTAAAATCGGAATTTTTCCGGAAAAATGTTTTACAACATCTACTGAAATGCCGGCTTCCTTTGGCGTGCATGGTCCCGGCGAAATAACAATATGAGTTGGGTTAGACTTTTCAATTTCAGAAAGCGTGATTTTATCGTTCCTGAAAACCTTTATGTCGGGATTCAATTCGCCGAGATACTGGACCAGATTATAAACAAACGAATCGTAATTATCAATAACTAAAATCATTTTACCAGCCCGACACCACCTTGTTTGCAGCCATCTCTATCGCTTTAAGAGTGCCTTTTGCTTTGTTAAGTGTTTCTTCATATTCTTTTTCAGGCACAGAGTCGGCGACAATTCCCGCACCCGCCTGAATATACGCTTTTTTCCCTTTCATAATTATCGTCCTAATGTTTATCGCAAAATCCATATTACCGTTGAAATCAAAATATCCCACGGCGCCCGCGTAAAGCCCTCTTTTGGTGGGTTCAAGTTCTTCAATTATTTCCATCGCCCTGATTTTAGGCGCACCTGAGACCGTTCCCGCTGGAAATGTTGCTTTTAATAAATCAAAAGCATCTTTTTCAGATTTCAGTTTTCCGACGACATCTGACACAATATGCATTACATGTGAATATTTTTCTACTGTCATAAACTTTGTAAGTTTTACGCTGTTAAATCGGCAAACCCGCCCGAGGTCGTTTCTTCCCAAATCAACAAGCATCAAATGTTCTGCTTTTTCTTTTTCGTCGGTCAAGAGTTCTTTTTCAAGTTTTTTATCTTCTGATTCGTCTTTTCCGCGAGGTCTAGTCCCGGCGATAGGTCTTAAGTTAGCGATATTGTTTTCAAGACGCACAAGAATTTCCGGCGAAGCACCGATAATCTTCACATCTGCGAGATTGAAATAATACATATACGGTGAAGGATTCAAGATGCGCAGTGCCCTGTAAATTTCAAACGGCTCGCCTTCAAAGTCAGTTTCAAGTCGCTGTGATAAAACGGTCTGAATAATGTCGCCGTCTTTAATGTATTTTTTTGCCTTTTTAACCGCTTTTAAGAAATTTCCTTTTTTGATATTTGATTTAATACTTCCTGATTTGGAACGGACTGTCTTTATTAAAATGGGTTCTGAAAGTTTTTTTGTGATTTCATTAATTTTATTGCAAGCGGTTTTGTAGCCGATTTCTTCAGACGGTTTTATCAGCCGGATTATTTTTAATTTTTGCCGCAAGTGGTCAAAAACCACGATGATTTTCGGAAAGATAAAATACAGTTCAGGAAGTGACAATCCCTTTCTGTTTAGGTCTGGTATTTTTTCAATATTTTTTACATAATCATAAGCGATATATCCGATAGCCCCGCCGGAAAGGCGCGGCAGCGATTTATCATGCGAAATTTTATTTTCCGACAAAACGGATTTGAGATATTCCAAAGGGTCGTCCGTTTTTATATTTTTTTTTCTACTTGTTGTTTCTATTTTTACAAATTTATCCTTGCTCTCAAAAACTAATGATGGCGACAAAACCAAGAAAGAATATCTTGCGAATTTTTCTGCACCCTCCACACTTTCAAGCAGACAGGACGGGAAATCTCTTCCCAGTTTCAAATAGGCAGAAACCGGTGTTTCACCGGCAGCAGAAATTTCTTTCCAAAGTTGCACGGTGTAGCCGTTTTTGATAAGTTCTTCAAACTTTTTTTTATTCGGATGAAACATATTTCGCTTCGCTTAATCACGAATAACACATCACGAATGCCATCACGAATTTTCACGAATAACGCCAATTAAAATTGGCGATTACAATTTATTCGTGTCTTGTTCGTGGTATTTGCTTTTATTCGTGTGCCTTTATTCGTGTTTTAAAATTTTATAATCTTTCCTTTTATTAGATTCTTGTGTATAAAATAGATATGTTCGCCTGTTTTCGGGTCTATCCAATCGCGTGAATCGTTTGATTCGTCACGGTTGTCGCCGAGAACAAAAAAACAGTTTTCCGGAATTTTTAAGTCGGTAATTTTGTCGCCTTTAAGTATTTCGTCCGGACGGGTATGCCGCGTGTAAGGTTCGTCCAACTTTTTGCCGTTAAGAAAAACATTTTTATTTTCTATCGTCACCTTTTCGCCGCCCGTGGCAATAATTCTTTTTACAAGGTCTTTTTCGTCCATTATAGGCGATTTGAAAACTATAATTTCTCCTTTTTTCGGCTGTCTGAAATTGTATGTTATTTTATCAACGAAAAAATGGTCGTTTATCTGTAAAGTGGGAAGCATTGAATCGGATGCGATGTAAATTCCCTCAAATATAAAAGTTCTTAACACCATCGCAATAAATGCGGCAATCAAAACAAGCCATAAAAGACGTTTCATACGATAAGCCACAGAATTTCACAGAATTACATTGAAGTTACCTGCCACGATGTAATACCTATGTCATGCTGAGCGTAGCGAAGCATCTCGCTTTTTAACACCGAGATTCTTCACTGCGTTCAGAATGACACTTCGTGTTATCTGATTTTATCAGATTTTATCTGCGTCCTATTTTTATTTTCTGTACACCTTTTTCGGGTCAAATACTTTTTTTAATATGATTTTCCCTTTTTCTGTCCTGTAAAAACAGGAATTGTACCCGTTATGGCACGCCGCCCCTTTGGGTTCAACAAGCACTAAAATCGTATCGGCATCACAGTCAACATAAATTTTTTTTACTTTTTGGACATTGCCGGATTCCTCGCCTTTCATCCAAAATTTTTTTCTACTTCGTGAGTAAAACCATGTTTTTTTTGTTTTGAGAGTTCTCTTAAATGATTCCGCATTCATATATGCCAGCATAAGAATTTCTTTTGTTTTTGCATCCTGAATGATTGCGGGAATCAAGCCATTTTTGTCAAATTTTAATTTTAACATATTCTTATTGCAACTCCTTTTTGTGATAGATATCTTTTTAATTTTTTTATTGATAATTCTTTGTAGTGAAAAAGAGACGCCGCAAGTGCCGCATCTGCTTTGCCATTTGTAAATGCTTCATAAAAATGTTCTTTTTTACCTGCGCCGCCGGATGCAATTACAGGAATTTTTACCGCTTCAGAAATTTTCCGGGTTAATTCTATATCATAACCGTTCTTTGTACCATCTTTGTCCATACTTGTCAATAGAATTTCACCCGCGCCGAGTTTTTCAACTTTTTTTGCCCACTTGACCGCATCAATGCCCGTCAGTTTTCTCCCTCCATATGTATAAACTTCCCATTTAAGTTGGAAGTTGTTTATCAGGTTTTTTTTACTTCGGACTTGTTTAGCATCTATCGCAACGACCACGCACTGACTTCCGAATTTTTTTGCGGCTGCATCTATAAATTCCGGATTTTCAACCGCAGCAGTATTTATTGAAATTTTATCGGCGCCCGCTTTGAGCATTTCCCTGATGTCATGCAAATTTCTAATGCCGCCTCCGACGGTCAAAGGGATAAAAATATTTTCGGCAGTTTTTTTTACAACATCAATTATCGTTTTTCTTTTTTGATATGAAGCAGTTATATCAAGAAAAATAATCTCGTCAGCGCCTTCTTTATCATATCTTTTTGCAACCTCAACCGGGTTACCTGCGTCCCGCAGATTCAAGAATTTCGTTCCTTTTACTACCCTTCCTTTATCAATATCAAGACATGGTATTATTCTTTTTGTGAGCATATTTTTATCGCTTCATCAAGTTTTATGGAATCATTGTAAAGTGCCTTACCGATAATCATTCCCGATACGCCAAACTTTTCAAGTTCGGATATTTTTTTTACATTTTCAATTGTTGAAACCCCGCCGGATGCAATTACCGATAACCCGCTTTTGCACAATTTTTTAATGCCTTCTATATTGGGACCTTCCATCATTCCGTCTTTTTTTATATCGGTTGTTATAATTTCTTTAATACCCATATCTGCCATGTTTTTTGCAAATTCCAAAGCATCATATTGGGTTATTTCTTTCCAACCGCCGATTGCTATTTTATCGTCATAAACATCTATTGCAATAATAATTTTGTCCTTATATTTTTTCACTGCTTCTTTTACTATATCAGAATTGAAAACTGCAACCGTGCCGAGGATTATTTTATCAATTCCCATATCGGCGATTTTTTCTATCGTTTCAATTTTTCTGATTCCGCCGCCGAATTCCAATTCACTGGAAACCGTTTCTTTAATTTTTTTAAGTATTGATAAGTTCTGCGGGGTTCCTGCAAAAGCACCGTCCAAATCAATTATGTGAATCCGTTTTGCACCCTGCGTCTCAAACATTTTTGCAATGAAAACAGGGTCTTTTGAATAGATTGTCTCTGCTTCAAATTTACCCTGAGTAAGCATTACGCAGTTTCCGCCCCTGATATCAATTGCCGGTATAATCAACATAATTTTTTAGAAGTTTAAGCCCGTTTTTCTGACTCTTCTCCGGATGAAACTGTGTTGCGAAAATATTTTTGTAAAAAACTGAGGAAGCAAAATTTATCCCGTAATTTGTTGTTGTCGCAATAATTTTTTTATCTTTTGGTTCAACATAATAAGAATGCACAAAATAAAAAAAAGAGTTATCAGGTATGTCCTTAAAAATTTGTAATTTGCCCGTTCGGTCATGAGACATCAGGGTCGAAGGATAATTTGTAATTTGTAATTTGATGTTATTCCATCCCATATGCGGAATTTTTAGATTGCGTTTATATGAAAATTTTCTAACTTTGCCGTGAAAAATTCCGAGCCCGAGGCAATTACCTTCTTCACTTTTTTCAAAGAGAATCTGCAATCCGAGACATAATCCCAAAAACGGTTTTCCGACTGTTATAATATTTTTTACAGTTTCCGTGAGATTTAATTTTTTAAGATTTGTCATTGCGGCCGTAAACGAGCCGACGCCGGGAAGCACAACCAATGATGATTTTAGAATTTTTTTTCTATCGGAAGTTATAATTGTTTTTTTACCGATATGTTCAAATGCTTTCGCCACGCTTCTTAAATTTCCCATCCCGCAGTCAATTATAGTTATCATAACATCTTTTTTGTTGAAGGTATTCCCTTGATTTTTTTATTGATTTTAATAGCCTGTTGAAGTGCTTTCGCAAAACCCTTGAAAACGGATTCGGCGATATGATGGTTGTTTTTTCCGGTGTGATTTTTTATGTGGAGGTTCATACCGCAGGACGATGAAACTGCTCTGAAAAATTCTTCTATCACTGAATAATCAAAATCTACGGAATTTCCGAATTTGACATCAAACGAAAAATAAGGTCTGCCCGACAAATCAATTGCAATATAACTTAACGCCTCATCCATTGGGAGTAAAAAGTTTCCGTATCTTGTTATGCCGGTTTTTTTTCCGAGCGATTTTTTCATTGCTTCACCGAGCACAATTCCTAAATCTTCAACAAGATGATGGTTGTCAACTTCCGTGTCGCCGTTTGCTTTTATTTCTAAATCAATCAACGAATGTTTGGAAAACAACGACAACATATGGTCCATAAACGGAATCGTTGTTTTAATTTTATATCTTCCGCAACCATCCAGATTCAGTGAAAGTTGTATATTTGTTTCCGTTGTTTTTCTTTTAATTTTCGCATCTCTCATTTCCCCTCCAATGCTGATTTTAACTTATTAATTATTTTTTCTTCTTCATCAGTTAAAATACACTCTCCGTCAAGTGAAAATTTTCCTTTAGTTGCGTCGTCAATAAGTATTAACAGAAGTTCTATTTCCCGTTTCGTTAAGTCAACTGTCATTTTCTCATTTAATCAATTGACTAAATGATTAAGTGTTCTTACTTTTACTGACTTTGCGTGTTCAACAAGTCCTTCTGATTCTGCCAATTTGATTATTTTTTTTGCCGATTTTTTTAATGCTGATTTGTCATATTGAATAACCGACGATGATTTAAGAAAGTGATAGACGGATAAGCCGGACGAAAATCTTGAATTGCCGCTTGTCGGTAAAACGTGACTCGGTCCTGCAAAATAATCTCCGACTGCAACAGGCGAATAATTTCCAATAAATACCGCCCCGGCATTTCTGATTTTTCGCGAAACATTATCGGCATTTTTTGTCATAATTTCAATATGTTCGGGAGCAATTTCGTTTGCGATTTTTATTGCCTGTTCTATATTTCTTACTCGGATAATTTTTATTTGAGTTTTATATCCCGATATTTTATTTTTTACAATTTTTAATAGTTTTCCCGAGACCGAAATCAACGTCGCTCTTGCGTTTTTATCATGTTCACATTGTGCAGATAAGTCGGAAATAATAAAATCCGGATTTGCAGTGTCGTCTGCGATTATCAGAACTTCCGACGGACCTGCAAGCATATCAATACCGACATCGCCGAAAACCTGCCTTTTTGCCAAAGTTACAAAAACATTGCCGGGACCTACAATTTTATCAACTTTCGGGATTATTTTTGTTCCGTAAGTGAGTGCGGCAATCGCCTGAACCCCACCAATACGGTAAATTTCATCAACGCCGCAAATTTTTGCGGCTGCAATAACATCTTTTGTCAAATTTTTTGGCGGACTAACCATAACAATTTTTTTAACCCCTGCGATTTTTGCCGGAACTGCCGTCATCAAAATCGTAGATGGATAAGAAAATCTTCCGCCCGGAACATAAATCCCTACTTTTTCTATCGGACTAAAAATGTGTTTAAGCAGTATTCCTGTTTTTTTAATAACGGTAGATTTCGGAAATATTTTCTTTTGAAAAATTTGTATATTATTTTTTGCCTGTTTAACGGCATTTAAAAAATCTTTATCGGTATTTTTTACAGCAGCATCAATTTCCTTTTCAGAAATCTTGAAATTACTCGGCGAAAGTTCAATACCGTCATACTTTTTTGTAAAATATGAAATAGCGAAATCGCCTTCTTTTTTTACTTTTTCAATAATATTTTTTACAAGAGTATTCACAATTTTTAATTTTACATTTTTAATTTTTAATTGTCAATGACCCGTTTTATGTCAGCACCAAGTTTTTTTAATTTTTTAACGATGTTTTCATATCCACGGTCAAGATATTCAAGACCTATAATTTCGGTTCTTCCTTTTGCGGAAAGTCCGGCAAGTATAAGTGCGGCTGCTGCCCTTAAATCGGATGCAACAACTTTTGTTCCGGTAAGATTTTTAACGCCTTTGACAATTGCCGAGTCGCCTTTTACCCCGCTCCTGCATGCCGGGGCGGAGTTTATTTTTATATTCGCTCCCATTTTGATAAACTCTGCTACCGTTTGAAAACGATTTTCAAAAATAGTTTCGGTTATAATACTTTCGCCTGAAGCGATTGACATCAATGCCATCCACAACGGCTGTAAATCGGTTGCAAATCCGGGATATACCTGAGTTTCGACATCAACGGGCTTAATTTTTTTAGAACCTTTAATTCTCAAAACTTTATTTGTCATTGATATTTTTATCCCGGCAAGTTTTATTTTTTCAATTAATGATTCGTTATGTTCAGGAAACGCACCCAATATTTTCACATCGCCGGATGTTATGGAAGATGCAATGATAAATGTTCCTGTTTCAATTCTGTCGGGAATGGTTTTATATTCGCAGCCCCCCAGTTTTTTTACACCTTTGATTTCCAAAATTTTACTTCCAATCCCTTTTATATCCGCTCCCATTTTTACAAGAAAATTTACTAAGTCGGTTATCTCAGGTTCCATTGCTGCATTTTTAATTATTGTTTTGCCGTCAATAACTGTTGCTGCCATCAAAAGATTTTCAGTAGCGCCGACAGACGGGAAATCAAGAACAATTTGAGTACCTTTTAATTTTTTAGCGATAATTTTTACATTTCCACGCGAAACGAAATGTTTTGCTCCTAATTTTACCAAACCGTCAAGATGAATATTTATTGGTCGTAGTCCGATAGCACAACCTCCGGGGAGCGGTATTTCGGCTTTTTTAAATCTTGCCAAAAGAGGACCTGCTACCAGGACAGATGCTCTCATTTTGCTTACAAGATTAAACGGCGCATCGGTTTGTAATTTGCCGTTGCCTGTTATTATTATCGTATTTTTTTCTTTCTTTATTTTTTTGCCGAGATGTTTTAATAATTTAATAACAGTATTTATATCCTCAAGTTCGGGCACATTGTCAATAACGCATTTATCGTCGGTAAGAAGCGTGGCTATAAGTATCGGCAGCGCTGCGTTTTTTGAACCGCTTATTTTAACATTACCGCACAACCGCTTACCGCCGTTAATTACTATTTTGTCCATAAATTACTCTTTCCAAAGCAGAATAATCATTTACTATTTTTATGTTTTTAAATTTGTCCGCTTCCATCATTTTTTTTATTTTTTGTGAATGGTGATACCCTATTTCAAACATAAGAAATCCGTTTTTTTTTAGAAGTTTCCTGCTCATCGGAACAATTTTTTTGTAAAAGTTCAATCCGTCTTTTCCTCCATCAATCGCAATTTTGGGCTCATGTTGTATTTCTTTTTGTAATTTTTTTATTTCCGAGTTTTTTATGTAAGGCGGATTGGAAATAATTAAATCGTAAGTGGGAAGTGGGCAAGTGGGAAATGATTGAAATAAGTCACTTTGTAGAAAAGTTATTCTGTCAGAAACATTATTTAATTTTGCATTTTTCATGGCAACTTTCAATGTATTTTTAGAAATATCGGTGGCAACTATTTTGGCATTGGGCAGATATTTCGCCAGGGATATTGCGATATTTCCGCAACCTGTACCGATATCCAAAATAGCAAGTAGCGAGTGGCGAGTAGTTGTAGCCCCCGAATTTATTCGGGGGTGAGCGAAGCGAATAAGTTTCAATGCTTCTTCAACCAAATTTTCTGTTTCTTGCCGCGGAATAAAAACATTTTTATTGACATAAAACTTAATGCCCATAAATTCTGTTTCTCCGGTAATGTAAGCCGTCGGCAACCCATTTTTTCTTTTATCTAACAATTTTTGATATGAATTTTTTTTGCAGGTTTTTATAATTTTTTCGGAAAAATAAAATTCAGACGGTTTTAATTTTAAGCAATATTCCAGTAATACTCTTGCATCGCTTAATTTTTTTTCGCCCAAGTGCTTATTCCCATAATTAAGAAGTTCTACCGGATTCATAACTTTCGCTTCGCTCACCCACCCTGAAGGGTGGGCTACAATGTGGTGTGATGCGTCGGGTCTAGACGGTCGGGTTGAAACCCGACCAAACCCTTGCATCTTTTTATGCCTTTTTAAATTTTTCAACAATACCGTCTAAATTGCCGTCCATTATCGTTGATATGTTGTGAAAATTTTCGTTCAAACGATGATCGGTAATTCTATCCTGCGGGAAATTATATGTTCTGATTTTTTCGCTTCGGTCACCTGTCCCGACCTGTTTTTTTCTTTCATCGGCAATTTTTTGCTGCCGCTGATTTTTTATTACATCAAATAATCTTGCCCGCAATATTTTCATTGCTTTTAATTTATTTTTTAACTGCGATCTTTCATCCTGACATGCCACGACGGTATTGGTCGGAATATGTGTAATTCTTACCGCCGAATCAGTTTTTTGAAGATACTGTCCTCCGTGTCCGCCTGCACGATAAGTATCAATCCGCAGGTCGTTGGAATTTATTTCAACATCAACATCTTCCGGCTCAACAAGAACAGCGACGGTGACGGTTGACGTGTGAATCCGTCCGGATGCCTCGGTTTCCGGAACCCGCTGAACGCGGTGCGTCCCGCTTTCATATTTAAAAAATCCGTAAGCACCAATACCTTCAACCGTAAAAATGATTTCTTTTGTGCCGCCTATTCCGGTTGAGTTTAAATCCAGAATTTCCGTCTTAAAACTTTTTGATTGAGCATATCGGGTGTACATTCTGTATAACTCTGAAACAAAAAGCGCCGATTCGTCGCCGCCCGCCGCCGCCCGTATTTCAATAATGATATTTTTTTTATCGAGAGGGTCTTTTGGTTTTAAGAGTTCTTCAAGTTCGGCAGTCAGTATTTTTTTTTTATTTTCAAGTTCAGAAAGTTCCGACATAGCAAGTTCTGCCAAATCCTTCTCTTCTGTTTTTAAAATTTCATCAAGGTGAGATATTTCTATTTCAATCTTTTTATAATTATTGAATTTTTCTATAAAAGGATATAACTCTTTTCTTCTTTTTGATAATTCGCGAAGTTTCGTGGAATCGCGATTTATCAGAGGATCCGAAAGCGATTTTTCTATATCGGCATATTCCTTTTCAATATTTTTTAATTTTTCTGTAAACATAGTTTTTTGCCACAGAATTTCACAGAACTTCACAGAATTTTTCTAAGTTTTTCTTCTGTGTGCTTCTGTGTCCATCTGTGGCTATTCCTTTTCTTCTGTGGTAAAATTGAAAAGGCAAAGGATCCTTTTTAAGAATAACTTTGCCTTACAAAATTTTTTATATGTCTCTACTTCTCCGCCGTATCTTTTGGTTTCGTTTCTTTTTTGACACTTCGCGTCGCATCTGATTTTTTGGCAAAATCCTTTTTAGG
>Ga0210051_1003149_pt1 | contig 16478 bp, 18 predicted proteins | sample CryGey092014_all_FD_185464 | JGI IMG/M metagenome (GOLD analysis project Ga0210051, IMG submission 185464) | Groundwater microbial communities from aquifer - Crystal Geyser CG23_combo_of_CG06-09_8/20/14_all (SPAdes) (version 2) | ecosystem: Environmental > Aquatic > Deep subsurface > Groundwater... | reverse complement strand
TTTCCTAAGCCCTTGGTTAATCTAGCCGTATCTTTACCCTATGGATAGCCTTGCCAATCTCCAAGAACTCCTCATAGGAGAAGACATCGCTTTTGGCATTGTTACAGGGAGAGCACGCTAATACACAGTTCTCCTGCGAATATGGTTTGCCGCTATATATTCTATCGACTTCCAGACTACGCCCTCTCCAGTGTCGTAACTACATTCTGCACGCCCAGGGGTTCAGGAGATAAGAACAAAAGGCATTACTGTCCTGCATCTTCCGCTGCTTTTTCAATCCAATCCCCCATATTGTTATAACCATCATCCTTATTCCACAAATAAAATTTATACCCTTGAGGTATCTGCCCGCATCTTTCAGAAGTATTGCCTTGTAAATCCTTTATTTTACTTATACGCTGACTAGCACGTTCGTTGTATTGATGGTCGATCTTGTGTTTCAGCCTGGGGCTTGTCCGCCTATATATCTCGTTGCTACTGTAAAGGCTAGTATTCGATCCATCGGTCGCCCACTGGACGGGCTTGGTTATCCTTCTCTACGAGGGTATCTTGCTCTACCCGCATCTGCTTATTTATGGAGTCTAGCCAAGCGATGTACAATTTGAACGTCTGGCCTGGGCTTGGTCGCACAGTAGTTTTCGGGAAGCCGATATCTCGGGCCATGTAGAATTTCGCAAGATCCATCATTGCCTGATCCACGCTCGGTGGTGCATATATAACCTTAAGACCAATATCCCTCGCTTCTTCCCTGCAGATTGGATAGGCGTGGGACTTGTAGTCGTCACACAACCTGTTAACGATTTTGTCGATGCTGTCCTTATCGTCTGGACTTGTCATATGTGTACTAAGGCACCTTGTGGCAATTAGCTTCGAAAGAGCGTATGACTGTTCGATAGCCCCGATCGCTAAGGGATGGATTTTGTCGAATAGAGCAGTGACTATCTGTGCCATTGCATCAGGGGTGTAAGTCGTCTCTTCACTAGGCTTAGCCGTTTCCCTAATGAATGTCATGGCGTGTCTCATGTCTTGCACAGATATGGGCTCAGCCTCTGTAGCACCCTCTCTTCGCGGAAGAAGCGGGTGAGTCCTACTGGGATCAATTGGACTCAAAACTCCCATAGGAGTCATAACAATCTCGTCAGCTCCCATAGCTAGCACTGTGCCGGCACTGTGAGCGCGGTATGGTACCAGCACAGCAAACCTGTTACAGAATTCTCGCATCAGAGTGACAATCCGCCAAGGGGCCTCAGTGTCCCCACCTCTAGTGAATAACAAGAGGTCTAGAACCTCTTGGTGACCAATAGCTGACAGCTGGTCGTATAGAGAAGGAACCACAGCTTCTGAGATGCGTGCTAGGTCAGTTAGCCAATAGACCATGACCCGGTTACCACGAGCTTGTTCCAGGGCTTGTATAAGTGGAATTAATTGTTGTTTCTCCGAGGCTGTTGTTTGAGCTTGGGTCGTCGCTTGAGAACCGGTAGCACCAGGTTGTTGAGTTGGTAATGTCACCGCACCTCTCCCCTTGGAGAATTTCTTAGACTTCTTGCTCATCTCTAACGACACTGTATCTGGTGAGGCTACTGCTCAATGCGTCGCTCATCTTCTTGGGCAGCTTTCTGGAGATGCTGGGCAGGAGTCTCCATTAAACTAGTTCGGTCTCGATAAACTTCCGCATAAGGGACAAAGCGCGAATTAGATTGAGTACGATAACTACCTATAATGACCACAGAGAAGCCACTACGCTCTTGTGCCTCAGTTAAGGTCTTCGGAATGCTGGATGATCTGGTCATGCCCTTTTACCTCCTATGTACTAAGTATAGACCAACCCATTCCTAGCGTCAAACTGGGTAGCATTTGTTGCTAGAGTTGCCGCTCCCTCAAGTCTCACTATGATAGTTGACTGGATACATAGATGTCAATAGTACGATCGGCTGATAGAATCTCACTTCACCTTTACTCTATATGACGTAATACACAGCACTATTCTTCAGTGGAAAGTCACTCGTTAAGGCGTGTAATTGCAGTTATACGTTAGGATTCGATGGCTCGTCCGGGCTCTTCTTAGCCTTCCATAGCCTTGTTCTATCATCTACATAGGCAAATCCAAGCATCCATATGCCGCACACAAGGAAAAAAACGCCGTCTTGTAACATCCATCTACCCCAATTAAAGTCCTCAGGACCATACGGACCAATTTCAATCATTAGCATAGTAGGAGTGACTCCAATTAATGCAAACAAACTGCACATTATGCACAGTGTCAGGAATATCAATGCGGTAAAATATAGGAGAGATAATTCGTCTGGTTTCCGAGGTTTCTGGGTTTTCCTTATTCTTCTCAGAATGAGGACCACGGGTATAGATAAGATGGCTATAGCCGCAAGCAATAACATAACCAAGAAGACGGCTGCTTGAACAAGATCAGGCCAATAGACACCTATCGCAGTCTCGGTACCTACTAGGATTAGGATAGGACAAAGCAGAATGAAAGTGTTCCTTATGACTGTCTTTCTTTCGATAGACGGCAGCTTTAAGAATCTCTCCTCAAATCCTCTCCATGCTGGGGGTAAAAGAACGATTGTTGTGCCAGCCAAGGCTATCGAAACAATAGCAACAAGAGCGGCTAATTCACGAGTAACATCTTGCGGCATATCTACATACTAACACATTTTCGCCAAGTCAGGAAACGCTACTGGGGACTCCAGACAGTTATTTCTTCGTTAGCTGTTTTAACTTCAGGGCTCTACAACGCACATCATCACAGGCGGCACGCTCCTGAATGTACTGATCGAAAATGCGATTGAAAACTTCTAGTCAGTGAGCCCGAATGAGGACTTTCCTTCCGAAGCCGCTAATCTACTGAACAATCAGCCAAAATGTTACCTCGCCAAATCCGCTGCTGGGCTACTCATCACCCAAAGGTGCAGTTGTCCAGGTAATCGTGCTTGTAGCGCTTGCAGAATCAGGATTGTCCACTCCATTTACATCGTTAACTACTTCGCCACCGAGATGCTTCGCTTGGAGGAGCTTCCTTAAAGGAAAAAGTCCATGCTGATGCCAATATCAGTTACTCTCGAACTCTGATTCTATGAACCTCCACCGAAAGCAGCTTCCCTTTATAATGATTCACATCAAGATGGGCTGATAAGTAATCTTTCAATGTTGCCATAAGCCGTGGCATGATTTCTGGATGATTTCCAACTTGAAGGGCAATGATACCCTTATAATTTGCTGGGGGATACGCCACTATATCAGCGAAATCTCCATTTAAAGAAACGAGAATGGAATCAAGCTCCTGTGCTTTTGAAATCACAACTGAATCAGCCGAATCTGCGGGAATGTGGTCCCTTAACCGAAAAACTCCATAGCCTGCATCTCGAAACATTTGGATTATAAAATTAGAGATGCAGTGGTCTGCAAAGAATCTCAAACTCATGTGGCTGCTACTTCAAATTCCGATAGCTCGCGGGCATAATCCAAACAAGCAGCAATATGTTCCCTTGCAAGGTCTGGAAACTCCTCTATAATTTCCTCGGTGGTATTACCCGCGGCCAAATATCCAAGTATAAGGCTAACTGGGATTCTAGTCCCTTTAATTCGCGGCTTACCTCGAAGCACATCAGGTGTGCTCACAATATAATCTTCCCAATCTACCTGCATATTATCCCCCTTTTGCAATAGTGATTAGTATTCCAAGCCTTGCTCAATCTCCAATATACCCACATTTTATCATAACCAAGCTAATTAGAGCTACCCTTGATGCAACGCAAACTGATAAACTATCTGTAACAAGAAATTAGTGCTCTTTCGCATCTCACATTGGGTTGAGAGCTATCTTATGTGTTTGCTCTATATTAGGGAAGTGCATAATATTATGTAAATAATTTACAAAAATGGTGGGGATGTGCGATATAATTGGGACACGTAGCACATGATTTTCTGCTATTTCAGCCAGCAAGGAGGTTAACCATGGAATCCAATATTTACCGGAAGAAGTTACTTAATGCTATGTTGTTTTTTGCCAAAGAAACTAAACATGCGAATATGACCAAAATTTCAAAGCTTCTTTACTTCCTTGATTTTGTGCACTTTAAACAAATGGGGTATCCCTGTATAGGACTGAAATATTACGCATTTGAGAGCGGTCCTTTGCCGAAGGATTTCTGGTTAGAGGTTAAAGACGGCGATGTGCCTGAAGACTTTAGAGGCAAATTAGCGCTGATACCACGGACTGACGAACTTGACCCAACGTTTAAAGAGGTCATATTTCGGGCTAGAGTAGACCCAGACCTCTCTATTTTTACACCTCGAGAACTGGAAATCTTGACGAATTTGGCTTTCGTGTTTAAAGAAGCTAAAGCTCAAGAGATATCAGAGGTTTCTCACTTGCCAAAGCAACCTTGGGATATCACAGTCAAAGAAAAAGGTACGAGACAGCTCATAGACTATCTTCTCGCTATCGATGAAAAATCAGAAGTTGATTTAGGAGAAGCAAGAGAATCACTTAAAGAGCACTTTGAAGCCCTGAGTAACTTCCATCTTGAGCCTACTGAGTAACGTGATGTCAATACAATGCCACAACGTGGGGAAATCCTACTTTACAAAGATTATGCGTTTGAAGATGCTTCCAAAAGAGATAAACTCTTTGTCGTTCTGAATATAGCAGCTATCAATACACCATGCCTTGTTTTGAAGACCACATCTCAATCAGCACGGTATCCAGGCGCTAAAAAAGGCTGTAATCCATCAAGGAGGGTATTCCTTGTACCTGCTGAGTGGGGAGGGTGTTTTGAGCTTGATACATATATTCAACTGCCACAAATCATTGAAATCCCCACGGTAGAATTGCTGCAAGGTTCTCTATCCAAGAAGATTCGCATCGTAAATTCGCTCCCGCCTGATTGTTTTGCGCAACTCAAGAATTGTCTTAAGCAATTTAAGAAGGATATATCTCCACAACATTGGAGGCTAATTTTTCGATCTTAGAGGCACCGCAGAGCTTGAAAGAACAAGGTGTTAATCATTTGGTGTAGACGCAGTTGTCCAAGTAATCGTAATTGTAGCGCTTGCAGAATCTGAGTTGTTGTACACCCTATTATACGCCGTGCCTTTATTCAGCATCCTCAATCTGTTTGCCCGGTGATTTGATATATTCAAGGAAACGCAATCCTTCGAGTCCGGCTTCTTGAGCAATAATTTTTCTCGCAATATGGACGTGCTGTAAAGCTGGGTCATTTGGAAACTCCTCTTCTATCACCTTTCTTATTTCCTCGATATCTTGCTTTTCGATCTTACTCACAATTTCACCTCCTACAACAATTCCGCTAAACGTTCCCCCACTCCCTCTGTCACCCTGAGCGAAGCGAAGGGTCTCCAAGATTCTTCGGTCGCTACGCTCCCTCAGAATGACACCAAAGTGAACAGTTACCAATTCCGCAGGTGTCATGATTTCTATATAGGGTATAATGGTTGGAGCAAGGTGTTTTTATGCCGCGTTAGGCGAAGTTCTGCTTCCCCCTTTTGCTCTCCTTTTTCCTCGCTTCCAATTCTTTTAAATCGAATTCCTTTTCTGCTAATCTAACCCTAATCTCATGAAGACCGGCCATCATATCATCTACTTCACCTTTGAAATTTGTAAATTCTTTAGCAATATTTTCTCGAACCTCTATCTGGTAGAATTCGCTAAAGTATGACATCTGAGCACCTCCTCAAAGCATTGCCGGGTCAATAATCTCAATAGGATTATATCCCGATAAACCATTTATCGCATTTACTCCTCTCTTGGTCTTTAGCTTAACGATATGCTCCTTACTCAATCTTCAATATACCCACATTTTATCATAACCAAGCTAATTAGAGCTACCCTTGATACAACGCAAACTGATAAACTGTCTAGTAACAACAGGAGGTATGTAATGAAAAATACAAATGGCTCTATGGGGTACCCGCTCCTGCTGTTATTGGCTTGCTCTTGACAGCGCCTGGCTGTGTGACAGTTTCAGATTAGAAAGTTATCTTATGTGGTTGCTATATATTAGCTGTGCCTGGGTAGCTGGCATATTTTTGGGTTCCAAAGTCGGCTTGCCACTTATTGCCATCTTCTCTGGACTTCTCCCTTTCTTATTTATGCCTCTTTTCCCTAACAGCAAGAAAACCTTGATAGTGACTGGATTATGCCTGCTAGCTTTCTTCGGCGGCAGCTTACGCTTCTCGTCAAGCTTGCCTCAAATAGATGAGCATTCTCTTTGCTTCTATAACGATGAAGGAACAGCAGAAATTCAAGGCATGGTGGCAGACGAGCCCGACGTCAGAAGCAAATCTTGCCTGCTAACGTTTTCAGCCAATGAAATAAACATAGATGGCGCAAGAGAAAAGGTATCAGGGTCTGCTTTAATACAAGTGCCCAAATATCCAGCTTATCATTATGGTGATGTGCTTCGAGTAACAGGAGAATTAGAGACACCAGTTCCATTTAATGACTTCGATTATAAAAGCTATCTAGCTCAGCAAGGAATTTACTCTGTTATTTATTACCCCGAAATAGAAGTCCTCGATAGAGGCAAAGGCTTTAGGCCTTTGCAGTGGCTTTATTCCATTAGGGAAAGCCTTTCTAACTCCTTGACCAGAGCCTTGCCTGAACCGCAAGGCTCACTAGCTCAAGGTATTTTGCTGGGCATAAGGAGCCACATACCTGATTCCCTTAATCAAGCCTTTTCTCGGACTGGGACAGCACACTTATTAGCTATTTCTGGTTTGCACATCAGCATCGTCATTGGCATGATTTTTAGCTTTGGCATCTTGCTTTTTGGCAGGCAGCGCTCCATATATATTTGGCTAGCTCTCGTGATTACATGGCTTTATGCCTTGCTTACAGGGATGCATCCGCCAGTAATTCGGGCAGCGATTATGGGGAGCTTATTTTTGATGGCCGAATTTTTAGGAAGGCAGCGAAGTGCCATCACCGCCCTGGCCTTTGCCGCGGCAGTGATGGTGGGAATTAAGCCCCAGATTTTATGGAGCGTCTCCTTTCAACTCAGCTTTTTAGCAATGACAGGGCTTATTCTCCTCTATCCCTATTTCCAGACATGGGGAAGGAAAAGCATTACTGCTATTTTTGGAGACAAAGAGGCAATAGCAGCCGCAGGTAATATGGTAACTGCTGGCTTCGCCGTAACCTTAGCAGCCATTGTAGCAGTCTGGCCACTTATAGCTTACAACTTCGGCGTTGTCTCTTCGGTCGCCTTGCCAGCAAACTTTTTCTCCCTGCCCGCTCTGCCTGCTATTATCACCACCTCAGCGCTGGTCGCCTTCACCGGACTCTTCATTCCCATTGTGGCTCAAATACTTGGCTGGCTGGCCTGGCTCTTCCTCAGCTATTTGCTTTTGGTAGTTCAAGGCTTTGATGTTTTGCCCTTCTCATATTTTCAGGTGACTACTGTCCCCACTTGGTTGGTATGGGGATATTATGTTGTCCTCGCAATAGCTATGGCACTCGTTAGCCATAGAAAATAAAAGGAGGAAAATGGCTTGGTCACGCTTTCCTAAAAAGTGGCTCATACCTCCTCTTTTGATAATTGCCATCCTGGTCTGGTCGCTAACCCTCACCATGCCAGATGACAAGCTTCACGTAAGTTTCCTTGACGTCGGTCAAGGCGATGCTATCTTGATTCAAACACCTAATCACCAAAATATACTTATTGATGGCGGACCTGATCCCCAGAAGATAAATTTGGAACTAAGTAAGAAGCTTCCCTTCTGGGATAGAACGATAGACCTTATGATATCCACTCAGCCTCAAGCTGACCATATCACTGGCCTGGTGGAGATACTTCAGAGGTACAAAGTAAAACAGGTGCTTGAGCCGGCGGTGTCTTATAATTCCTCTATTTATCAGGAGTGGCTTAAACTTGTGGAAGATAAGCAAATCAAACATAACACAGCCAGAGCGGGGCAAGAGATTGACTTGGGCTGGGGAATCAAAATAGAGGTGCTTAACCCGCCAACAAAATTGCTTCAGGGAACGAGCCATGATGTTGATAACAACGGAATGGTGCTTCGACTGAGTTGGGACAAGGTTAGCTTTCTACTTACCGCCGATATCAGAGAGGAAGCTGAATTTGAGCTTATCAGGCAGCGAGCCAATTTAAGAAGCACTGTGCTGAAGGTCGCCCATCACGGCAGCAAGACATCTACCTCTTCACAGTTCCTGGCTGTAGTTGACCCCCAAATAGCTGTAATTTCGGTTGGGGCAAATAATCCCTTTGGGCACCCCAGCCCTGAAGTGGTAGAGAGGCTAATTGATAGGTTAGGCGAGGAAAAAGTCTATCGGACAGATGCCAATGGCACTATCGAGTTTATTACCGATGGGGAAAGGCTATGGGTAAATATAGAAAGACGATAAAGTATAGCCAAGATTAACATAGGAATAGATAGCGATTAGAGGAAGAAGACCTCAAACAATCCTATATTGACCTTATCTCTCGCCTCATAAACCTTATGTAGGAGACAGCGAAGCATATAGCCGCTAAGGCAATTATGCTTACTACCTGAGGCCAGACAAGTAAAAGACTCTGGCTGAAAGGAAGAGGTGTTAACATCCTTCCAGCAGTGAGGGTGCTTATCCACATTAGCGCCGGATTTAGGCTACCGAGTTCGGGAGTCAATAAAGCACTGGTAGCTTCCCCATAGAGGGTACAGGGGGAAATACGCCCGATCATCCCTTGAATTTCAAAGTTTTTAGTTACCATTTCAAGGCTAGAATTTTGGTCGATCGGGACTCGGGCATCAGCAATGGCCCCAGCAATCATAGACATAAAGAAAAAAAAGAATATCCATAATGCTATGGAAGCTAACATAGAGGTAGCTGTTCGGTCGAAGAAAACCGAGAAAAGAACGGCTAACGCCATCCAGAATGCCCCGTAAATTATGCTTATCAGGACAAAGGCCATAAGCCTCAGAACTTCTTCTGAGTTCGGTGGCACACCAACGATGCGGAGCCCCAATCCAGCAACAAGGGCAATTACGCTCGCTATCATAATGCCCAGGACAGCTAATCCAGCCAGAAACTTGCCATTGATCAGCGAATCTCGGTAGATTGGCTGGGATAAAAGTCGGCTCAGGTTGCCACTGGTCCGCTCGCTGTTTATAGCATCAAAGCCAAGGGCTATGCCTATAATGGGAATGAATAAAGAGAGGAAGAAAAGAAAAGATGGCAGCGTCTCACCCGAGGTAGTAAAGATTTTTAGGAAGACAAATTCAGTAGTCGGGTTTACAACTCCCCTTATATTATTAATAGCTAGATAAGTGGCAAACATTGCCGCCAATAAAACTAAAATGAAGAGGATACCGAATCTCTTACTGCTCAGGTGGTCAGCTAGCTCCTTGCGAAAGACAGCATACATAGCTAAGCCTCCTTAGAGTATTTTTTATAAATTCTTTCCAGGCTATACTCTTCTATCTTCATCCCGAGCAATAGACTGCCACTATCAACAATTGTTTTGGCTATCTGCCCCCTCAAATCCTTACCACAGCTAATAAGCAGCGAGTTGCCAGAACCTTGCACCTCTATTACCCCTTTGACCTGTTTTATGGAATCAATAAGTTTTGGGTTCAACTGGGCTACCTGGGCCTCAATGCGATATCGTCCTCCACCTATGGTTCGCCTTCCCAGACGGTCTATCTCTCCTTCAGCTACCAGATGTCCCTTGGCTAAAATTCCCACTCGAGTACATATTTCCTGAACCTGGTGCAGTTGATGAGAGCAGAAAACAACGGTTATTCCTTTCTTAGCCATACTTACTATAAGCTTAAGGACATCGTCAATGCCTTCAGGGTCTATGCCAGAGGTAGGTTCATCAAGAAAGGCAAGCTTTGGCTTTTTGACCCATATGTCCGCTATACCTAACCTCTGCTTCATCCCCCGGGAGAACGTGCTAACTTCCTGGTCAGCTACCTGAGATAAGCCCACTGTAGCTAAAAGCTCGCTTATCCTTTCCGCCGCCTCCCTTCTGGGTAAATTGTTTAACTCCGCCGTGTAGCCCAAGTTTTGCCTTGCGGTTAAGTCTTCATAAAAACCGACCTTTTCTGGCAGATAACCAACGATGCTCTTTACCTTTAAGGGCTCCCTGGTGGGGTTATAGCCACAAACTTGTACTGTCCCTGAGCTGGGCTCAGTAAGCCCCAAGAGCATTAATAAAGTTGTTGTTTTGCCGGCACCATTAGGGCCGAGAAAGCCGAAAATTTCCCCTTCCATTATAGTAAGGTTGAGCCTATCTACAGCGGTAAAGCCATTATAGGTTTTAGTTAAGTCCTTCGTCTCAACAATTTGCTCCATTTTTTATCTTCTGCCCAACTGCCTGAACCCTATTACTAAGCCAGCTATCACAGCAACTACAATGCCGGCTCCTATCCACCCCCATTTAGTAGGCGTCCCTACTGTTACCCTGATATCTAACTTAGGAAGTGCCGTTGAAGGTTTGGGGTCGCTGTCAAATGTCAAGGTAGTCATGTAGTCCCCGGCTATGGTCTTGGCTGGTGGCTTTATGGTAACCTCAACCTCTTGCTCATCCCATGGTGAAAGAGACTCTATCTTATCTGGCTCAAAGGTTACGCGCCATTCTTCACCGCCAATTCCACTTGGTTTGCTCGAGGAGAAAGTTATTTTGCCCAAGGTATCTGTTCCGGTATTGGTGATAATGATAGAGAAGCGGCTCTCCTTCCCGGCAGTGGCCTTAATATTGAGCCGCCCGCTAGTTGTTGCCGCTGTAAAAGCATAGCTGGCAGTGATTTTAGCCACAAGGTCAATACTATTCCTCGGCTCTCCTTTTTCCCTTTCTACAGCCTCTAACCGTATAGCATATTCCCCTGGTTCTGGCGGTGCCCAGGGTGGTGCTATAGCCACAACTAAAACCGTTTCACGCAAGGCTCGGGTAAGACTAACAGCTGATATTCTTTCCGCGTCATATTTCCCTTTTTGTATCACTGCTAGCCAGCCTGGCGGCGCGTCAAGTAAGAGGTCAAAAGAACGCGTGTTAAATCCACCCCTATACCTCAATTCCACTTCAAAATTAAAAGTTTCGCCCGCTGCACCAGATAGCACCGGATACTTACTACTAAGCTCTAGTGTTTCCTCCGGAGGTGGAGTTTCTTCCTCCGGTTGAGCCCCAACTACTGCTTGGGTAATCAGTCCGCCAGATGTTGCCAGACACAGAATAAGACAGGCCATAAGACAAGCTAGCTTGGATTTGTTCATCCTTTACATCCTCCTAAGATTTAACTTTACATCTTAACTAACTTTGTTTAGTATATCAAGTATGAACGCTCAGCCGCTCTGTGTCACCCTGAGCAAAGCGAAGGGTCTCAGAGATTCTTCGCGGAGTTTACCCTGGGCGAGATTCGGAGTTTATCCTGAGTGAAACGAAGGAGCTTAAGTTCCTTCACTTCGTTCAGGACTCGCTTCTCTCCCTCAGAATGACAAGAGGTGAAGGACTCAGAATGACAGCAAGGTGAACGATATTAAACATGTATTTTAGTGGCAAAACACTTTTATGGCAAGAATAGATGCTCGAGCTGATAATGAGCTTCGTCCGGTGCGCGTAACACTGGGCTATCAGAGCTTTGCCGAAGGTTCAGCTTTAATTGAATTGGGGAAGACAAGGGTGCTGTGCTCCGTGAGCATGGAGGAAAGGGTGCCCAACTTCCTTAAAGGCAGTGGCCAGGGCTGGGTTACCGCTGAATATGCTATGCTGCCCCGCTCCACCCTGACACGCACATCACGTGGTCAGACAGGAGGAAGAAACCAGGAGATTCAGCGACTTGTTGGTCGCAGCCTAAGGGCAGCAACTAACCTAGCTGCCCTGGGGGAGAGAACCCTCATTGTGGATTGTGATGTGCTTCAGGCAGATGGTGGCACCAGAACAGCAGCTATCACTGGGGGGTATGTCGCTTTATATCAAGCCTTCCACAATCTCAGAAAGCAGGGCAGTTTGCCATTTATGCCATTACATAGAATGGTAGCTGCCACCAGTGTTGGCATTGTAGACGGCGATATGCTGCTCGATCTTTGCTACGAAGAGGACTATCGAGCAGAGGTTGATTTCAATGTGGTCATGACCGACAAAAATGAGTTTGTAGAAATTCAGGCAACTGCCGAAGGCAAATCCTTCTCCAAAGAAGTCGCTGATTCACTACTTTCTCTGGCCCAGCAGGGAATAGAAAAACTATTCAAAGTTCAGAAGGAAACGCTAAGAGCTTTACCTTAAGAAAGTAGTAATATTTCATAGTGAGTGAAGCGGGTGGGTTGTGAGTTCTTTTATTGGCCGCTATATGGAAACACACCAAGCAGAGGTGAGTAAAAGTGAGGAGAAAAGATAAAGAAATTAAAGATAAGGAGGTAATAGAATCTATAATAAAAAGGGCCACTGTTTGCAGAATTGCTTTATCTGAAAACAATGTTCCCTATATTGTCCCTCTTAGCTTTGGTTATAAAGATAATTGTTTGTATTTTCATTCCGCCCCCGAAGGCAGGAAAATTGACATTATTAAACAAAACAACAATGTCTGCTTTGAGTTGGATATTGATTGTGAACTAGTAAAAAAACCAGAAGACCCTTGTAGCTGGAATATGAAATATTATAGCGTTATCGGTTTCGGGAAAGCTTTTTTCCTTGGCGAGCTAGAGGAGAAAAGAAAGGCATTGAATATTATCGTGGGACACTACTCAGACGATTCATACGAATATCCAGTAAATGAAGTTAATAAGGTTGCAATCATCAAAGTTGAGATAGAAAGCATGACTGGAAAAAGGTCAGGATACTGATAGCACGCCTCCTAAGGGCGAACCTGACCACTGCCATAGATAATCCACTTGTAGCTGGTGAGCTCTTTAAGCCCCATAGGACCACGAGCATGAAATTTCTGGGTGCTTATGCCTATCTCAGCGCCTAATCCAAATTGCCCACCATCGGTAAAGCGGGTGCTGGCATTGGCATAAACACAAGCAGCATCCACCTCATTCAGGAATCTCATCGCTGTGGAATAATCTTCGGTGACAATAGCTTCAGAATGCCCTGAGCCGTATTTCTCAATGTGCTCCAGAGCTTCGTCCAGGGAATCAACCATCTTGATAGCTGCAGTTAAGGACAAAAATTCCTTTCCCCAATCCCCATCCACTGCCGGGACTAATTTTAAAGAAGAGACGGGCTTAAGGATGTCCAGAGCTTGCTCATCGCAATGCATTTCCACTCCAGCCTTGGCCCACTCTTGGGCAATGGAAGGTAGATAAGTTTGAGCAACTTGACTGTGGACTAAAAGGCAATCTAAAGCATTGCACACAGTGGGACGCTGAACTTTGGCATTATAGGCAATGGCTACAGCTTTACCCAGGTCAGCACTTTTATCCACGTAGGTATGGCAAACACCCACTCCACCGGTGATCACTGGCATAGCAGCATTTTCCGAGATAAGCTTTATCAATTCCGGGCCGCCACGAGGAATTATTAAGTCAATCACCCCTTTCATCTGGAGCATATGGTTGACCAAAGCCCGCTCTGTAGATTCGATGAATTGAATTGCTCCCTCAGGCACACCAGCATTCAGGCAAGCCTGCTGAGCTACTTTAGCTAACGCACTGTTGGAGTTTATAGCTTCCTTACCACCACGAAGAATAACAGCATTGCCCGATTTAAGACACAGACTTGAGATGTCGATAGTTACATTGGGGCGGCTTTCATATATCGCTCCGATAACCCCTAAGGGGACTCGCTTCTTACCTATCTGTAAACCATTGGGCAGAGTACGCATTTCAAATATCTCGCCCACTGGGTCAGGTAAGGCAGCCACCGTCTCTACATCCTGGGATATAGCTTCCAAACGGCTCGGCGATAACATAAGCCTATCAAGCATAGCCTCACTCATCCCTGAAGCTTTAGCCTCCTCGTAATCAATTCTGTTAGCAGCTAAGATTTCACTTTGCTTATCAATAAGAGCTTCAGCAACATTGAGCAAAGCCTTATTCTTAATTTCCGTGGAAAGAAAGGCAAGCTTTTTTGAAGCTGCCTTGGCAGCCCTCCCTTTTTCCTCTAATTCTTTTAAGGCTAACTCCATAATTTATTCTCCTTTACAACGTCTTGGCCTACAGGGGGAAATTACATTCTATAACTAGCGAAGTTATTCAAGAGTGAAGCAAGACATACTCTAAAAACCTAGTTCTCTTCTTAACTCATTATATCGGGCAAGCCTAGCTCGATCTCTAAACGGCCTGACTGTCTCGATTTCAACCACGCTTAGAATATCATTGAGCTGTTCCCTACTCACGTAACCTCTTCTCACGTAGGTTTTCAAAGTCTTCGAGACAGTCTGCAATGGCTGTTTTGCCCTAACTATGTAACTTGCAATTATCCCCTTGCATCGCCTTTTATTCATTTCGTGGGCAAATTCTTCACTACTTAACCCTAGTATACTCATACGTTCCTCCCTAACTTATATTACATTACATTTCAGCCACTGCCCATATCTAACTGCTTTCCCCGCTCCTTAGTGGAGATTTTGGGTGCCTTAGTGAAAGTAACACTTGTTTGGGTTTGTGGCGGCATATCAACAGTTTTGCCATGCAATAACTCCTCTATGGTTAATATTTGTATTTTGGGATAGTCTTTATTCCAGCCTGGCGAGTGGTAAAAGCCAGCACCTACCGCCTCGGTCTGCATTGGTCCCGTTGGTAGCTCTAAGGTAATAAATATGCCTAGAGCATCATGGGCAGCCACTGCCTTCAACTCCCTAATGGCATTAACGCCTACATGCCCGCTTTTCACCTGAACCACCGCCCGTTTTGGCTTGCCACTGGGGTCATCTATGAACTGGATAACTCCATCAATCCCCTTGTCAGCACCCTTCTTCTTTTCTCCCAGTGGTCTGGCTTTAATCAAGCCAAGTGCCCACCATTGAAACTGATAGCGGTCTTGTCTCGCCAGAGCCTTGGCTGAAGCTAAATCTACTGGCTCACCAATAACCTCAAATTGAATGCTGGGGAAGCTATCTCGGAGACGGTTGCGCATCAGGGTAATAGCTAAATGAGTAATATCAATGCCTATCCAGCATCTGTTCAGTTTTTGAGCCGCAACAAGTGCTGTGCCACAGCCACAGAAGGGATCAAGGACGATATCTCCCTCATTGGAGCTGGCTTTAATAATACGCTCCAAAAGGGTTAGAGGCTTTTGAGTTTCGTAGCCTAGTCGTTCAGATGCTTGAGACTGAATTGGCATAATGTCATCCCACAGGTCATCAATGAGGGTTCCTTCCTGCTCATCAAGGTAACGTTTCAAGCGGGGAACTGCTCCAGATTTAGTTTGAACAACCACTCCTTTTTCGTACGCTTCCTGCATACGCTCCTTTGTCCACCGCCAGACGCGGTTCATACCCAGAAATTCATAAGTTAAGTTCGGACGATTCTTATTGGGGTTTGTCAAGTCAGCCAGTTGATATCGGCGTCCGGTTTCTGGTTCTACATACCGGTAGAAGTTCCGCACATAGTCTGGGTCATGTTCCATGTATTGAGGATTCCAGAGCCACTTGTCTGATTTGGAATATCTGAGGATGATGTCATGGTTTGATGCAAGCCTAGTGAAGGCTAAACTCTTCGCATTGGTTCTCCGCCATACAATCTCGTTCCGGAAGTTCGTGGGCCCAAATATCTGGTCAAGCGCCAGCTTGACGTAGTGGCTGGCAGTGGGGTCACAGTGGAGATAAAGGGAGCCAGTTGGCTTGAGGACACGGTGGAGTTCTATTAGCCTGGCGGTCATCATGACCAGATATGCCATGACATCGTTCTGACCTATGGCATCATGTAAAGCACCAATCAACTGCCCTACTTTTAGCGGCCCATTAGTGACAATATCGTGATAGGTATTCTCTGCTGTTTGAGTCCAATGCCAGGTGTCTGTAAACGCTTTTATCTGAGCTTCAGATTCGACACCACCATTTTCCTTGAACAATATGTTATAGTCCTTCTTACTATTAAAGGGCGGGTCTAGGTAAATAAGGTCTACAGAGTTGTCAGGGATATACTTGCGTAAGATTTCTAAGTTATCGCCATAATATAAAACATTAGTTTGCAGCGTATCCATATTCGTCCTTCAAAATATGACTGGGGTATGTTGCTGTCAAGGGAAAATGTCACCTAATTGTTAAGCGAAAATGTCATCCCCTCTTGTCGACATACATTTTAAAAGTTCTACGCCATGGATGATCTGGGGCAGGTTTATAGCGATGAGTGCTCTTCGGTTTTAAAGGCTTACTTGCTACGGCAGATAGAGCAGGCTGCTGTAGGGTATCTACGCCAGGGATGAATCGAGTCGTATTTCTTACCCTGAGAACTGGGGCTTCCGGTGGTGCTGGCTTGGTGAGAAGACATTGCCCTTTGTAATACACTGCCAGGCTGCCATCCATCCTTTCATGCACTTCCACTTTAGCTTTAACATAGC
>Ga0210051_1003147_pt1 | contig 16487 bp, 14 predicted proteins | sample CryGey092014_all_FD_185464 | JGI IMG/M metagenome (GOLD analysis project Ga0210051, IMG submission 185464) | Groundwater microbial communities from aquifer - Crystal Geyser CG23_combo_of_CG06-09_8/20/14_all (SPAdes) (version 2) | ecosystem: Environmental > Aquatic > Deep subsurface > Groundwater... | reverse complement strand
CCTCCCGCCTCCCAGCTTCACATAGCTTGTTACCTCCCTATGCGTGGGATTTGGTGCTGGACTGGTGGCTAACCTTTGCCCAGACCAGACTTGCACTGGTAAGAACTAATAAGCTTGCTCGGCGCACTCATAATCTGACCCTCACTTCACCGGACACCAGATTCGGCAACAGCTTATCCCGCATTTTGGAAAGTGTGTGGATTTGGATTGAATTCATAAAAATTTTATCATCCAATGGTTTAGCCATAGTATCAAATTGTTGAACTGTTTTTAAGTCTGGAATAAACGTGTCAATACCGTTGAAATCATCTTTTCCGATTGAACCAAAGACAGTGCCCTGTTGTTCAAAAGAATCAAAATCATCTTTAAACGACCTAATTTTATAAAATGTATAGGATACAAATCCTTTCTTATGCTTTACTGCGGCCAATCCTCGTCCGATACAGCAATCTTCAGTAGCCATGTTAATATCACCCACGGGAGCCCTTACACTTACAAGCGTATCACATCGTTTTGCAAAGCGTTTTGGCTCCGTGCAATACAGCCTTGTTTGAGGAAATCTGAAATCGAATTCAGCTCGTCCCTGAAAAAAAATGATGCCCTGTTTCTCTTCGTTATACGTATGCCCAGGTGGGGACTGGCCCATGGTGATGTTCATCTCATCACCGAGTTTTCCTTTCTTCCAATTCGGATCGGCTTCTTCCACAAACATTTTCCGCCAGAGCGCCTCGGCCATTCCTTCCAGTGTTTTGTTCTGCCGGTGGAGGAGGTCGATCTTATCGTCAAGGCTGGAAAGCACACCGGCAATGGCGCGCTGTTCGGGGAGCGGGGGGAGGAGGATATTAATTTGATTAAAAGTTACCCTTGTAATCGTATCAAAGACTCCCCCATATGATATTTGCTTCAAATTATTAATAGAATCTTTGGTTAAATAATATAAATAATTAGAGTCTGAAATACCTGGAATATTTTTTATTCCATATGACGTTTGATTAAACGCCATTTTCTTTTTGAGAACCGCTAAGACTCCAACGGTCCCTCTAGCTGAAATGATAATATCGCCTTCATCAAGAAGTTTGGTACTACTGTTTTCCAATCCTTTATTGGTGATGGTTTTCTCTGTATGATAAACATACTTATTCCCTGTGTTAAAATCGGTAACTGATAACCACGGAATATCGCCATTCCAATACTCTAAGACATTGGTCTTTGGCGTGCCACCACCAACTAATTTTACAACCTCCCCAAGCTTGCATTCCTTCCACTCACTCATTCCTTCCCCTCCAGCTCTTTTTCAATTTCCTCAATACTAGGCAAGCTTGGTTTGAGGTCTTCGGGAAGAGTACGGGTAGTCTGGGTTTCCCATTCGGCTATGCCCATGGGTTTGCTGTATCCCCGTAGTGCGTATTCCGCGATCAGTTTGTTTTTTTGTTTTACCAGAAGAAGCCCTATTGCCGGTTTATCATCAGGATGCCGCAGTACATCGTCAACAACATTCAAATACATCCCCAACTGGCTGACATGCCCGGATTCAAGTTTGCCGGCCTTCAGCTCAATAACCACATAACACCGGAGTTTTAGATGATAAAAAAGCAGGTCAAGGTAAAAGTCGCTGTCTCCAAGTTCAAGATGCACCTGTCTGCCCACAAAGGCAAAGCCGGCGCCCAGTTCAAGTAGAAATTTTTGTATATGATTGATTAATACTACTCCGACACATTGTCATTCCGAGGAGCGCAGCGACGAGGAATCTCACAAATGAGACCCTGGAGGGAAGATTCTTCACTCCCTTTGGTCGTTCAGAATGACATAAAACATGAATTGTCGGAGTAGTATTAATTGCTGTTCCAGTTCTGTTTCTCTACGAAAATCAGCCGTCCCGAGGAAGTCAAAAACATAGGGGTCTTTAAAGATTTGCGTTGCCATGTCGGAATCCGCTGGCGGGAGTGTGGTTTGAAAGTTAGTGACGGCTTTTCCTGTCCGTTCATGCAAACGGGATTCTATTTGAAAAATTAAAACCGGTTGAGACCAGCCGAATTCGAGTGTTCTTTCTGCATACCAGAGCCGCTCCTCTATCGATTTCAGTTTGTCCAGCAGAGCAAGGTTGCTTCGCCAGGGAATTTGTGCAACGACCCGTTGCACAACTGACCGATCAAGCCATGCCTCGGCAAAAGAGCGCATGTATTTTAAATTGCGCGGAGAGAAGCCTTTCATATCCGGGAAGGCCTCCCCTAAATCATGCGACAGTCGGTCGATTACCTTCGTGCCCCATCCTTCTTCGGTTTGTTTCTGCAGAATTGATTTGCCAATTTCCCAATACAGCAGAACAAGCTCGGTATTGGCGCTAAGCACCGTGCGCAACCGTGCCGATGCTATTTTTTCTTTGATATCAGCAAGGACATTAATATATGTACCCGGTAATTCTGATTTGACGGGCGCTACTGGAAACAATACCTTGTTTTTGTCTCTGCCTCGCGATATCCGTTTATCTTTGAGTTTACTCATTCCTTTAGCTCCAACTTAGCAAGGTTCTTCCGAATGAGATCATTCAGCCGCCCTTCTTCCTTCATCTGCTCGTTAAGTTCCGCCTTGAGCTTTCCAAACCGTTCCACAAAATGCTTTACGGGTTTCCCCTTCCCCGTTGGTTTTTGACGTAAGAGATCCTTTGGCGAGTACAAAACCTGCCATGCCTTTAGTAGGCGACTTTTGCCTTTCCTCCAGGCATCTCGTTCTCCTGATTAATAATTAGTCTTCTTCTCTTAGCGTCCGCTCCAATAAGGAAAATACCCTTGACATTTTGCTTATCTACGTACCAGGGCTAACAAGGTTATATAGCACCTCTTTACCGCTAAATACAGCCTCTTGCCCCAGTTCCTCCTCTATTCTGATTAACTGGTTGTACTTAGCCACCCTATCAGTCCTTGAGACCGATCCTGTCTTGATCTGTCCGGTATTGCAGGCAACTACCAGATCTGCAATGGTAGTGTCCTCGGTCTCACCAGACCTGTGAGAGACAATAGCGGTATAGCCTGCCCTCTTTGCCATCTCAATGGCATCCATTGTTTCCGTTAAGGTTCCTATCTGGTTCACCTTTATCAGGATTGAATTTGCAATGCCCTGCTCGATGCCTTTTTTAAATATCCTTGTATTGGTAACAAATATGTCATCGCCTACAATCTGTATTTTGTTACCCAGGCGTTCTGTAAGGAGCTTCCATCCATCCCAGTCGTTTTCAGCCAGACCGTCTTCAATGGATATTATAGGGTATTTTTCAACCAAAGCTGAGTAAAAATTTACCATGTCTTCTGAGGACTTCTCCGGTTCCTTTTCAGCTCCTAGTATATATATGTCATCTTTGTAAAAGGAACTGGCAGCAGAATCAAGGGCTATGTGAACATCTTTTCCAGCTTTATACCCTGCCTTTTCGATGCTTTCCAGGATCACCTCTATAGCCTCTTCATTAGAATTCAGATTTGGCGCAAACCCCCCTTCATCCCCTACTGCTGTATTGTAGCCTTTACCCTTAAGAGTAGTCTTCAGATTATGGAACACCTCCACTCCTATCCTTAAGGCATGGCTGAAGGACTCTGCGCCCAGGGGCATTATCATAAATTCTTGAATATCTACATTGTTGTCGGCATGTGCCCCACCGTTGAGGATGTTCATCATAGGTACAGGCAAAACCTTGGCATTTACCCCTCCCAGATATTGATATAGGGGAAGATCCAATAATGCTGCGGCTGCCTTAGCCACAGCCAGAGAGACGCCCAGAATTGCATTGGCGCCCAGTCTCTTCTTGTTTTCAGTGCCGTCCAGCTCAATCAGCCTTCGGTCTACGAGTTTCTGATTTATGGCGTCTGATCCTATAACCTCTGGACGAATTGTTTTGTTTACATTATTGACTGCTTTGGTGACCCCTTTACCTAGAAACTCTTTTTTATTACCGTCTCGCAGCTCAATAGCCTCTCTCTCTCCAGTAGATGCGCCAGAAGGAACACATGCCCTTCCTATAACGCCGCTTTCGAGGATCACATCTACCTCTACAGTTGGATTTCCTCGTGAGTCAAGGATCTGCCTGGCACGAATATCCGCTATTTTGCTCATAAACAATCCCTCCTTTTTATATTTCATCCGACAAAATCATTAATAAAGCCTTGTTCCATCCAATGGGTCCTGCTCCAGGGGCACGACTAAGATTTGGCAAATCTATTTGTCTGCCATAGAGTCCCCCTGGTTTCTGGACTAAAATAGGCATGTCTGCCGCTTGCAGCATGGGTAGATCGTTAAAACTGTCACCAAGCGCTACAGTTTTTAACTCAGGGTGAGTTTCTTTATACATTTCGGTAATAACATTTACAGCCTTTCCTTTATCGTTGTCTCCCAATAGATGGAAAAATCGTCCCCCTTTTGTGAGATTCAGATTCAGATTCCTTATGTTCTTCTCTAATTCTATTTCCTCGTTTTCATCACCATCAAAGACAAAGGGCTCTGTATATTCTCGTTCCTTTGCTGCAGCCGCTTCCTCTTTGGAAAGCCCTGTCAAATACATCACCTCATCCAGATCCATTTCAGAAAGGCCTCTGATTCTATTTCCAAATCTATTTTTTAAAGTTTTAAATTGTGCTATTAGTTCCGAATAAGGAGTTCCTAGTTCTATGATGCGATAACCTTTTCTTTCAATGTATTTTTCGCTAATGGAATTCAAAGTTTCAGTGAAAAAGATAGCCCCGCCATTTTCACTTATAAAGGGGTCATTATTGTTCAGCTTTTCCCTCCATATCTCGATCTCTGCCCTCGTTTTGCTGCTGCACAGGATAAGAGGGATACAGGCTTCCTTTACCCGATCCATGGCCTCTCTTGCCGCATCGAAGGAATATGTATTATGGTCCAGCAGAGTGCCATCCAGATCCGTAAAGATTATAAGATTGGCTTTACTCATAACTTATTCCGGTTGTTTCGGCATTTTGTTTAGATCAAAAGCCGTTCATGGGGTTCTGTAATTATCGTTGTATATATTTTATCTTAACAGAGCAATCTGTACTAAGTCAAATTGAAAGGTAAGTTTTTTTAGTAGAAAGATATTTATAAAAATATGATATACTTATATATCTGTTAAATTCGGCTTTTAAAGAGTTACTAGTGGAATGACTCATAAATAACTTTACCAAAAATGTCTCCCCTCCCTTGGTGGGAGGGGATTAAGGGGAGGGGGCAACATAGCGATTCTTCACCCCTACCCTGCCCCTCCCCCATCAAGGGGGAGGGAATATTTATAGTAATTCATAGTAAAGGTATTAAAGGGACATTCCACTAGATTTTAAAAATTGATATAGACTGCAAATTTACTGAAAAAGAGGTGGATTGAGTTAGCAAAAAGAGGGATAGAGGAGACAAGAGTTATGTATGATGGAAAAGCTGAAGAAATAAAAGTGGATCAGTTGCCTATGGAAGGAGTTAAGGATGGTTCTATTATGTACCATGCAGAGAGATTGGCAAAATGGGTTGTTGGTTTAAAATATCAGGATATTCCGGTAGATGTGGTTGAAAAGGCTAAACTCTGCATCTACGATTGGGTATGTATAACCCTATATGGTGCAGATTCCCCCTGGAGTAAAGCCCTTCTGGAGATAGTGAGAGAGACTGGAGGAAGGGCGGAATCTACTATTCTGGCACACAAGGATCTGGTGCCATGTAGCAATGCGGCGATGTTGAATGCGATTATGGCATTGAGCTATGACTTGAGTGATACGTATCCCCGGGTTGAACTCCATCCCAGTTGCAGTGTAATAGCTTCCGCATTGGCCGTGGCTGAGCGGGAGAATACGACAGGGGAAGACCTTATAACCTCGGTTGTGGCAGGCTATGAGGTTATAACCAGGGTCGCCTCGTCGATGAATAGAAGACCCCAGAGTTTCACTGCTGCCAGGGGCTTTGAGGCGAACTCCATATTTCCTCCCTTTGGCGCTGTGGTGGCCTCCGGCAAGCTTTTCAGTCTGAATCAGGAGGAGATGACCAATGCCATTGGTCTGGCAGGTGGGTCTATGGGGGCAGCAACTATCGATTACCTTGTTGACGGAAACTGGACTTACAGGTGGAACTCAGCAAGGGCATCCCATAACGGGATATTAAATGCCCTTATGGCAAAAAAGGGGTTTGTTGGCCCTCATGCCATATTTGAAGGACGATGGGATAGTAAAGGACGGTTCGGGGTTATAAATGCCCTCGCAGGAGACATGACTTTCCAGGAAGACCTTGTAGACGGTCTTGGAGAAACATGGAATATCAAGGAAATGGCTTTTAAATATTACGGATGCTGTCATTATAACCAGGGATATGCAGATGGGATAATCAAACTTATAAAGGAACATGGATTCGAAGCAGAAGACATAGATGAGATAACGGCCTATGTCCCACATTTTGCCCTCTTTCTGGGTGTCCCCAGAGAAGTGAAGGTCAAACCAAAGAATCTGACCATATCCCAGTGGAGCCTGCCTTTCATCTTAGCCACGGTGATTGCTGACGGCCATCTTTTAAATCCTAAGGAGCAGCTATCTGAAAAAAGACTCACAGACACCAGGATGCTTGATCTGGCGGATAAGGTGAAGATAGAAAGAGATAGGGAATTGGACAAGGCATTTATGGAGGATGGTATATTTAAATCCCCCCTGAAGGTCCGTTTGAAAAACGGGAAAGAATATGAGATTGCTTCCACGTGTAAAGGATTCAGCCATAATCCTTTGACCGGGGAGGAGATGGATAACAAGTTTGATGTGCTCACTTCAGGTGTGTTCAACAAAGAAAAAAGGGAAAGGATAAAGAAAGAATTGAAAACCCTCGAGGGAATAAAGAGCGTTTCCGAATGGGTAAGGAGTTGGTGATTAGAATTTAGTATTACCGGAATGGGATGCCAAAATTCAAATATCTTTGGCTAGCCTTAGGGAAGAAAAGTCTGGTGTCTAATGTCTTGAGTCCGGTGTCTGAATTGTGGGGGGATTGTTTTCCTTTGACAAGCCAACGAATACATGCTACTTTAGAATAGAATAAAAAGCTATGTTAAAAGAGGAGGATGATATGGATAAAAAAGGAATCAGATTTTTAAATGTTTCAAATAATTTAATAACAGGTAAATTATCCCTTCTGATATCAGCAGTTATAATGATTGTCAGCCTGACCCTATTCCCAGGTTGCGGTACTATCCTTAAAGATGTGAGTTCGAAAGAAGAGGCTACCGATGTAAAGCTTTTAAGTCCCCAGCCTCTGCCAGTATATTATGATTTTGAGGATATATCTATTCCCCCAGAGCTTACGCTGGATAAAGAGAGGTCGTTTATTTACGAAACATCCAAATTCAAAACCGGGATACTTGTATTCAAGGGGCGTATCGACGTTTCTTCCCTGGTAGCCTTCTTCCAGGAGAATATGAAGAAAAACAACTGGGTCTTTATAAACAGCTTCAAGTATAAAGGCTATATCCTGAACTTTCAAAAAGAAGACAAGAGCTGTTTAATCACTTTATACGACAATATATTTTATACTATAGTTGAAGTTAGGGTCGGCCCCCTGCATGGAACAGTAGAAGAGCCTAAATAGTTCATCCTGAAAAATGAAAAATTTCCTTTGGAGCGAACATGAGCAGGATTTTTGGGGCACCCATCTTAAGGAAGCGGAAGATAAGCATTTTCAGGTGTTTGAGCCCGAAGGGCGAGTTTCTGAAAATGCCTGAAGCGAGTCATAGATGGGTCAAAAAACCTGCACTAGAGAGCGGAAAAGGGAATTTTTCAGTGTGAACTAAATAGTAAGCATTCCGGGGGGGGCTCGAAGGAGAACTTCATGCTAAAAGACAGAAAGATTGTCCTGGGTGTTACAGGGGGCATAGCGGCATATAAGGCGGTTGAGCTGGTAAGAAGGCTTGTCAATCTTAATGCCGAGATCAATGTAATAATGACTAAAAATTCCCAGAAGTTTGTTACCCCTTTGACTTTTCAGACACTCTCCGGGAATAGGGTAATCACAGGATTATTTGACCTTCTCGAAGAATCTAAAATTGGACATATCGCTGTAGCCCAGTGGGCGGATATTTTTGTTATTGCTCCGGCAACTGCTAATATTATTGGAAAGATCTCAAATGGCATAGCAGATGACTTTCTGTCAACAACTGTAATGGCAACCAGGGCCCCTGTCCTAATAGCGCCTGCAATGAATACAAATATGTACGAGAATCATACAGTTCAACGTAATATCAACAACCTGAAGTCTCTTGGCTGCCACTTTGTTGAACCTGCTTCTGGAGCGCTTGCCTGTGGAACAGAGGGTTTGGGTAAGTTAGCCGATGTTGATGATATTATTGAAGAGATGGAGTCCGTCCTATCGAAAAAAGATCTTTTAGGACAAAGGATCCTGGTCACCGCTGGTCCAACCACAGAGTTTATTGATCCCATAAGGTTCATCACTAACCGCTCTACAGGAAAGATGGGATATGCAGTAGCCAGGGTTGCCAGGAGAAGAGGCGCTGAGGTTACTTTAATAAGCGGCCCCTCTACGTTGTCTGTTCCTCAAAACATAAAATTCTTCTCAGTTAAGACGGCTTTAGAGATGAGAGCCGCTGTCCTTGACAGTCTGGAGGATTCCACTATCGTGATTAAGACGGCTGCGGTAGGCGACTATAAGGTTAAGGATGTCTGCTCAGAAAAGATAAAACGGGAAAGGGCAAATCTTATATTGGAATTGGAAGAAACTCCTGACATACTATCAGAGATCGGCAAGAAAAAGGGGGATAGGATTCATGTGGGGTTTGCTGCCGAAACAGAAGACTTAATAAATAATGCAAGAAGCAAACTAAAAAACAAAAACCTCGACTTGATTGTAGCCAATGATGTATGTATGGAAGGAGCGGGCTTTGAGTCCGATACCAATATAGTTAAGATACTGGATAAAGAAGGTAGCATAGAGGAACTGCCGTTGATGAGCAAAGAAGAGGTGGCAGAAAAGATACTTGACAGGGTTGTGAAGATTAAGACTGGTAAATCAAAAAGGTCTGAATGAAGGCGTTAAAGGATGACTGGTCAAAAAAGTCTACTACAAGATTTTAGGGAAATAGTACTTGATCTTAGAGAATATCTGAGTTATCAAAAGGATATGGGCATAGAAGGTTTTCCAACCAATCCTGAAAAGAGAGACAGTGTAACTAAGCGTAGTATCTTAAGTATTGACAACTCAGGTGTTGGAGTTTATGAAGGCCTGTCCGGATACGGAGAGGCAAAGGCAGGCAGCCTGATAACATTGGAAGCCATCAGAAAAGAACTGGTAGATTGTAAGCGCTGCAAACTCCATTCAGGGAGAAGAAATATAGTCTTCGGAACAGGCAATGAGAATGCCAGATTGCTCTTTGTGGGAGAAGGGCCAGGAAGAGATGAAGATATAAAAGGAGAACCCTTTGTAGGTAAGGCCGGTCAGTTACTTACAAGGATTATAAATGCAATAAATTTGAACCGAGAAGAGGTTTATATAGCCAATATAATCAAGTGCCGTCCGCCTGGGAATCGAGACCCTGAACCTGATGAAATAAAGGCATGTGAACCATTTTTAACCAAACAGATCCAGGCAATAAAGCCTGAGATTATATGTGCCCTGGGTGCATTTGCTGCTCAAACCCTGCTTAAAACTGACGAAAAAATCTCTAAACTGAGGGGGAGATTCCATAGTTATCACAGTGTTAAACTCATTCCCACCTATCACCCTGCTTTCTTACTCCGAAACCCCAATTTCAAGCGGTTTGTCTGGGAAGATATGCAGATGATCCAGAAAGAGTATCTATCATTAACCTCTAATTAATCAGAGACATACAAATACCATGTTCAATAGAAAATTTTGTTATACTGTATTGTTGCTATTCTCCCTTCTTGTCTTTTTACTATCCTTAACCCCTTATACTTCAGCTAAAAACCCTCATGTGAATGTTGCCAAAATAGACAGTATAATAAATCCAGTAGTTGTGGAGTTCATCGCAGAAATTATAGAAAGGTCGTCAAAGGACGGGGCAGAATGTTTAATCATCCAGCTTGATACCCCGGGTGGTCTCGACCTCTCAATGCGTAAAATAGTAAAGGATATGTTGAACGCTGACATTCCCATTATTGTATATGTTTCTCCAGGTGGTGCAAGGGCAGCATCAGCAGGGGTAATGATCACAATGGCGAGCAATATCGCCGCCATGTCTCCAGGAACAAACATTGGAGCGGCCCACCCTGTCACTATGGGTGGCCAAAAGATAGATAAAGAAATGGAAAAAAAGGTGGTAAATGATGCTGTGGCATATATCAAAAGCATTGCAGAAAAAAGGGGTAGAAATGTCAAATGGGCAGAAGATGCAGTGAGGAAAAGTGTATCTATTACTGAAAAGGAGGCATTAAACTTAAATGTAATTGACCTGATAGCTCCGGATATTAAAACCCTTCTTTTGGAGATTAATGGGAAGCAGGTCAAGACTGAAAAGGGCACCTTCACGTTGAATACAAAAGACGCAAAGCCTGTCTTTATCAACATGGGTATCCGTCATAATATACTTAATGTACTGAGTAGTCCTAATATCGCCTATGTCTTGATGATGATAGGGGTTCTAGGGTTGTATTTTGAGCTGGCCCATCCCGGCGTTATCTTTCCCGGGGTAATTGGAGCTATTAGTTTAATTCTGGCATTCTTTGCCTTTCAGACCCTGCCTATAAACTATGCTGGCATTCTCTTAATAGTCCTGGCTATAATACTTTTTATTGCCGAGGTTAAAGTGGCGAGTTTCGGGCTCTTAACCATCGGGGGTATAGTCTCTATGCTTTTAGGTTCTCTAATGTTGTTTGAATCTCCTGTGCCGTATTTACGGGTGTCATGGTCTGTGCTTATTCCTGTGGTCCTGGGCACCTCAGCCCTGTTTATCCTATCTGCAACCCTGGCATTCAGGGCTTATCTCTCCAAGCCCACAACCGGGATGGAAGGGTTAGTAGGGGAAATTGGGGCTGCCAAAACAGAGATATTACAGGAAGGTAAGGTTTTTATACATGGAGAGTATTGGAATGCCTACAGTGAGGAAGTGATTCCAAAAGAAGAAAAGGTTAGAGTTTTAAAGGTGGATAATCTGCGACTTAAGGTGGGAAGATTAAAATAACAGGGTTTTCTATCACGCTAAAGCGTGGCTTAGTTTTTCAACACTTTAAAAAGGGGGTTTTATATGATTGGATGGGTTGTATTAGTTATATTTCTGGTCATTATCCTGAGTAGTGCTATCAGGATACTAAACGAGTATGAACGAGGTGTTATCTTCCGCTTGGGCAGAATAATTGCCACAAAAGGTCCTGGACTGATCTTCTTGATCCCGGTTGTTGATAAGATGCAGAAGGTCAGTTTAAGACTCGTTACCATGGATGTCCCTACCCAGGATGTAATCACCAAAGACAACGTCTCGGTGAAGGTAAATGCTGTTGTCTATTTTCGGGTCGTGGACTCCAATAAGGCTATCGTCGAGGTAGAGAACTTCCTCTATGCGACCTCTCAGCTTGCCCAGACGACCCTGAGGAGTGTCTGCGGGGAGGTGGAACTGGATGAAATTCTATCGGAACGGGAAAAGATCAATCTGCGCCTGCAGGATATCCTGGATCGCAGTACCGATCCCTGGGGGATTAAGGTAACATTGGTTGAAATCAAGCATATTGACCTGCCTGAGGAGATGAAACGCGCCATAGCCAAACAGGCTGAAGCGGAGAGGGAAAGACGGGCAAAGGTCATCAATGCCGAGGGTGAGTTCCAGGCCGCTCAGAAACTGATTGAGGCGGCAGCCCTTATGGAAACACAACCCATGTCCCTGCAGCTTAGATACCTTCAGACCCTGAACCAGATTGCCGCAGAGAACAATTCAACAACCATTTTCCCTATCCCAATCGACCTGTTCAGGCCGTTTCTGAAGCTGATAGATAAGGAAAAGTAGACATTTGTTTCTTGGGAGCTGGGGACACAACACTAACTATCACCAGACAGGAGTCTGGTGTTTTGACGGCTTAATTAAATAAATTAGTTCACACTGAAAAATTCCCTTTTCCGCTCTCTGGTTCAGGTTTTTTGACCCATCTATGACTCGCTTCAGGCATTTTCAGAAACTCGCCCTTCAGGCTCAAACACCTGAAAATGCTTATCTTCCGCTTCGTCAAGATGGGTGCCCCAAAAATCCTGCTCATGTTCGCTCCAAAGGAAATTTTTCATTTTTCAGGATGAACTAATTAAGTATTGTGTCCCCAGATTACAAGCATCGCCGAACCTGTCAGTCCGCCTGACCGGTGTTCCGCTATGCTTCATACCGGTAGGTGACTTTATCGCCAGCCCCCCCCCCAAAGGTTAATAAAAAAATGGAGAAAAGACATCCTCTAGACAACTTGATTCAACATGCCATCAATCTTGGGGTCAGTGACGCTAAGATTGTATCGGTGGAAGAGATTTCGGTAGAGGACCATCTTGCAAAAATGTGTGAAGAACCACAATGTGATGGCTATGGACAGACAATAAACTGTCCGCCTCATGTTATGAAACCTGATAGGTTCAGAGAATATATTGGTCAGTATAAGCTTGCCCTGGTCTTTAAGCTCGATGTCCCCACAGAGATACTTCTTACCGATGAGCGTAATGATGTAACCAGAATTATTCATGAAACTGCTGCAAGTATTGAGCAGTTTGCAATAGATGACGGACATGCAAACTCAAAAGGACTTGCCGCAGGTTCTTACAAGCGAATTTTTTGTAGCGGATATGATGAGTGCAGGGTTTTAAATGAAGGCGGCGATTGCAGGTTTCCTAACCTGGCAAGGCCATCCCTATCGGGGTTAGGAATTAATTTTTTTAAGCTGAGCAAGGCGCTAGGTTGGCAGATAAACAAAATCACCAAAAACAGCAATCCGGATGATGTCCCCATGGGAATGATGGCAGGGATAGTTTTGATAGGGGAGGGTGATTTGCGGCAGTAGATGCCTGCCGATAGGCTTTGTCAGAAATGGAAAGAGGAAAATAGAATACTGGAAAGGTTTTTATGAAGGGAATCAAAAAGTATATAGTTGTTTTCTTTGTCTTGTTTGTGTTCTTGCTGACCGCCTCTCCCACATGGGCGCTGAGTCTTAAAGGTCGCGTTGAGGAGCATACCCTGAAAAACGGCATGAAGATTCTCATGCTTAAGCGGCATTATTCTCCCACGGTATCCTTCTTCATGAGCTTTAAGGTTGGTTCTGCAGAGGAGTATTCCGGGATTTCCGGGACAGCCCATCTGTTGGAACACATGCTGTTCAAAGGCACAAAGGTGTTGGGGACAAGGGACTACATAAAGGAAAAGAAGGTATTGGATGAAATCGACAGGGTAGCTGTAAGGCTTGATAACGAAATACTTAAAGGCAAGAAAGCAGACGAGGCTAAGATAAGCAGGTTAAAGGCTGAATTGGGAAGATTGCAGAAAAGGCATAAAAGATATGTGGTAAAGGATGAGATAGATTCAATATATTCAAAAAACGGGGGGGTTGGTTTAAATGCCTCAACAAGCTACGATGTTACAAGGTACATGGTTAGCCTTCCATCGAACAGGGTCGAGCTTTGGGCTAAAATAGAGTCGGACAGGATGTTGAACCCGGTACTTAGAGAATTCTATTCTGAGAGGGACGTGGTTATGGAAGAGAGGAGGCAGAGGATCGAGTCTGACCCTGATGGGAAACTCTATGAAAACTTTATGGCAGCAGCATTTATAGCCCATTCGTATCGAAGGCCGATAATTGGCTGGGTGTCAGATTTAATGTTTTTAAAAAAGAGAACCACCGAGAGGTTTTTTAAGACCTATTATGCCCCAAACAACACTGTAGTGGCAGTAGTGGGCGATATAGAGCCCTCAAAAACTTTGGAGATTATAAAAAAATACTTTGAACATATTCCTTCTCAACCTATTCCACCGTTTATTCCCACAAAGGAACCGGAACAGATGGGAGAGAGGAGGATAAAGGTGAGATTCGATGCAAATCCCAGCTTGATTATAGGTTACCATAAACCAACTGTGCCTGATTTTGACGATTACGTATTCGATGTCATAGACAGCATACTGTCCAGGGGTCGAACCTCCAGGTTTTATAAAAGGTTGATAGAGGAGGAAAAGATTGCTGTCAGTGCAGAGACGGCTAACGGGCTTCCAGGCGCAAGATACCCCAATCTTTTTGCTGTATTTGCTACTCCAAGACACCCACATACCACTGCTGAGTTGGAACATGCCATCTATAGGGAAATAGAGAGGTTGAAAATAGAACCGGTAACGGAAAGGGAACTTAGCAAGATAAAAAACCAGTTACAGACTGATTTTATAAGAGCGCTTAACTCTAATTCTGGGCTAGCCGGTAAGCTCTCCTATTATCAGACAGTTGTTGGAGATTGGAGATACATAGAGGATCAATTGGATGTAATAGAACGGATAACCGCTCAAGATATAATGAAGGCTGCCGGGAAGTATCTTATCGAGGATAACAGAACCGTGGCGGAGCTGGTAAAAAAGGGCAAGGAATAGGGAAATAGAATGAAGAGAAGAAAGGCATCACTTATCTCGTTATCTTTGGTAGTCATAGCAGTAACAGCCTGCCTGTGCGTCGTAGTCGCAAGCAGAAAGGCATCTTTTGCTCAGGATGCTAATCCACCAAAGCATCCAGGGGATATGGTATTTAAACCCATGGCTTTTTCTCCTCCTAAAGGGGAGAAGATAGTCCTAAATAACGGTATGATACTGTATATCCTGGAGGACCATGAGCTTCCTGTATTGAATCTGTCTGGGGTTATCAGGACAGGCTCGGTTTATGAACCTGCGGATAAGGCAGGTTTGGCTGAGTTAACCGGTACGGTTATGAGGACAGGGGGTACCCGTTCTATGAGCCCAGACGAGATAAACGACCAACTGGAGTATATTGCAGGCTCTGTAGAGACAGGTATTGGAAGCGAGTCCGGGTCTGCCTCCCTTTCTGTGATGAAAAAGGATACAGACATTGGTCTCAAGATATTTGCTGACATTATGATGGACCCAGGATTTGATCAGGGAAAGCTAGACCTGGCTAAAAAACAGGAGATTGAAGCTATAAGACGCAGGAACGACAATCCGGACAGCATAGCCTTCAGAGAATTCAAAAGAATTTTATACAAGGATAATCCCAGAGGCAGGATATCCACGGTTGAATCAATTAACGCGATTACCAGAACAGATTTAGTCGAGTTTCACAACAGGTTCTTCCGCCCGGAAAATGTAATGCTTGCTATCTCCGGAGACTTTCAGAAGGATGAGATAGTGAAAAAGGTCGAGAATGCTTTCCATGGCTGGGAAAAAACCGGGATAAAGATACCCAGAGAGACTTCCCCTTTATATTCCTTTGAAAAATCCATAAATTATGCCTTTAAGGATGTGCCTCAGTCCACAATTATACTTGGGCATCTGGCAGTGAAAAAAACCCATCCTGACTATTTTCCATTTAAGGTATTGAACTTTATCTTAGGAGAATCTGGTTTCAATTCCAGGTTGACTTCAGAGATCAGGTCTAATAGAGGTCTTGCGTACAGTGTGGGGAGTATTTACAGGGGTGATGTGGAATATGGGGTATTTGCTGTCATATGCCAGACCAAATCCGCTACTACCTCCAAGGCAATATCCCTGATCTATAACATAATAAAAGATATAAAGAAAAACGGTGTCACAGAAAAAGAGCTTCGATGGGCAAAAGAGTCTATCGTTAATAAATTCATCTTTTCTTTTACTTCTTCTGCCAGTGTAGTTAACCAGCAGATGATCATAGACTATGACAACCTACCGGAGGATTTTTTAGAGAGGTATCAGGAAAACGTATCCAGGGTTACCCTTGAGGATATTAAAAGGGTGGCAAAAAAGCATCTTTACCCGGATAGATCCATTCTTGTTGTGGTGGGTAAAAGTAAGGATTTTGATAAACCACTGTCTGAGTTTGGTGAGGTTCATGAGATAGAGTTGAAGGGTGAGTAGAGATACATGGATAGTCGAGAGACAGACTGTGTTGAAGTCAGAAACCGAGTATGAGGACATTATCAGTAAGCATACAGGAAAGGAGCATCATAGTAAGCTCGACATATTAACCGATCAATTGAATGGCTTAAAAGATGTAGGATTCAAAGATGTAGATTGTTTCTATAAATACGGAATATTTGCAATGTATGGCGGCAGGAAGTAACATAAAAAGGAGGTAGTATAATGGATGAAAGAGATGTTTACATGGCTAAGGAGGCAGTGCAGTCTGCAATGAAGAAAGGCCCTATGAGGGTGGCAGTGATTATTGGAGCGATTCTATTGTTTTTATTGATTTTAAGGCCATGGGTCCAGATTGGGGCAGGTGAAAGAGGGATTGTCCTTAATTTCGGTGCTGTTCAAAAGGCCGTACTTAAAGAAGGGCTGCATTTCAGGGTGCCTATAATGCAGGAGATTG
>Ga0210051_1003146_pt1 | contig 16493 bp, 9 predicted proteins | sample CryGey092014_all_FD_185464 | JGI IMG/M metagenome (GOLD analysis project Ga0210051, IMG submission 185464) | Groundwater microbial communities from aquifer - Crystal Geyser CG23_combo_of_CG06-09_8/20/14_all (SPAdes) (version 2) | ecosystem: Environmental > Aquatic > Deep subsurface > Groundwater ... | reverse complement strand
CGGCTTCGTTGATCGTCAGCGGGCTGAAAGCGGTGACGACGAGGTCGCCGCCGGTCGCAAGGAGACCGGTTAGTGCCGGCAGGCTCAGCCCGGGCGTCACCCCCCCGATGGCCAGTCCGCCGGCCAGATCTTGGACGAAGATGCCGCCCGGGCCGCTCTGGGCTTCCAGGTTGGTGACCGTCACGTCCAGCGGATTGAGCGCCACGCCAATGCCGTTGGACGCGACCAGGGCCAAATTCGTGGCGACAACGTCGTTCATGTCGCCGAAGCTGGAGTCGAGGATCGATCCCTGGGCGGCTGTAAGGGTCACGGTGTTGCCGACTCCGTTGGCAGCCACGATGCCGACGACCAAGTCGCCCGCGCCGACGCTGCCCGTGGTCAGCGTGACGTCGCCATTGGTCGCCGCGACATAGACCAGGTTCAGCCCGTCCTGCTCGCCGAGATTCACCGGTCCGGCCACAATCGCCTGGACCAAGGTCAGCGTGTTGATCAGCGTGTCCAACTGCTTCGTGGCGTCGGCGCCGGTGGTGCCGATGCCGGCAGGGGCGGTCATGAAGAGCGCGTCGCCGGTGATGAACGTGCCGTTGTCGTTGTCGTCATCGACGGCGCCGCTGGCCGCGATCAGCGTCACGTTGCCGCCCGTGGTGACGGTGTTCACGGTAACCGTCCCACCGGCCAAGACGGTCAGGAGCCCGGTGGCGGAGGACAGGTTTGTGAGCGTGAGGGCATCCTGTTCGTGAATGAACATCGGCGCCGCGCCCGCCGTGGAGGCGGTCAGGTCGTCGATCGCGGTGTCCAGCTCGATGCCAGTCTCGCCGTGAGCTACCAGCGTTCCCGCGGTCACGTCGATGGGATCGCCGGTCTGGTCAATGAGACCACCGGTCGTGCTGTTCAGCGTCACGGTCTGGCCGGGGGCGGAAATGGGCGCTTGGAAGGTCAGGTTGCCGGTGGTGGTCATCCCGACATTGCCGCCCGCGGTGATCCCGACCACGTCGGCACCGGAGGTGTCGGTGATGGTAGTGAGCGTCAGCGCGCCGGTGTTATTGACGAACACCCCGCCCGTACCGCCGTTGGCGGCGAACGTGGAGACCTGGGTCTGCAATGCGCCGGTGGCCGGCGGCGAACCGACCGCGGGGTCGGCTAAGCCGATGCCGTTGACCGCCTGCGCCAGGAACTCCGGCGCCACGATGAGTCCGCCGCCGTCTAAGATCTGGTCGCCGGCATCTAAGGACACCCAGGTCGGACTGGTGATGGTGCCTTTGACTGAGAGGTCGCCGGCCGCGGTCACGATGAACTCCGCGCCGGCGCCCGTAGCAGTCATGGTTCCAAGCCCGAGGTCGCCCGGCGCGTCGATGTAGAAGCTGCTGTCGGGTCTCAGACCCAGGTCCACGTCGAGTCGGGCGGCCTGGATGCCCAGCGAGAGCGAGGTGAGGTTCAAGGCCACATCTTCCGCGTCGATGGCCTGGTCGCGGACAGCCTTGGCATGGTCGCGGGCAATGGCGGCAGCGTCAGCGGACTTCTGCGCCACCGAGTACGACTCGTTAAAGGCATTGTAGGTCGCCGTTGCATCCGCGTAGTCCGCCTTCGCCGCCGTCAGCTCGGCGTTGGCTTGGACCTCCGCGTTGGCGGCCTCTTCGGCTATGGCCCCCAACTTGTCCGCGACTACCCCCGCCGCGTAGGCGGCCCAACCTGCCGCTTTGGCGGCCACGTCGATGGCCGCGAACGCGGCCATCGCGCCACCGTCGCCGGATAGTGGAATAGCTTGCGCGGCCCCCGCAGGGACCTCGGCGATGGCTGCAGCCGTGTCCAGGGCTTGGGCGACTCCATCCAGCGTCTCGGCAGTGATCTCGGCAGCGTCCGCGGCAGCACCTTTCGCCTCCGCCTCCGCAGCCGCGGCCGCGGCATCCGCCTCGGCCTTGTCCAACGCCTCCTCTGAATTGTCCTTCTGGACTTCCATGATGCCGGTAGCAGTATTGAGGGTCAGGGCCGTGAGCGCCTGGTCGTTCGCCGAGGAGACGGCCGCCGCGGCGTCGGCGATCTTGAACATCGTCTCCAGCGCGGCCTCTCGCTCCGTCGGCACTTCGGCCTGGAGCGTCACCGTGTTGCCGATGATGTTAGTCGCGGCACCGTTCCCGTCTAAGATCACGCCGTGCCTGGAGGCGACCGTCACGTCACCTGTGCCACCGGTGTCCAGGAGCCCGATGCTGATGTGACGGTCCGCCCAGATCTCGATCGCTCCGCCCGCCGTCCTGAGGTTGCCCACGATAGCCACCGCCCCGCTTTCATCCTGCATCCCGGCGCTGATGCCGATATAGCCGGTTCCCGATGCCGCGATGGTGTCGTTCGGGTCCAGGAACACGATGTTCCCGGACTCGGTAACGAGGAGGACGGAGCCGTTGTTGCCCAAAGTCGCTTCATTGTCCGTCATGTCGAGGACGGTGATCGACGCCGCCTGGACCCGCAGCACCACGTCCGGCTTTCCTTCCAAGGTCGCATCGGTGATGGACATGGGGCCGTCATTGACCATGGAGATGCCGGAGGCGCCGCCATCGGCTGACCCCAGCCGGTTCACTTTCAGCTCCAATTGATCGGCGTCCGTTCCCACGCCACCCGGGGCGGCAATGTCAAGCAGGTCTGCGGTGATGTTCAGCTCTGGGCCGTTGCCGTCGGTAATCTGCCCGCCCGCGCGGATTCGCACCTGATCCCCCTCGGCCTTCACCACCTTCAACACCATGTCGCCGCCGGCCGTCAGGAACGCATGGCTGCCTAACCCCTGGGCGATGACCTCTTCGACCGTGAGGTCATTGAGCTCGGTGATGAACACGCTACCGCTGCCTGTCTTGGCGCTGAGGGTGCCGACGTCGGTCTCAAGCTCGTCTGCTGACTCGCCGATCTGCATCGCGATCAGGTTGGCAGTACCGGCCGTGAGGTCCACAGCCACCGCGTCCCCGTCGATCAAGCTGCCGGTGCAGTTCAGCGAAACCGTGCGGTCGCCGTCGGCCCGGACACCCGAGAGCGTCAAGTCGCCCGCGACGGTGAGGCTGAGGTCGCCGCCCGTTGCCGTGGCCTCGGTGACCGTCAGCGGTCCTCGGCTGTCGAGGTACAGGCTGCCAGCGGCGGTGGTTGCCCTCGCCAGTGTTGTCGTCTGAAGATCGAAGGGGTCGGACGCTGTCCCGATGGCGGCCCCGGCAGCGAGCGTGACGGTGGCTCCCGTCACGTTCACCAGCACCCCATTGCCATCGAGGAGGGAGCCGCCGGCATTCAGCACGACTTCATCCGGCGCCTTCGCGGTCTTCACCGTCAGGTCGCCGGTGGCGCTTGACACCTGCACGTCGTTGCCCGCGCCCGTTGCTGAAGCGGTGACGGTTACCGCGTCCTCCTCGACCACGTAGACGTTCCCGCCCTTGGCGGTCAGACTCAGGGAGTCCGCCCTCGTCTCCAGGGGGTTCGCACTCGTGCCAATGCCCTTGTCAGCGGTCAGGGTCACCGCCCCGCCCACGACGTCGGCGGCGGCGTCGCTGGAAGACTCGAGGATGTCTCCGGTCGCCGTAAGCACCACCGAGGCCGTGCCGGCGTCGACCAGGCCAAGTTTGAGGTCGCCGCCGGTATTCGAAAAGGTGAACGTCGGTCCGGAGTACGACAGAATGTTGTTGACGTCGTTGAAGTCCAGCGTCCCGCCCAGGAACTGGATGTTGACCTTGCCGCTGTTGGTCCGCACGGTCAGCGAGGACAGACCGTCCGTCTCGGCGAGGTGAATGGCCGCGTCGGTATTGGTCGCCGCTGCCGTCAGGTGCGCGACCGTCGTCTCCACCGGGTTACTGCTGGTCCCGACTCCGTCCGCGGACGTGATCTCCGCCCGTTCCGCCACGATGTTCGCCGCCGGCGGCCCGCCGCTGGGATCATTCGCGTCAGTCACGGTCCCGAGGTTTGACTTGACTGTCACCGTGCCCCCCGCGGCGGTGATGGAGCCCAACTCCAGACCGCGAGAGCCGCTGGTCAGCAGGACGCTGTTGCCGCTGCCACCGGCGGTCACCGACTGCACCCGTGCCCCGTCGGTTTCGGTGAGGAACACCCCGCCGTTGACCGTGGTAGCGGTGATCTCCTCAACCATCGTTTCGAGCGGGTCGGCAGCCTGGCCAATCCAGTCCCTGGCAGTCAGGGTCAGTCGTTGGGCGAGCAGGTTGGACTCCACCTGGTTGTTGTCGACGATGGCGCCGCTTGGCGCATAGAGCTCGAGTCGGTCAGGCGACTTGACCGTGCCGACGACCACATCCCCCCCCACCGTGACCACGAGGTCACTGTTGCCGGAATACGCGCTCTCCCCGGAGGGCCAGATCACCACCTGCCCGTTCTGGCCGATCTGCGGCGTGTTGCCGTCCTCCTGGGCGAGGACGGAGCTGAGAATCACGTCGTCGACTTCGTCGACGAAGATGCCGCCATCGTAGGCGGTGGCGGAGAAGACCACAACGTCCGTGCGCAGGGGCGAGCCCGAGGTACCCACGGACCCGCCGGGGTGATGCGCCTTGTCCCCAGACCAATCTCGGTCGGGACCCGTGCGGTCGTCGGTGGTCAGATTCGTGGCCCAGGCGCTGATGTTCGGGGCTCCCCCACCGGTCGCAGCCGTGATCGAGCCGGCAACGGACTTGAGGATGACACTGCCGCCGCCGGCGTCCATGGCGCCGACCGGGAATCCGCCGTCGAGGTCCTGCAACACGAAGTAGCCGACGAAATCCTCCGGCAACATCCCCTGGACACTGGTGTTGGTGATGTCGGCGTGGACCTCCAACCACTTCTCGCCCTCGTCAATCGGCTCGCCGAAGGTCGCCTCTGGAGCGGTCACCACCAGGTTCAGCGTCCCCGCGATGAGCTCTTCCTGAGGCTCGAAGTCCTCGGGAACAAGCGGCCCCCAGTAGTTGGTGGCCGTCAAGGCCGGGTCTCCCGGCGTCTCCTTCACGTACCCGGCAGTGCTCACGGTGAGCGTCCCCGTGGTCTTTACCCTGTCCACGGTGATTCCCCCGACCGTGCCGTCTGCCCCCGGCGCGAGCGTCAGCGTGACGCTTCCGCTGCCGGCGTCGATGACGGTTCCCGCCTTCTGCTTGATGGACGCCGCGCCGGCATTCCGATAGGCGGGATTGGCCCCCAGGACGTTGGCGGTAATCACCAGGTTTTCGTCCTGCATGTAGATGTCTGCGTTGATCTCCACCGTCCGCCCGGCCTGAAGCGTGAGCCTCTCGTCCATGCCTTGGGGACCCAGGGGAAACCCTCCCAGGGTCCAGAGGTTTGAATTCACTTTGATGTCGTTGTTGGCCCGAATCGTGACCGCTGCTGCGGCGCCCAGTAGAGTCGCCGGGCTGATGGTGGCGTCGCCGGACGGGTTATCAATGAACTCGTCCACCTCATCCAGGTCCGCCCCGCCGCCATCGGCGATGGTGACGTTCTTCGGGTCCAGCAGCAGCGAGCCGACCTCGCCGGCGGGCGCCAGCGTGTCGACCTGGGCCGTCAGGGACATGCCGCCGGCAGAACTGACCTCGATCAAGCCGCCGTCGCCACCCTGCTCGCCGCCGCGCGCGGTGAGCGTCCCGGCGACGGTGGCATTCGTGTCCGACCAGATATCGATGGTCCCGGCGCCGGAGTCACCCCCGCCGCTGACGTCAATGGCGGCGTCGGACGTGACCAGCGTCTGGCCGGTGGAGCGCAGCGAGACGGTGCCGCCATCGGCAGCGTCTGCGCCCTTCGCCAGGATCGTGTCGAAGTTGCCGACCTTGTTGCCAGTCATTGACACCTTGCCCGGTTGCGCGCCAGCTTCCGCGGCGGACACGTCGAGGGTGCCCTTGTTCTGGACGATGCCTTCTTCGCCGCCGACCAGCTTCACCTCGCCGCCGGCGTTGACGAGCGACTTGGCCTCGATGACGCCTTCGTTGTTGACCACGGACTTCACGACTGCGTCGGCAGCGTCGCCGGTGAGGACGACCTGACCGCCATCGTTCCTGACCGTGCCGGTGTTGCTGACCGCGGAGGTCAGCGGCTGGCCGTCGGGGCCGGTGACTTTCTTCAGCACCTTGCCGGAGATGTCGAACTTGATGAGCCCGTCGCCGTTGAAGTCCATGGTGAACCTGTTGCCCGCGCCCAAGACCACCTTGCCGACCTGGGCGATGATCAGCCCTTCATTGCTGACGCTTGGTGCAACCAGGAAGCAGAAGCCGTTCTTGGCGACCTTGATGTCGCCCCGGTTGATGACGAAGGAAGCGTCCTTCGCCGCGTCCTGCAGGAACTCGTACCTGCCCGCGAGGAAGTCGCTGTCCTTGATGCCGAAAGTGGTTGCCGCCAGCGACGCCACGTCCACCTTCGACCCGGGCCCGAACAGGATGCCGTTGGGGTTGAGCAGGAAGACTCGGCCGTTGGCGGTGAGCTGCCCCAGGATGCTTGACGCGTCGGCGCCAGTCACCCGATTGAGCGCAACCGAACCGGCGCCGGGCTGAAGGAACTTCACCAGTTCGTTGACATCGATGCTGAAGCCGTTCCAGTTGATGATGGCCTTGTCGGTGAGCTGGTTGATGCTCGTGGTAGCGCCGCTCTGGATGATGTTGGCGAGGCCGGCGGCCACCGTACCGCCCTGGGGTGCGGCCTGGACGGGCAGCCGCCCGCCAACGAGGCAGAGGGCGAACGCGGCCAGAAGCGCTGCGGGGTTCTTCATCGGGGAGCTCCTGTGGAGACGGATCGAGGGGCAGGTGTCACGTGTCATGTGTCACGTACCAGGTCGGCTGCCGTGCCGACCGGTGGCTCAGAAGGGTCTGCTTAGCTGGATGTATGGGACTGCCGTGCCGCCGGAGATTGGTTCTGAACCCAGGGCGAAGCCCAGGTCGGCGCGGAGGTTCAGGTCGTCGGGCAGGTTGGCGCGGACGCCGAAGCCCACGCCGAAGATGCTGTGGCTTCCGCTCTGCCCGACGCCGGGGCGCTTGGTCTTGACGGTGCCGTGATCGGCGAAGAGGGCAAGCTGGAATCGGTCGTGGTACTCGTTGCTTTCCGGCAAGGGCGAGAGCCGGGCTTCCAGGCTGAGGGTGAAGCCGTCGTCGCCGAGGTACGAAGACTGGGGGTGACCGCGCACCGAGTCGGCGCCGCCGATGCAGAACTGCTCGCCGACGACGAGCGAGCTTGTGCTGTACTGTCCGGAAAGCCGGCCGATGACCAGGGCCCGAGGGTTGAGGCGCTGGACACGGGTGAGGTCGAGGGAGAACTTGGTGAACTGGTCATCCGCGAAGGAGAAGCTGCGGCTGGACAGCGGATCGTCGTTGGCCATGCCGCCCAGGAGGGTGCCGAGCCCCTGCTGCACACTGACCGAGACGAAGTTGCGGCCGTTGTTGTGCTTCTCGTCGAGGCTAAGACCAACGCGCAGCTTGCGGATGCGGTCGTCGCTGGTGGTCGCCCCCAACAGTGACTGCTTGCTGTCGTCGACCTCCAACCCGCCTTCCAGCGTCAGCGACTTCATGCGCGACCGTTCGAGCGGTCGGGACACGCCAAGCCCCCAGGACAGCCCGCGGCCCTTGATGCCGAGGAGGGCGAACTCTTCGCCGACCTCGAACCGGCCGCCGCCTACGTGCGCAGACACCTTGGTGCCATCGCCGCGGACCGGCGTCGTGTACGTGAGGTCGCCGAACAGCAAGTCGCTGAGGTTCGTCCCAGCGACCACGCGCACTCCCACCGAGTCGCCGCGGCCGCTGACGTTGGGGACGACCACGCTGGGGGCAATGCGGTAGCGGCTGGACAGCCGCGTGCCGAAGTTGTTCACTTCCCAGGAACCCGTCGGCTCGTTGTTCTCGACCACGTTCAGGGCAATATCGGTAGTGCCGGTTTCCTTGCCGGCCTTGAGCACCGAACTCGCTTGAATGCCGGAGGTCTCATTGAGGAGAAGGAGCCCCCGCTCCAGGGATTGCAGCCGGATGGGTTCTCCGGGCCGCAGTTGGGAAAAGGCTTGGCGAATCCGCGACTCCCGGTAGCGCTCATTGCCGGCGACGCTGAGCTCGCCCAGCCTCCCTTCGAGGATGCGAAGCGTGACGTCGCCGCTCTGGAGGTCTTGCTCGGGGACGACGACCTGTGCCAGGGAGTACCCCAAGTCGTGGTAGTGCTGGGTGACCTGTGACGCCAGGATCTGCAAGTCGGCCAGCGAGAGGGTCTTGCCCTGCTGCGGGCCCGCAATCTTGTTCAGGGCTTCGTCATCCACCACGCTGTTGCCCGCGAACTTGATCCGGCGGACCACCCCCCGAGGCTGGTTCGCGGCCACAACGGGGGGAGTGTCATTCGCCGCTGGCGCTTGGGCATAGAGAACCGCCGGGAGCGGCGTTGCCGCACCGGTCTCGTAGAGCGCCCCCTTGAGCGCTGTGACATCGAGCGACGGGCCGCCAAAGTCGAGGGCGGCATTTGTGAGGCCGAGCTGCACGAACCCGGTTGGCCCGTAACTGAGCCACAGACCCACCTTGGACAGCCGCCGATCCCCGGCACGGCGGTCGCCCAGGCGCTCCGCCGCTAAACGGGCAAGCCTATCAGTGTCGTTGCGGGTTACGCCAGCACTCTCTGCGACCCGCACGGTCAGTACGCCGGCGCGAACGTCTTCCTCTGCCACCGACGCAGTCGCCCAGCGCCCGCTTGCCCGATAGACCTCCGCGACTTTCGCCGCAACCTCAGGCAACCGGTCGGCGTCGAGACCTTTGCCTTTGTAGGCGGCCAACACGTTGGCCAGTTCCTGGGTGGTGAACGCGGTGTTCCCGGCGAACTCAAAGCCTCTCACAAAGAAGACGGTCCGGGACTTGCCCTTTGCGGAGACGATGCCCTGATTCGGCGTAGTTGCGGCTGGGATGGCTGAACCTGCCCTCGGCTGGGAAAGCAGGGACTGGGAGGCTGCCATGTTCGCCCACGCCAACACAACGCCAGCGAGGAAGGGCCACGTTTTCATCCGGCACCGCCATCCGGCCCGGCGGACGGTCCATGTGCCTTCCGGCCTCGAGGTGCCTCGCGAGGGGATGGCGCCATGGGCACGTCGCCGAGCTCTGTAATCTTGCGGCGTGCTTCGCCCGTAGACTTGCGTGTCACCGGGCGGCGCTGCCACCGAGTCTTTGCGCCTATCGAGAAAGCGCGCTGTCCACCGGCCGAGAAGTAACGGTCGGCTGCCTCGGCAGAGATCGAACCACAATAATGAGCTACCCAACAATAACACACTCACGCAGACGGTGCAAGTCTGCGCGGAATGCGAGCGACGAGAAGCCCCGCCGATCCCGTCGCCAAGTACCTCCAACCACCGACTGCAAGACTGGTGCCTGCAGGGAGCAATATGCAACCAGGACGGGAGCAATCCTGCAGCCCGAATGAAGCAGCCCCGCAGGGAGAGCGGCGCAGCCGCTTAGCCTGGGGCGGCTCCCACCCTTTCCGCACTCAGGGCACCCTCCCAGAACGCGAGTACCCGACGCCAATACTCCTCGGGTGCCCGCTTCCGCGCTTTGGTGTGCCGCGCCCTCGGCACAATCCACAGAGCTGCGTTCTTCCCGGCGATTTCGCGGAGCTCCCGGCTAGTGGTGGGCGCAATCATGGAGTCGCCGCCGCCGTGGATGAGCAGCACCGACCGCGGGGCGATCCTGTCGATGTCGTCCTGCGGGCGGACGGTGCTGGGGTCGAAGTGCGCCATTCGGCGAGCAAACGTGTAGAACGGCCAGCCGAGAGTGCCGGTGAAGGGGCCGAAGAACGTCCGCAAGTGTCGATCGATCGCCTTGTCCAGCGATGCGTAGGGGCTGTCGGCCACGACGGCGGTCAGATCGTCGCACTGCGCGGCTGCCATGATCACGGCGGCTGCGCCCTGTGAGAAGCCCATCCCACCGATGGGCAGCGCCTTCGCCTCCGGCCGCACCTTGACCCACTGCACAGCGGCGAGAACATCCTCGGTCTCGCGCTTCCCGAGAGTGCTTTGCGAGCCCCCACTCCTCCCGCGGGCGCGGAAGTCAAACGACAAGACGTTCAGCCGGGCGCCGAGCAAATGAGGCACGCAGTCAATCACCCCCATTCGGTTCTCGAACGCTCCGTGGCACAGCACGATGCTCGCGACAGCGTCAGGAGCGGCGAACCACCAGCCCGACAGACGGGTGCCGTCCGAGGAATGGAACGTCACGTCGGCAGGCTTGCTCTTGGCAAGGTACGCCGGCAGTCGGACCGAGATGGTAACGGGATGCAGCACAAACCAGGCTGCCAGGTAGGAGAGCACCGCGTAGGCGGTCACGGCAACCAACACCCGTCTCCTCCACAGCCAGACGCGCGAACGCTCCGGCACGACTCGATCCTGAGCGGTGGCTTTCATCCCCATCAGCAGTTGTCGCCCTCCACGCCGAGAGGCGCCGGCCGTGCCGAAGCACTGCTTCGCTTCCTCAGCTCAGGCAAGACCGGGGCCAGAGCGCCCAGGTCTTCCAGCAAGGAGCGTGTCTGGCTCTCCAATCCCCGCGTCACTGCCGCCACCGTGTCGCGCTTCGACTTTCTGTACTGATCGCGCAGCGCATACAGGTCGACGGGCTCACCCACCTTCAACACCGCTCTCCGCCACCCGTGGCCCCGCCAACGCCCGAAGACCTCCACCTCCAGCAGCGACGCGACCTCCAAGAACCGCTCGGCCGAGGCCGCCTCCCGCACGTAGCTGTCGGAGATCGCCATGAAGTTGCGCAGGCGGAGCAGGTCCTCTCGCAGTGCCCATGCCTCGGCTTGCCGCTGTGCGAGCAGCCTGCCCTCGTATGCCGACAGGCCGGAGACCTCGGCATGGAGGACCTGCTGCAGCGCGTTGAACACGGCACGGAGGCGGTCAGGGAACGGCTCCGCTGCCGGCACTCTCACCCCCAGCGCGGCCGCCACTGTCGAGAGCACATGCTCCTTGAGCGCCTCAATGCGGGTGCTCATGTCGGCTCCCTTGGGTGGGCCGAACTGGTACGCGCGTTCCAGCGTGCACAGCACCGAATCACCAATCCGTCGCAGTCGCTCGTACGGGGACGCTTGACCCACGGGTAGACCAAGCTCCCGCTCCAGCCGCCAGAGCGATCGGCAGAGGGCCGGCCGCATGTCGCCTGTGTAAAGGTACTTGATCGCCACCGGAATCACATACAACGGCGCGCGGATGCCCGCTCGCACCATGTCGTCCACGGCCCAGAACCCCATCTGCGTGACGCCGCTGTGGAAGGGAAGCACGAGGTCGTTGTGCCCTCCCGTTTCGCCTTCCGGGAAGAGCACCAGCCAGCGCTTGCCCGCAGTCAGCAGCCGTCGAGTCGTGCGAATGGCTTCCCGGTCCGCCGTGGCCCGCAACACCGAGAAACAGCCGCCCCGCTGCAGCAGCCACCCGACCCAGCCACCCAACAGGTCGAATACGTGGCGGCTGACCATGAAGCTGAAGTGCTGACGCAGCAGGGCGGAGAGCCCGAAGACGACGATCGGTTCGTCGTCGCTGGGGTGGTTCGGAGTCAGAACTACTCGCTCACCGCTCAGTCTGCGCAGGCGCTCACGATTTTCCGGCGAGACCTCGACGCCGGTGATCTTCCGGACGCGAAGCGCCACCGGCGCCAACAGCCTGGCAAGGGCGATGACCCAGGGGGACTCGCGGGGCGGCTTGAAGTCGAAGGCGTCTCTCGTCATCGCTTGCGCGCACCTCCTGCGCCGGGGTCAGGAGACCCTCGCCGAGCAGGGAGGGACCCTCGCCGGGCGGGGCGCTCACCTCACTCGGACTCCGGAGGGGCTTCCACAACTCCCTCCTCGGGGACGAGCGGCGCCTCAGCGGGGATATTCTCTCGGCGGCGATAGGCTCCCGCAATGGCCCTCGCCGACGGCGTCCCGATGCGCTCCAATGCCCGCGCGGCGTGGGCGGCGACGAACGCATCCGGGTCCTTCGTCACCTCCCCAAGGGGCCGCACTGCGCGCTCGAAGCGAGCTCTGTCGCCGGACTTCAGTGCAATGAGGCCGATCCCATTGGCCGCCCCGCGGCGCACCAGGGGATCAGGGTCCGTCAGCGCGGCAGTCAGCGGCTCGATGGCCTCCTCCAGGGTCGCGGCGGTCCCGGTCGTCTTCGCTACAATGCCGATCCCGTAAGCGGCGATTCGCCGGGAACCGGGGTCCGCGTCCTTGAGTCGCGCGACCAGCCCGGCGACGTCGCGTGCGTCCAACGCCGCCATCGCGCTGGGGAAGGGCCGACGGGCAAGCAGCGTCTGCTCGCGCACCTGCCACACCCAGACGGCTGCCAAGGCAATGAGGAGTATGGCACTGCCGATGGTCTTGGCGTTCTTCATCCGGTCAACGTGGAACCAGCCGGACTCGTCGATGGCTTCTATGGTCCTCGACGAGCGTTTCGGAATGCTACCCTACCCGGAGGGAGTCGCCAATGCGCCGCAGCAAGAACGTTAGCGGGAGACAACGCAGCACCGTCGGGGAGCAGACGGGCCGGGGCTCTCACTTCTCCCCAACGGCATTACCGTCCAATAGCAGCCGCCGGACCGCGGCCTGACCCGCGGCGTCGACGGCGACCTCGACAGTCACGCGCGAGGGTTGGTTGGGCGCTCGCGACCAAGTCCAGGTTTGGCGCTCGATCTCGAGCCCCTTGCCCTCCGGCACGTAGTAGCTCTCGATGCCGTACAGAATGCGCTGGCCGGAGTAGTCGGTGGTGCCTCTCAGCACGACTTCCTCCGCTGCGGCCTTCGGCCGTTGCCGGGAGACCGACACGGCTTCCCAGAACTTGCCGCGCTGCCGGAGGGCAACGTACACCGTCTGGTTGGGGCGCAGCCCTGCCGTGCCCTGCGCTCCTACGGCGGCCGGCGTCGAGATCTTGTAGCCCAGCGCTACGTAGTCGCCTTGGAAGAGCGAGCGGGGATCGACGGGGACGGTCTCCAGCAGGATCGTCTGGCCGGTGGCCAGGGTCCACTGTCGAGAGGTCATGAGCCACGTGAGCACCGCGACCTGCACCGCGACGGCCGCAGCGAACTTGAGCCGGTTCACCATTTCACTTCACCTCCATGTCATGCAGCAGGTGGCGCCGCTGCCGTTCCAGCAGCCAGCCACCTCCCAACAGCAACAGCCCGCCCACGATGAAAAACAGGGAGCGGTCGAGCAACTGCCACCCGAAGTCGAAGTAGCGGGTGACCACCTGCAGCGCGAAGAAGACCACCCCCACGTTGAGCAGACCGCGCTGCCGGTTTCGCAACGCCACCCAGACGACGCCAATGATCTCGGCGACCAAGAGCACGTTGCACAGGATGGTCATGAGCAGCACCCACGGGTCTGCCGGCCGGGGACTGCCCCAGGGGTACCCCGCGCGCTCGACCGTCACTGTGAGACCAATCAGGAACAGCGCTACCGTCAGCCCGCACAGTCCACCCAAGCCGACGATCTCCCAGGTGGAAGTGCCCGACTCGTCTGAGGCACGGGAACGCTGCCAGAGATGGGCGACCGCCAGTCCGAGGCCAACGACTACCAGCAAGGCAATCAGCGCCGCAGCGTGCGGCTCTTTGGCAACGCCGTAATGGGACACCTCCCACAGCCAACGGAAGCTCGCGAAGTAGGTGGCGGCGAGGATCGCGACCGTTCCGTAGCCGCGGTAGACCAGCCCGTAGCGGCCAAGCCGCTCTACCGGGGCATGGGCGAGCCCAACGGCGTAGACCAGCGCACCGAAGGGCACGTATAGCAGTGCGATCAGGTCCGGGCGCTCGCCGGTCCACTTGAACAGCGCCAGCCCGACGAACACGGTCAGCCCCAGCAGGCCCGTAGCCAGGCACTCTCTGCTCGCGAGCCGATAGCACAACGGCCAGATTACGCCCAGCATGAGCACCAGGTACCAGCAGTTCGCCTGCTGCGTCACCGCCGCGCCCCAGGTCATCCAGAGCGTCAGGAGCAGCGACGCGAGTGCCAGCAGTCGTGGCGACTTGAGCACCCAAGCCGTCGGCAGAACACCCAACGCCCACAGCAACGCTCCCGTGTAGTAGTCCGCCGGCAGGTGGTACATCTGCGCGATGAGCCAGATGCCCGCCCCGTAGGCCAGGGCGCCTAAGAAGAGCAGCCCTTCGCCGACGCGCGGCGACGCGCCCCGCTCGTAGCGGAGGTAGTACCCGCCCCCGTACGCGCTCAGCACCACGCCGAAGATCAGTGACACTCGATACGCCCGCGGCAACTCCTCCCAGTTGGCTGCCATCAGCAGAATCAACCCCACCCCAACCAGGATCGCGCCAAAGAGCGACACGAACCCGATCAGCCGGTTGATCCCCGTCTCAGCCGGCATATACCGCGAACGCAGCGTCTCCGCCACCGCCCCTTCGACCACGCCTGCCCGCTCCCAATCGTCGATCTGCTGGCGGAGCCACGCCAGGAAACGCGGCGACAACCTAACTTCCTGCTTGGTCGGTTCCGCTTCCATGACTGTCACCTGCCTCTTCTTCGAAAACGCCGATCGCATAGCGTAGGGGCGGTGCCTGCGTGCCCGCCCGCCGTGGGCAGACACGCAGGTCTGCCCCTACATCCGGTGCGCGTTTTCCGTCGTAGGGGTGTTCGAGCGATAGCGTGAACATGGGCGATTCCTATGAGAATGTAGCGCGAGATGGTATCTCGCACCGCGCGACTTACCAAGTCGCGCTACATTCTCCTTCGACGTGGTGTCCAGACGCACATGGATGATTCCATCAAAGACGTAGTGCGAGATGGCATCTCGCACCGCGCGACTTACCAAGTCGCGCTACGTTCTCCCTCGACGTGGTGTCCAGACGCACATGGATGATTCCATCAAAGACGTAGTGCAAGATGGCATCTCGCACCGCGCGACTTGCCAAGTCGCGCTACGTTCTCCCTCGACGTGGTGTCCAGACGCACATGGATGATTCCATCAAAGACGTAGTGCGAGATGGCATCTCGCACCGCGCGACTTGCCAAGTCGCGCTACGTTCTCCCTCGTCGGGGTGCAGCCGGGGCTGCATGAGTGATTCCTCGCTACCGAACTGGGTGAGTCCGTTGTGCTGCCGGCGCCCGTCACAGAGATTACCCGGACGTGTCTACATTCTGCCACAGCGCCTCGGTGCCGGTATCCGCCTGAGGGTGGGTATATGGAGCGCGGGGGGTCCGGTTTCTTTGGGACTGCCTGGGGACGGGTGCGGGGCAGGGATCGGCGGTCGGACGGCGAACCTCCGAGCGAGGGAATGCCAGCCTCCGCGAGCGGCAACGCACCGGGACGCCCGTGGACGCCGTCCGCCAGGACGCCCGGGCGCTCGTGGAGGACTTGTCCTCTTCAGCGACGACAAGGCAGGGCTGCACGCCATGCGTCTAGCTTGCTGTGATCACTTGGCGAGGTTGCGATTGGGGATGCACACGCAGTAACCAAGGAGTCATTCATGCCCGCCCGTTGGTGGGGCACCACATCGGCTGAGAACGTAGCCCGAGGCGCCAAGCCGAGGGACGCTGCGAGGGGCGTCCACTCGCTTGGCGCTCGTGGCTACGAGGTAGCGTCGTTCTCACAGGAGGAAAGCATGAACCGAACACACCAGTTCATTCCAGGGGCCAGCTTGGCGGTTTCTCTGGGTTTGCTGCTCGCGCTCGCAGGAGGCGGACAGAGCGCGCAGGAGCAATCGGTAGATGCGCAGCTTCGGCGGTTGAAAGACGGAATCTACGGAGTTCGCCAAAGCGCGCAGCAGCACACGGCAGAGACCGTGTACGTCGCCGATCTTGGGCCAGTATCCCTGTTGAACCGCCCGGTTAAGGTGGATGCGTATAAGGAATTATTGGTATCGGCGCGCATTGACGGTGTCGAGTACCCAAACAGCCTCGCCTGGCCGAAGTCCACCAACTATTCCACGTATTCTTCCTCTTCGTATGAGGAGCTGGACCTCGTGTACAGCATCTCGAAGGAGTACGACTCCTTCCAGGCTGTGGTAGGGGTTGACGACAGAGCGGCCAACGCGCGGGCATCGGTGGTCTTCCGCGTGGAGGGCAACGGGAAGGCGTTGTTCACCAGCAAGCCGATGCGAGCGAACGATGCTCCCGTGAGCATCAATGTGCCGGTCGCCGGTGTCGTGCGACTGCGGCTCGTTTGGGCGCGGGCCGAAACGCGCGGGGGGCAGGGATGGCGCACCGGTAGGAGCCACTTGGGGGGACCCGCGGCTCATCAAGGGCACGAGTGACGGCGTACAGCAGCCAACCGTCCGCCCCGGAGGCAGCGGCCCCGGCGGAGTCGCCAGCCCGGACGTGAGTATCGCACCCCGCGCGCTCGAGTCCCTGGCCAAGACCCTCGCCGAGAAGGCGAAGGGAGAAGGTCGCGACTGGCAGCGGGGGGCGGTGGCGCGGTTCAAGTGCGTCCCCCCACTAACGGCTGACGCGCCGGTCGCCCTCGCACTCCAGGAAGACCTGCTCACAGCCATCAACCAGAACGGCGTGAACACAGTGGAGCGGGGCGAACTCAACCGGATTCTGGACGAGCACAAGATTGCCGAGACCGGACTGATCGACAGCGCTTC
>Ga0210051_1003144_pt1 | contig 16498 bp, 19 predicted proteins | sample CryGey092014_all_FD_185464 | JGI IMG/M metagenome (GOLD analysis project Ga0210051, IMG submission 185464) | Groundwater microbial communities from aquifer - Crystal Geyser CG23_combo_of_CG06-09_8/20/14_all (SPAdes) (version 2) | ecosystem: Environmental > Aquatic > Deep subsurface > Groundwater... | reverse complement strand
TAAGAGATAAAAAAAGTTCAACCTGCAAAGGTTGGACTTTTTGGTCATGTGGGTTTTAAATTAAAGAGAGGTGATTTTTGTTAATATAATTGTCTTATTTTTTGGACTTGTCATTGGCAGTTTTTTGAATGTGGTTATTTATCGGCTGCCAAGAAAACTTAGTGTGGTTTGGGGCAGATCTTTTTGTCCTAAATGTAAAAAGAAAATTAAATGGTTTGATAATGTCCCTTTAGTTTCCTATTTGGTGCTGAAGGGACATTGTCGTTCCTGTCACTCCCCTATCTCTTTTAGATATCCTTTGGTAGAATTGTCAACTGGAATAATAACAGTCTTAATTTTCAATTTTAAATTTTCAATTTTCAATCAATTTGAAATTTTCCAATTATTAAATTTTAAAACAATTTTTGATATTTTTTCTTATCTGGTTCTAGGTTGGGGGTTGATTGCGATTTTTTTTATTGACCTTGAGCATCAGATTATTCCCGACGAGATTGTTATTCCTTTAATAATCATATTTACTCTTCGTTTCATATTAATCGGCAATTACCGGTTAATTTTAGTTGGCTTAGTTTCTTTTTTATTTTTATTTTTAATTTATTTTTTTACCAAAGGAAAAGGTATGGGGGTTGGAGATGTAAAGCTCTCTTTTTTAATGGGCCTTTCTTTAGGCTTTCCCAAAGTTATTCTTGCTTTTTATATTGCTTTCTTGACAGGGGCAATTGCAGGGGTCATACTTATTTTAGCGAAGAAAGCGAAGTTAAAACAAAAAATCGCTTTTGGACCATTTTTGTCTTTAGGGACAATTATCGCCTGCATATGGGGAGAAAATATTTTAAAGATCTTAGAAAAACTTCTTTTTTAAGGGAGAACTCCGGCATGACGCTTTCAGAAATTATTGTGGTGGTAGCCATTTTGGGGTTGCTGATTGTTCTGGCGGCGATGTCCCTTAACCCTAAACTGCAAATGGCTAAAGCGCGGGATAGCCGGCGGGAAGCTGATTTAAAAAGAATTAGTACGGCCTTAGAAGATTATGCCGGGGATCACCCTTGTTATCCCACAGCTATTTATCAAGGAAGTGGCTGTACCGCTTCCGCAGAAATTAATCCCTATCTTAGAAACATTCCCTGCGATCCTTTAACCAAGGCTCATTATTATTACAATAATTTAGATGACCCTTGCAAAAAATATGCGATTTATGCTTCACTGGAAACAGTGAAAAATATTACTTACAGAGATAATTATAATTATGCAGTGACTAGTCCGAATGTGAAGATTACTCCGATGCCTACCGGTACCTCGGCTCTCACCAGTATCCCGGAACCGATCAATACGCCCGTACCGACAGCGGCACCTTCAGAGACACCTTCTTCCCTTTTCGGTTGTTTTAACGGCGTTTGTAAGCTATTAACAGGGCCTTCTCCTTATTGTTTACCGAATTATTCAAATCTCTCTGATTGCGTAGACGACTGTTGTAGGGGGCACTGTATTGACTCCATTACCGGTGACCCCATAAACGACTATGGCAGTGAGAGTTGTCCGCAATAGTTTATTGACAAAAAATGAAAATTATAAAGAAAAATTTTGACCTGAGGGGTTTTACGATGATTGAATTATTAGTGGTCATGGCGATTTTGGGGATATTAGCAGTGGTGGGCTTAAGCTCTTTTAGGACCAGCCAACTTAAATCACGAGATGCCAAAAGAAAATCGGATTTGGAGCAAGTCCAGCGGGCTTTGGAAATGTATTATAACGACAATGGTAATTATCCTGCTTCCTTAACAAATTGGGGTGAAATATTTAGTTCTGATGGAACTGTTAATGGAACCGTTTATATGAAAGAATTACCCAAAGATCCTTCGGGAAACCCAGAATATTGCTACATTAAAATTGATTCTCCCGTTTCCTATAAACTTTATGCTAAACTAGAAAATAGTCAGGACCCAAGAATTTTAAGTCCCAGAAGTTGCGGGGGAAATACTAATGCTTATAATTATGGGGTTTCTAGCTCAAATACAATACCATGAACCATAATTCAAAATTCAAAACCTGTCTGCCGCCAAGCAAGATTCAAAATTCAAAATTAGGATTTACCTTAATTGAATTGTTGGTGGTGATTTCGATTTTGGGGTTATTGGCTGGGTTGGTGATTTCAAATGTTGCCGGAGTGCGTGAGAGAGCCAGGGATGCCCAAAGAAAATCGGATTTAAAAGAAATTCAAAATGCTTTGGAAATGTACAAGCATGACCAAAACTCGCCTTCCTATCCGATTATTAATGATGTTTGGGGGGATCTAACCACTGTCTTAAGCTCTGGATACATGAAGAGCGTCCCCAACGATCCTTTGCCAACCCAGACTTATCACTATTCTGCTGTTGCTGCAACTCCACTTCACTACACTTTGTGGGTTTGTTTGGAAAATGCTTCAGATCCGCAAAAAGATACGGTTGCTGTTAATCCTTGTACCACAAGTTTTTTAAGGAGTGAACCATGATGGTAATAAAAATAAAAAATAAGCAGAGCTTGATTTCTCGCAAGCTCGAAAATAAAATATCAAAAATAAAAAATTCGGGATTTGGTTTTACACTTATAGAACTGTTGGTTGTTATTTCGATTATTGGCATTCTTGCTGCGTTGGGAATTGCCAGTTATTCCCGGGCGGAGAAAAACACCAGAGACACCCAAAGAATGTCTGATTTGGGTCAATATAGGATCGCTTTGGAAAATTATGCTTCGGCAAATAATATGACTTACCCCATTTATTCGGGAACGATCGACGGACTTTGCACTAAAACAGTACCCACAGAATCTTTTGCTCATACATATCTTTCTGACGGATGCTTACATGATATTTTGCCTTTAGCTACTCATTCAGATTATTTATATTACGGAAATGGCTCCGATTATAATTTGTATGCTCAATTGGAAAATCCCAATACGACTTACTATTTTATTATTTGCTCAACCGGAAAGTCTGGCAAGAAAGCAAATCCTGCTTTTGCCGTCACACCTTGTCCTTTGCCATAAATGCTAATTTATAAAATGAATAAAAAGAGAGGGTTCACTTTAATTGAACTTTTGGTAGTGCTTTCCATTATTGGCGTAATTATGGCTTTTTCTTTTGTCGGTTTTTCTCAAGCCAGAAAAAGCGCCCGCGATACTAAAAGAAAAGCGGATTTGGAGCAAATCCGTTCGGCTCTGGAAATTTACCGGACTGATTGTAAGACGTATCCCACTACAATAACCCCGGGCTCTCCTTTAGTGGGTGCAGCAGCAATATGTGCGGGAAACACTTATATGTCAGCCGTTCCGGCCGATTCGACAACCGGGCAAAGTTATTACTATTCCGGATCAACAAACAGTTATACCTTATGTGCTTTACTAGAAACAGGAGGAACTACTGGTAGTTGTGGAACAAGCTCTTGTGGCCCTAACAATTGTAATTATAAAACAACCCAGCCTTAAATTTAAAAATGCATGTACAAGAAGTCAAAAATCAAAAGTCAAAAATCAAAATTAACGAGAAGGCTTGCTCTGAGCTTGTCTAAAGGCTTTTCGTTAATTGAACTTCTGATTGTTGTTTCCATTATTAGTATTCTTTCGGTTATCGGAGTTGCCTCATATATTAATTTCAGCCGTTCGCAAACCGTTACCCAGGCGGCCAGAAAAATCGTTCAGGATATGCGCCTGGCCCAAAGTTTGGCCAATAATAACCAAAAGCCTGAACCGAATGTTTGTTTTAACGGTTGCAAAACATTGGACGGTTACACTTTTTCTTTAGATCATGACACTGGAAAATACGATATCTTTGCGTACTGTATAAATCCCACTGAAACCTGTGGTTCCATAAAATCGGAAACTTTAGCCGGTTTTACTTTCGATGGATTTACTACCGTAAAATTTAAAGTTCTGCGCCGCGGGGTGGAGTTTACGGATGAAAAAAAAACCTTGACTGTTACTGCTTTTGGGAAAGGAAAGAAGATTATTGTCGACGACGGAGGATCGGTTATGATTGAAGGAGAAACACCATGAAAATAAGTCAAAAGTCAAAAATTAAAAATCCTGCCTTGCCGGCAGGCAAGCAAAAATCAAATTACCAAAATAAAGGGTTTGAATGGGGCCAGTCTCTCTGGGAAGTAATTATTGCTTTAGCGATTGCTTCCCTGATTGCTTTGGGTCTGGTTAAAGCCACCGGTTCGGCGGTCAGAGGCAGCCGTTTTTCCGCTGACCAAAGCCAACTTACAGCCTTGGCACAGGAGAAGATTGCCAAAATTGTTGACTGTAAAAATAAATTTCCTGTAATTTTTTGGAATAGTTACGCCAGTAATCAAAGTCCCATTTGGGATTGCACCGGTATTGAAAAGGTCGATAAGTCTTTAAGTGATACTTGTTTTAAAACTAAAATTAAAGATGGTAAAAACGATTGGCCAGAGGGGTATACCCCTGGCGCGGATGATAAGATGGCAATAATCACTGTGGATGTTTATTGGGGAGCAAAAAATAATAATCCGGATTGCGACACCAGTCATACCGGTTATTCTCATAGTTTGCATTTTGAAACCAATGTCACGAACTAAAGTCAAAAGTCAAAAATCAAAAGTCAAAAATTGGGAAAATGGTTTTTCCTTAATCGAGATGATTGTGGTAATTTCAATTTTGGGAGTGGTTATGGTGATTGCTTCCAGCTTTCTTTTGGTTTCGCTGATGGCCAGCAGTAAGGCGGAGATAACCAAAGAAGTTCGGCAGAGCGGCAATCAGGCTCTTTCTGTCATTGAAGGGATGATTTTAAATTCTTTGGATGTAGGTTGCACCATTGGCACTACTGGTGGAAGCGGAATTTGGGTAAAAGGTATTGATAATAATTTATCAACCGTTGTTTTTGATGAAACTTATCACACAATAGCCTCAATTTCTGCCAATAAAACGTATTCTTTAACTTCGACGAACGTTTCGGTGACCAATGGATCTTTTACTTGTGGTATAAAAAATCCTGGACAACCTACCAAGATTGGAGTTAGTTTTTCAGTCGGTATCGGCGGGGTTTCTTCTCGTCCATCGGAAAAAGCCTCTTTAGATTTTCAGACGGAAGTAGTCACCAGAAATTATCAGTAGATTTGACATAAGGGTTAATTTTCTTTAAACTTTTACTAGGATGAAATTAATTCTGCCCTCTAAAAAAAATAACGAACAAGGTCAGATTCTCTTAATACTGTTGTTGGTTATTTCTGTAATTTTGGTGATCGGACTTTCCGTCGTTTCCCGCTCGGTTACCGATATTAAAATTTCTCAGCAATCGCAGGAATCGGCCAGGGCGCTTTTGGTGGCCCAAACGGGCTTGGAAAAAGCCATTAAAGCCAGTTCAAACATTGGTAGTATAGACAATAAAGTTTACGTTTCTGGCATTGGCTATTCGGTGGCAAAAAAGACTTTAGGTAAAAATCAAGAATATGTTTTTCCTAATTCGATTTCTGCTAACGAACCGGTCACCCTCTGGTTGGTTAACCACAATACTGATGGTTCACTGGAGATTCCCATTAATCCTCTGGTTACTTCTCTTAAATTTGGTTGGAATGACTCCCAAACTGCCCTGGAGGCAACCTTGATTTATAAAAGCGGGGGTAATTTTTTAAACGAGCGTTTTGTTTTTGATCGTAATTCAAGCCGAACGAACTTTAGTGGTACCATTGAGGACAACTGTACAATTAGTGGCATCACTTTTGCCAATTGCTCAGGAAATTTATCACCTCTTCCTGGCATTCCTTATCTGGTTCAATTGCGTCTTCTTTTTAATGACCAAAAACAAAAAATTGGGGTTAAGTCAGATCAAGTCTTGCCGGAGCAAGGGAGTTGTTATGTTTCCACCGCTACAGTTCAGGAATCAGGAGTCACCCGCAGTTTACAGCAATGCCAATTATGGCCAACTGTGCCTTCTATATTTAATTATCAATTATTTTCTGGAAGTAATTTAGAATGATTAATCATTTTGGTTTAGATATCGGTTCCGATTCGATTAAAATCGTCCAAGTGGCCAATGAAGGCAATACTTTCCGGCTGATTACGGCCGGGATGATTAAAACCCCGGGAAACGGTATCTCTGATGCGGAAAGAGATTTAGTGGCAGTAGCCGAGGCAATTAAAAAGCTGAAAACCGAAATTAAAGTCGGGACTAATCGGGTCGTAACTTCACTTCCGGAAAGAAGTGTCTTTTCGCAAATAATTGAACTGCCAAAAATGTCTGAAGAAGAATTAAGACAAGCGATTCCCTGGGAAGCGGAAAATCTTATCCCCCAGCCTTTGTCGGAGGTTAGTTTAGATTGGGAGGTTATTCCCGACGAGATATCAGCAAAATTAAACAAAGTCAAGATTTTATTGGTGGCGGCGCCAACCGCTTTGGTCAATAAATACTTGCAGGTTTTAAAACTGGCCGATTTGGAAGCGGTGGCTTTGGAAACGGAGATTATCACTACACTTCGTGTTCTTAAACTGGTTTTTAGCCAAGGAGACTTTGTTTTATTGAACCTCGGCTCAAAAACGGTCGATATCATATTGATAAACCGCGGTAATCTTTTTTCCGGCCGCCAATTGCCGATGGCCGGGGAAGCGATTACCCGCGCTTTGACCAGCGCTCTCGGGTTTGATTTTGCCACGGCGGAAGAATACAAAAAGAGTTACGGTTATTCGGGACAGGCGGAAAATAAAGTAGCGGCGGCAATTGAGCCGATTCTGACCGTAGTTACCGAGGAAGTCAAAAAAGCAATTCATTTTTACACGGAAAAACTGAATGAGTCGCCGAAGTTGGCGGTCTTGACCGGAGGAACTTCTTTACTGCCGGGAATCGCGGAATATTTCACCAAGACATTGGGAATTGAAGTTCAAATTGTGGACCCCTTTACTCTGATTAAGGTTGACGAGAGCAACAAAGCGCTTTTAAAGAAAATTGCTCCGGTCTTTACGGTTGCTTTAGGTTCCGCCATGAGAGAAGGGTAAACCTAAATGAAGAAAAGTTTTAATTTAATTGATAAAGAAGCCAAACAGGCAGTTCTTCTTCTTAAATTAAAGAGAAAAGTTAAGCTTTTTGCTTTCTCTTTGGTGGGAGTTTTTATCGTCGTTCTAATTTTGGTAATGGGAGTACTTCTCCTGACCAAAAATTCAATTCAGGCAAGCCAAAGAAAAAAAATTTTGATCGAAAACGAGATTAAGTCTTTAGCGAACATCGAGACCTTGGCGGCAGTAACGGCGGGGAGAATTAAAATGATTAACACTATTTTGCAGGAGAGAAAAAGTTATTCTCCCTTAATTGCCGATATTGAGTCGATTTCTGTAACCGGCTTTAGAATTGACGGGTTGGATATTTTAGCTGACGGAACGATAAAAATTAGCGGTACTTGTGACAGCTTGGAATCGTTGACAAACTTTAATAATCAGGTTGAAGAGCTGAGTAGACTGAAAAAATACTCTCAAATTGTTTATCCCAGTGTTGGACGAAATAAAGATGGAAAATACAATCTTTCTCTTGAGTTAAAACCATGAATAAATTAGAAAGTGTTTTTCGGGACTTTGCCGTACCGATCATTGCGGGGGTTCTGGTGGTGATGCTGACTTTGTTTTTTCTGATTCCCAAAATAAGGGAAGTTTTTTCGCTGCGGCGGGAACTGACCGCGCAAAATAATCAAATCAGCAAACTTTCCCGGAAGTTGGCCGATTTGAAGTCTTTGTCGGAAGCGGATTTACAAACTTCAGCCAATTTGGTCTTGGGAGTCTTACCGGTTAATCAGGATCCCTTCAAAACTTTGGCCGTGGCGGAAAAAATATTTCTCGATAGCAGAATTTTTTTAGAGTCTTTTAAGTTTTTAAATTCGGTTGCCAGCCCCTCCGGCGAAAATGCCGAGGAAATTTCTCCGCTGGGGATTTCTTTTTCCTTTTCCGCCAACTTTAATAATTTTAAAGAAATGATTAAAAAAACAGAAAATATTTTACCGCTTTTAAAAATTGACGGAGTAAAATTCGGCTCGGTTGAAGCCAGTGAGAGTGCTTCTATGCCTTATTTGTCCGGAAAGATAAGTTTTATTTCCTTTTCCGCCCCCCTACCCAAAGATATTGGCAAAATTGACAAGGAGATTCCGAAAATTTCCTCGAAAGACAAAGATTTTATCGATAAACTGAAGGGATATCTTACTTTTTCGGAAGAGCCTATGAAAGACGTCAATCTTTCTTTGCCGGCCGGCAAAGATAACCCCTTCTCTTTTTAAGACGCTTTTGCTTCAACGCGGATCAAAAAGCGCGACAGATTTTTTCCGCCCTTTAAACGGCACAAAGCGCGGATGGCGTTGATAACCCTTCCGCCCTTGCCGATAATTTTTCCCACTTCTTTACCTGGGGCAATAATCGTAAGGACAGTAAGTTCCCCCTCCGGCTTTTCAAGAATTTCCACCGTTTTTGAATCATCAACAATTGCCGCGACAATTTTTTCTAAGAAGTCTTTCATTGTTTCATTAATTTACGGAGGCCGGTTGAAACCATCGCTCCCTTTTTAACCCAAGCCGAGAATTTTTCTTTATCCAAATTTAAAACGACTGGACTAACGTGTGGATTGTAGGTGCCTAAGATTTCCAAAAACTTCCCGTCTCTTTTAGAGCGAGTGGTGCAAGCGACGATTCGATAAAATGGCCGATTCTTTTTACCGACCACTGATAATCTGACAGTTACTGACATAGTAAGGTATTTTAATCGATTTTTAAGAGAATCTCAAGCGCTTTTTTGGCGGCTTCTTCTTCAGCTTCCTGTTTGGAGCGGCTTTGGCCTTGAGCCAGGAGTTTATTTTCTAAAAAAACACCCATGGTAAAAGTGCGCTGATGGTCGGGGCCTGAGCTTTCGATCAGTTTATAAACCGGCGAAAAATGACCTTTGGCCTGAATCAGTTCCTGGAGTAAACTTTTGTGATCCTTAAGGCACTCCGTGCTGGTTATTTCCCCGATAAGGGAGGTAAACTCTTTTTCCAAAAAATCGGCAACCTGATTGATACCCTGGTCCAAAAAAATTGCCCCTATTAGAGCCTCAAAAGTATTAGCCAGTAAAACCGGATTTTCCCTTCCCCCGCTCTGTTCTTCCCCCTTGCTCATTTTTAAAAATTTTCCTAAATCCAGTATCCTGGCTAAGCCAGTCAGGGTTTCCGTTCTGACCAGATGGGTTCTGACGAAAGTCAACTGGCCTTCGGGAAAATCGGGAAACTTTTTGTAAATCTGTTGGGAAACCCAAAAAGCCAAAATGGCATCGCCCAAGAACTCCAGTCTTTCGTTGGACGATAAACCCTTTATTTTAGCTTCGTTCAAGTATGAACGATGAGTTAAGGTCTGAAACAAAAGTTCTTTATTTTTAAAAATCACTCCCGTTTTTTTCTCAAAGTCCTCAATTTCAATTGGTGTCAGCATTGTCTTCTCCTTTTTCTTTTTTCAAAACTGTCCCTAAAACTCCATTTACAAAAGAAGGGGAATTTTCCGAGCCGAATTCTTTAGCCAGTTCCACGGCTTCGTCAATAATTACTTTGGGAGGCTCCGATTTTTGTATTGAAAGCTCATAAATGGCTAAACGGAGAATTGCCAAATCAATTTTATTAATGCGCTCGAGCGGCCATTCGGGTGCCGCCTTTAAAATTTCCGAATCAATTTGAGATAGATTTTTAATTACCAAATTAGTGAGTTTGCTACGGGGCTGTTCTTTTTCGAAGGTGTAGGCAAACAAATCCCTAACGGTTTCTCTTCTTCTCTGATGGCGGGGATCACTTGACGTTTTCAACTTTGTTTTTTGTTTTTAGATTTTTTATTTTTAATAGTTAAGACCAGTTTGCCTTTGTAGAAGCCGCATTTTGGGCAGGCAGTGTGGTTTTGCTTAAGCTCACCGCAATGGTCACATTTAACCATGGCAAGAGTGGGAGAAACAAAAGAAGCTCTCCTTTTTCCTTGTCTTCTGGTTGACCAGCGTCTTTTTGGTAAGGGTGTCATTTATTTAATTAATTATTAATAGCCTCTATTTTATACTTTTGGAGGCGGTTTTTCAAGGGAGAATTTGCGGTAAGCGCGGAAAGGTCGGTTGCCAGAAGCGCTTCAGCTTGCCGGCGGGTTTTCTGGATTAAGTCAAGGTTTGAGAAAGAAGCCATCCGTAAATCGGGCAGGCCATGCTGGCGGGTGCCGTAAATTTCTCCCGGTCCGCGCAGTTTCAAATCAATTTCGGAGAGTTCCATGCCGATATTGGTTTTTTCAAGAGCCTTAAGGCGTTCTACCACCAAGGGAGTTTCGTTTTCCGTAAAGAGAAAACAATATGATTGTCGGTTACTGCGGCCGACTCTGCCTCGTAATTGGTGCAATTGGGCCAAGCCGAAGCGGTCAGCCGCCTCGATTACCATAATGGTAGCGTTGGGAACATCGATGCCGACTTCGACGACCGGGGTAGCCACCAAAATATCCAGTTCTCCCGCTTTGAATTTACTTAAAACTTTCTCTTTTTCTTTGGATTTTATCCGGCCGTGTAAAAGCCCCAGTCTTAAATCGGGAAAGACGACTTTGGAGAGGGTTTCAAATTCTCTAGTGGCGGCTCTGACAGTAGACAAAGTTTCCGACTCTTCAATTAAAGGACAAACGATGAAGGCCTGTTCAGGCGTGTCTTTGATTCTTTCTTTAATCCATCCGTAAGCCTTTGTCCGTTTTTCTTTGGGGACGACCCAGGTTTTTACCCTAAGACGGCCCTCCGGCATTTCGTCAATTACGGAAAGGTCCAAATCGCCGAATAAAGTTAAGGCAATGGTGCGGGGAATCGGGGTGGCGGTCATCGTCAGAAAATGAGGGTTTAGACCTTTCTGGTAGAGCATAAGCCTTTGTTCGACGCCAAAGCGGTGTTGTTCGTCTACAATCACCAAGCCAACATTTTTGGAAGAAAAGTCTTGGTATAAAAGGGCATGAGTACCAACAACAATGCCATTTTTTATATTTTGCTTACAACTTCCGGTTACTAACTCAATCGGTACTCCTAAGGGTTCCAAAAGGGTCTTTAGGGTGGCATAGTGTTGATTGGCTAATATTTCAGTTGGCGCCATAAATAAAGTTTGCTTCCCGTTTAAAAAAGCGACATAGGCGGCGGCGGCGGCCACCACGGTTTTTCCCGAGCCGACGTCCCCCTGTAAAAGCCGGTTGGCAGGAATCGGTTTTTCCAGGTCAGTCAAAATTTCCCGTAGACACCTTTTTTGGGCGTTGGTTAAGGAAAACGGCAAAGAACCGGTAAACTGTAAAAGTTTTTCCTGGTCGACAAAAAAAGGCTCCCTTAAAACTTTTTCCTGCCACTCTTTTTTTCGTAATAGACCGGCCAGCTGAATCAAAAAAAGTTCGTCAAAAGCCAGGCGATTGACTGCCTTTTCTGCGGTAGGTTTATTTTCGGGGAAATGAATTTGTAAAATTGCCTCTTTCTCGGAAATCAAGCCTTCTTTTTTAAGAATTTCTTCCGGTAAAAATTCTTCAATTTTTTCTCCCAAATCTTCCAGGGCTATTTTTATTCTTGAGCGCAGCCACTTGGAAGAAACACCGTAAATTTCGTTATAAACCGGCACTAACCTACCGGTGTGAATATTGGCCAAATAAGACAACAAAAAAATTTGCGGTGAAGGCTTAATCATTTCGAATTCGGGTGAGACCAAAACTTTTAAGTGACCAAACCAATCAGCCTTGCCGGAAAAATTATATTTTTCCCCCGTTTTTATCGTTTTGCTCAAGTAAGGCTGATTAAACCAGATGGCTTCAATTTTGCCGGACGAGTCAACGATTTCTGCCTTTTGGATCTTTTTGCCGGTTTTGGTATAAGAATTGGAAATTTTTTCCACAATTCCCCGAACAGTAATTATCTCCCCTGCTTGGACAGAACCAATTTGAGAAATAACGGAAAAATCGTCATAACGGAAAGGAAAATGAAAAAGAAGGTCCTCAATGGTAGCAATCCTCAATTTTTCCAGTCTTTTGGCATAAATCGGGCCAACCATGGGCAATCGGGAAATCGGATCTTTTAAATTCATAGTCGTTATTCAAATTATACTCTAGATACTCTAACGGGAGAGTGAGGTTAAAAAAGGAGTAAAGGAAAAGATAATCAAAGCGAGTGAGGCAATAATCACAATTATGGTCCACAGTTTCTGTTGTTTTTTCGAAAGCATCATTTTTGATTTACACGGATTTTGACAAAACGGGTTTTACCGATTTTAATAATTACTTCTTTATTCGCCGGAACTTCAAAGTTATGATTAACAACATTTTCTTCCCCGACGTCTACCCCACCTTGTTCGATTACTCTTTTGGCTTCACTTTTGCTTTTAACCAAATTAAGTTCCACTAAAACATCTTCAAGTTTAATATTTTTGATAATTTTCGTTTCCAAATTCGGCACTGCGTTTTTCTGGTAAATGTTTTCAAATTCTGTTTGGGCTTTTTTGGCGCTTTTTTCTCCCCACAAAAGTTTCACTATTTCAAAAGCCAGTCTTTTTTTCTCGGCCATTGGTTTTTCTTTAATTTTTTCTTCAATTCCTGCTAAATCCACTTCGGTTAAAAGTTCAAAACCCAAAGCAATCACCTCATCCGGAAATGACATAATACCGCCGTAAAATTTTTCCGGAGTCAAATCCAAAAATAAAGCGTTTCCGGTAGTTTTGCCAACTTTATCGCCTTTGGTGTCTACAAGCAGTTTGGTGGTCATGACAAATTTGTCCTTGCCTTTTAAGGCATTCATTAACGTTCTTCCCGCTAAGGCATTAAAGGTCTGATCTTTTCCGGCCAATTCCAAATCAACATCCATAAACACGCAGTCATAGGCTTGCGCAACCGGATATAAAAGTTCATGAAGATAAACCGGCCTTCCCTCGTTGATCCTTTTTTGAAACATATCCCTCTCCAGCATTTGTTGGGTAGTGAATTTGGAAGCAATTTCAATTAAATCCTTAAAAGAAACTTTATCCAGCCATTCGGAATTGTAAAGAAGCTTGGCTGGATTAGGACCTTCAAAATCGATGATATTTTTAATTTGGTCTTTCCAGTTTTCGGAATTATGCCGGGTTTCCTCTCTGGTTAAGGGTTTCCTGACAGATAATTTGTCTGGGTCACCAATCATGGCGGTGAAATCACCAATAAGAAAGATTATTTCATGACCGAGCTTTTGAAATTGCCGCAACTTCATCACGCCAGCGAAATTACCTAAATGCAAAGAAGGCATTGAAGGATCAAACCCTTGGTAAAGCTTTAGTTTTTTTCCGTTTCGTAAAATTTTTTCCAATTCCTCTTTAGTAGGATAAATATTTTCTACTCCCCTGGTTAAAAGATTGGTTATTTCATTCATATTCTTATTTTATCATAACAGCTATTCAGATATTTTTCTTAGGGTAGATTCCTGTAGGATGTTCAATGTATCGAAAAACGTTATTTTTTTGGATTTAGGATTAAGCAGTTGCAGATTGGACTTTTTGCCTTACCGGGATTTTGACTGAGCTTCTGATTTCATTCTGTTTTCATACAATCTTTAAAATGTTAATAAACTTTCAGTGCCAAGGTTAGGATTCGAACCTAAGTAGGTCTTTCGACCGACTGTTTTACAGACAGTTGCGTTTGACCGCTCCGCCACCTTGGCCCTTTCAACAAAAACCCGTCCATTCCACCAAATTTCCACCCTTATTGTTAAAGCTAATCCACTTTTAAAATTGTAAATTAAAGTATTTTGAGTATAACAGATTTTGAGTATAACAGATAGAGTTAAGATTTAAAAACAATATCTAAAATGCTATATTTAATATATGGCTGATTTGCAGTGGGTGGTGATGTGGAAAAGAAGATGGCAGGATTTGCGTGGTCAAATAAGGTCTCTACCGACTTCTATTAATCGTGTCTATAAATCTAGACCGGATAAAGCCCAAGTTTTTACCAAAATCGCCTTCTTGTTTTTTCTTTTGGTGTTTGTCGGTTCCCTTTTATCCGGAATTTTTTTGGTGGTTATTGCCAAAGACCTGCCCCGTCCGGATCAAATCGTCCGCAAGGAAGGCTTTGCCACTAAAATTTACGACCGCAACGGAAAACTGATTTATGATGTATTTGCAAATCAAAAAAGAACGTCCGTCCAGCTTTTTGAAGTGCCCCAATATTTAAAAGATGCCACGGTTTCGATTGAGGATAAGGATTTTTATAAACACAAGGGCTTTGACCCCAAGGGCTACCTGCGCTCGGTTTATTATCTTTTTATCCGCCACCGGCTTCAGGGCGGTTCGACTTTAACCCAGCAGTTGGTCAAGAATGTTTTACTGACTTCGGAGAGAACCGTTATCAGAAAGTTAAAAGAGTTTATTTTGTCTCTAGAGATTGAAGCAAAGTATTCCAAAGACCAGATTTTACAAATGTATCTTAACGAGGCGCCTTACGGCGGGACAATTTGGGGAGTTGGGGAAGCTTCGGTTACCTATTTTGGTAAAAGTATCTCCGAACTGAATTTGACCGAGTCCGCTTTTTTGGCCGGATTACCGCAAAGCCCGTCTCGTTACTCTCCCCTACAAACTTCCGATAAAGCCTATATCGGTCGGACCAAAGATGTTTTGCGCCGGATGAAAGAAGACGGTAAAATTTCCGATCAGGAAGAAAAAGATGCCTTAGCAGATTTAAAAACTCTTCATTTCTCCACTCAAAACGGCGCTTTAAAAGCCCCTCATTTTGTAATGTATGTCAAAAAGCTTTTAGAAGATAAATATGGTGAAAAAACAGTGGAACTTGGCGGTTTGCGGGTGACGACAACTTTAGATTTAGATCTTCAAGAGAAAGTACAAAATATTGTCAGTACGGAAATTGCTAAAGTTGAAAATTTACACATTACTAATGGTGCCGCCATTGTCGAAAATCCCCAAACCGGAGAGATTTTGGCAATGGTGGGCAGTAAAAATTACGATGACCCCAATTATGACGGAAAATTTAATGTGGTCACCTCCAAAAATCGTCAGCCTGGTTCTTCGATCAAGCCGGTGACTTATGTTACCGCCTTAAAAAAAGGATACACTGCCTCGACCATGCTTTTAGACACTTCAACCAAATTTCCCGGCGGGGACAAGCCTGATTACGTGCCGGTTAATTATGACGGTAAGGAGCACGGTCCGCTCCAACTGCGCTATGCTCTAGGCAACTCGATTAACATTGTGGCGGTTAAGGTACTTTCCTTGGTGGGTTTAAAAGAGATGCTTACCACGGCTTATGATCTGGGATTTTCCACCCTTGAGCCAACGACCGAAAATATGAAGCGTTTAGGTCTTTCGGTCACCTTAGGCGGCGGTGAAGTCAGTTTATTGGACATGGCGACGGCTTACTCGGCTTTTGCCAATACCGGCTTGAAAGTAAATCCTGTTTCCATTTTAAAAATTACCGATAAAGACGGAAATACTTTGGAAGAGTTCCGTCCGATTCCCGGAAAAAGAGTGCTTTCCGAAGGCGAAGCCTTTATTATTTCTAATATTTTGTCAGATAATGAAGCAAGGAAATTGACCTTCGGGCCTTCCAGTCTTTTGAATTTTTCCGACCGAGCCGTAGCGGTCAAAACCGGGACCACCAATGATAAAAGAGATAATTGGACTATTGGTTGGACTCCACAGGTAATTACTGGTGTTTGGGTAGGCAATAACGATAATACCCCAATGAAAAGTGTGGCCTCCGGCGTTTCCGGCGCCTCACCAATTTGGCGAAAAATAATGACTGAATATTTGAAAGGACGGTCGGTGGAAAATTTTACTACCCCGGCGGAAATTGTCACCGCGGAGGTGGATACTGTTTCCGGGTACCGCTCTCACGACGGCTTTCCGCAAAGAACAGAATATTTTATTAAAGGCACCGAACCGACTGAAAATGATCCAATTCATTTAAATTTGAAAATTTGTAAAAGTCAGGGGAAATTGGCCACGCCGGTAGATATTGCCAGGGGCGATTTTGATTCAAAAGAATTTTTTGTTTTTAAAGAAAATGATCCTTTCGCCGCGAAGGATGAGGAAAACCGCTGGCAGACAGGGATTGATGCTTGGGTGGCTAGGGAGCCCGATAGCCGTTATCATCCGCCGACCGATTATTGCAGTACCACCGACCAGGTTTTTGTGCAGTTTGACCGCCCCGGTGATCAAACCCAGCAGGGCAGTAAGTTTTCAGTTAAAGTTAATCCAATTTCGGCCAACGATATTGTTAAGGTTGACCTTTATATTAATGGAGAACTTAAATATTCTCTTAGCCCGCCGTATGAAGTTGATTTAACCTTAGGAGACGGAAAGTATACCTTAAAAGCGGAAGCACAAGACAGCCAGGGAAATTCCGGTAATTCGGAAATAAAAATTGGAGTCAATCTTCCTTGGAATTGGAATCCCTCTCCCACGCCAACGCCAACAGCTATCCCAACAATTACCCCAATTCCCACTTTAGTTCCTTCCGTTTCCCCTATTCCGATATAGTTTGACACACTTTGTCCA
>Ga0210051_1003138_pt1 | contig 16508 bp, 16 predicted proteins | sample CryGey092014_all_FD_185464 | JGI IMG/M metagenome (GOLD analysis project Ga0210051, IMG submission 185464) | Groundwater microbial communities from aquifer - Crystal Geyser CG23_combo_of_CG06-09_8/20/14_all (SPAdes) (version 2) | ecosystem: Environmental > Aquatic > Deep subsurface > Groundwater... | reverse complement strand
AAATATATCAAACCATTTTCAGATACAATAACAGGCGGATTCATACCGCCCTCAAAATGCCGCCAATCATTTACGCTAATCAATTTTTAATCGTAGAGAGAGTGTCTAAGAAAATGGGTACTTGACATACATCTAAATCACCTCTGATAATTGCCAAAATAAATCTATTTTTATCGTCAACAAATAAAACATCTTTTATCTGCTGCCAAAGCGGCAATTTATGAAAATCAACCCCATCTTCCATTGCATTTCCTCGTTTTGCTTCAACTTCAGTGAGGGGTTTTAATTGATCGTTTTTATTTTTTATCTCCTTCTCAAACACAGCGACATCCTCATGTGCCGCATAATTGCCACTTTCAGCAACAAAATATTTACTTTCTCCAATTTCCGATTCGGTGATAAATTCATGACAATATTCTCCGCCGATATAACCATTATCTGATTCAACTATTGAAGTTTGTAGCCCTAATCTATCAAATATTTTGGTATAAACATTTTTCATCTTCTCGTACTCAACATTGAAGTCATTTTCATCTCTATGGAAAGAATACCCATCTTTCATGATAAATTCTCGTACCCGAAGTAATCCGCCCCTCGCGCGTAGCTCATCACGAAATTTAGGAGAGAATTGATAGAGCTGAAACGGCAAATCTCTGTAGCTTAATTTGTATTGGCGGACTAAATCAACAAACATCTCTTCCGCCGTTCCACCAAGCGCGAATTCCGCACCGCGGCGATCCCTAACTTTCATTAACTCAAAACCAGCCGTATTAGTTCTATTTGTTTCTTTCCATAATTCTAATGGATGTAAAATTGGAGTAACCATTTCTTGGCTTCCAGCCAAGTCCATTTCCTTTTTGATAACTTTCATTATCTTTTGCTGAACTTTCTGTCCAATAGGCAAAAAATAAAATCGGCCAGCAACTGACTCTCGTATAAAACCACCCTGTTTAAGAAGTTTGGCCGAGATGCTTTTATCTTCATCGGAAACATTCTTGTTTGTCTTTAAAAAATATTTTGAAAATCTCATAGTTTTATCTGATTAAATCATCAACTTGAACTTCTAACGCCTTGGCAATTTTCTGCAAAGTTTCTATTGTTGGATTTGTGATTCCGCCAGTTTCAAGTTTGATTATGGAATTATAAGAAACATCAGCCAGTTTTGAGAGGCGATCTTGGGACAAGTCTTTGGTTTGTCTTAATTTCTTTATATTTTTGCCAATTTTATTCACTTCTGCCATACTTGTATTATAATAATAGTATAATACAATAGTATTATGAAAACTTATATCACAAACCTATTATTAGAATACATCTTTTCTTTGATTTTTACAAGGGAGTTTATTGTTGTGTGCTCTATTCTTAAAATAGTTCGAACGCATTTCGCCGCCGAAGGCGACGACGAGAAGCCCCTCAAAAATTAAGCGGCTTCGCCGCGATCTTTGACAATTTCAAGTTTTTCTATGAGTTAATCATAACTCATTGCAGTAAATTCTTTAGCACTTTTACAAAAAGAAAAGTGGGCAAGAATAAAATTCTCTTGCCCACTATTGTGCAAACACTTGGTTTGCCTATGACATTATTAGCGGAATATCTCGATTGACGAGGATGTCGGTAACTCCAATCTGCAAAAGTTCGAAGATTACCTTTTGCTCGTCTTCTCGAGCCACAACAGATTGGAGAGCGAACCACCCTTTCACGCCAACAAGTGGCGAGCAGGAAGGCCCCTTAAGTCCTCCGATGATGCGGCTCGCCTCATTCAGAACATTCTCGGGCACATTAGCTACGAGCATTACACGCTTCGAAGCTTGAAATGCACCGTTGATAAGCCGGATAAAACAATCGATGTATGGCCGTTTAGATTCATCGGCGAACGATTCGGGGTTTGCTACAACAACGGTGTTGGACTCCATTATTTCGCAGATGATCTTGAGTTGGTTTTCTTTCAGAGAATCGCCGCTCTCTGTCACATCAACGATTGCCGTTGCCCCAAATCCAATTTTGTGTTCGGTGTTGCCAAAGGACGGAACAACTTTGATGTCACTCCTTCCTAGATCAATGAAGAATCTTTGGACCAACTGGACATACTCGGTGGCAACTTCGCAATTTTGGGGCAGTTCTTCTACCCGCCGAAAATCACTGGCTTGATTCACCGCCAAGACGATCTTAACGGGTTTGTTGCCACTGCGGCCAATAGGAAGTTTGAGCAAAACGGGGAATTCATAACCCCAGTTAGCAATCCAGTCCTCGCCCACAATGGCGACATCGAAATGACCATTCTTGAGGTAATTCGGGATTTCCTGCGGCCTCTGAAAGGCAACGCGCTTAATCCAATCAACTCCGACTTTGCCTTCCTTTGTCCGCCTTTTTTCTATCGCCACTGGCAACCCCGTTTTGGCAAAAAGGCCGACAATGACCTCTTGCATGGAACCATCTGGAACGACTATATCAATCTGACTCATGGCATGCCTCCTCTCTTTCTAGTTTTGAATGAGCTGCGTTATCTACTACTTTTCGACAACAACCCACCTTAACATAAAAGCTACAAATTGTCCATCCTAATAACAAAAAACAGAAATTTCTAAGAATTTCTGCAACAAATAGTATGAAAAAAATTTCTTTTACAAAATGTGGTTCGAGCCGATATTTTTATCAGGTTCTTTGGCAGTTTTTAAGTTCGCGGCGAAGCCGCTTAATTTTTGGGGGGCTTCTCGTCGCCGCCTTCGGCGGCGAAATGCGTTTGAACTATTTTCAGAATAGAACGCCAGAAAAATCCCCCGCCAAGGCGGGGGATTTTTTGGCGCGCCCGGCAGAACTCGTCCGGCATCCGCCGGACGCCCCGCGCATATTGGGGCGAACCCTTATAAATCCTTGGTCTCCTGTACAAAGTGCGCCTTGAGGGACTTGAACCCCCGACCCTCACGTCCGAAGCGTGATGCTCTATCCTCTGAGCTAAAGGCGCATTTTATACGGGATAAACTCCATCAAGCACTTCTGTTTATATCCATTGCCAGACAAAGGACTAGTCCGCTTTGGGAGGAAGCTACGGACGCTTCATATAATGAGAAATTTTCAGGGGGGTGGCTAGAGAGAATCGAACTCTCGACCCAAGTGCCACAAACTCGTGTTTTACCACTAAACTATAGCCACCCCTCTGAAAATTTCAATCAGATTAAAATTACTTTAATTTTCCTTACTGGTGCGCTGGGCAGGAATCGTCCGGCATACGCCGGACGCCCCGCGCATGCTGGGGCGAACCAATCATCCTGCCCATCACATCTTTGCAATAATTTTTAATATTTTTGCAATGTGCGCTAGGCAGGAATCGTCCGGCATACGCCGGACGCCCCGCGCATGCTGGGGCGAACCAATCATCCTGCCCATCACATCTTTGCAATAATTTTTAATATTTTTGCAATGTGCGCTGGGCAGGAATCGGACCTGTGACCAATAGCTTAGAAGGCTACTGCTCTATCCACTGAGCTACCAGCGCGTAATATGTTAAAAATTCAGGTGCATCCAGCAGGATTCGAACCTGCGACCTTGAAGTTAAGAGCTTCCTGCTCTACCAACTGAGCTATGGATGCGTAAAAAAATTTGAATATAAACTTTTGGCGCGAGGCAGGTTAGCGGAGGCGGGCGCTTTTAAAAAATAACAAAAGAATGATATCAAAGAAGCGCGCGCAAGTCAATCAAAACCGGCAATCATAAGTTAAATTTTGTTCGCTTTTTTATATTTAGACCATTCTTTATCTGACCAATCGGCGGGTTTGGCGGTTAAAACTTGTCCGGGATGAGGGTAATTATTGGGTGAATCATAATTGCTGTTGAAAATATCGTCAATAAAAGGAGTTTCGTTTTTATCAAAAACTTTTTGAGAAAGAGTGGTTTTTAAACCTCCGTCCGGTTTTCTTTCGATAATTTTGGGTCCGGTAATTTTCACTTCGCGGCCATCGTCAGTTCCAAAAAATTTAAAAATTAATTCGGTGTCTTCTATTTTAGTTTGAATCAGGATATAAGCGGGGGTGTTGTTGATAAAACGCAAATCAGGGCGGGGAATATAAACCGTAGCGTCCATTCCTTGGGGATTATAATATTGGACCGGGTAAGCGTGGTTGCGGCGCGCGGTTATTTTGAGGCCGCTGTTGAGAGCGGCGCGGAAAGCGGTCGTGGAAACCTGGCAGATTCCTCCTCCAAATTCCGGTTCGGTCTTGTCTTTTTTAATGACTAGCTCCGGCAAATAGCCATGATCGCTATCTACTTCTCCCAGAATTTTAACGAAAGAAAATTCTTCTCCGGGCTTGATCAAAGTTCCGTCAAAACGGCTGGCGGCGACTTTTATATTGAAAATTCTATTTTTGGGAGAACCGCGAAAATTGGAACGGCCTTCTCCGACAAGCGCAGTGACACCTAAATTATCAATGGAATTTATGGATAAAGCCGGCTCAATTTCGGTAAAACTTAAGCTAAACTGATCATTTTTTTCATTATTTTTCAGATAATCCAGAATAATTCGCAGGCTTTTTTCTTTATCTAATTTAAGACCCGGACTGCCCAGAGAAAAGAGAGAAACTTTTTCGTTTTCATCCATTTTAAACTTGGCGTCTTCCGGATCTTTGTTGGCTTGCCTTTCCAAATCTTCCAAAAAGCTTAAAACCGACTTTTGACTGACAGCCAATTGAGAAATTTTTTTTGTCCGGAAACTTCTTTTGATGTCCCGGGACAACCGGCAAACGACAAAATATTTTTCCCGGCAAGGATCGGTATTTTCAATTTCAGACGAGTAATTCTCCCGGTAGGCAAGTTTGGATTTTTCTTCAATCCAGGATGCGACAGTTTCTCTGGACAGGGGATAAGCGGATTTTCCTATCTGCAAGCTTATTTCCGCGGGAATTTTGCTTAGAAAACTTTCTTGAAAATCAAGATAATCGGAACCGGATTGGTAATTTTCAGCCAAGCTTAAAAAGGGAGCCAGCAAAAAAATCGAAAATAAAAAAATAAAATAATTCTTCCTTCGCATATGTTTAGAATAACTCAAAATGGCTATTAAATCAATAAAAAACTTTCCTTTGCAAAGGAAAGTTTTCAGGCAGATCCTGTTTAGCGGCGGTTAGAAACCTCTAACTTGGATTTTCTTGGTTTTATTGACATCCGCCTTAGGCAGTCTGATGGTTAAAATCCCGTTTTTCATGGAAGCTTCGATTTTTTCCGCCAAAACATCGACGGGCAAAATAACGGAACGGGAAAATTTGCCCCAGTAGCATTCCTGGTAATAGTAATTTTCTTCCGGAACCTGCTCCTCGCTCTTCCGTTCGCCCTTGACAGTTACCATGTCGTTATTAATGGCCACATCCAGATCTTCCGGTTTGACTCCGGCGATAGTGGATTTTATGACAATATCGCTCTCGGTCTGATAAACATCGATAGTTAATTGTCCTTCATTGGAGTCATTGGATAAGATATTTTCTTCGTTCATATTTTTGGGAGAATTTGAATTAAAAGACGGGTGCGTGTTAATTTCCATTTCTTCCTGGTAAAAATTGCTCGTTGGCCTGATGGGAGTTTCTTCAGCATAATTTTCTTCCGGTTCGATTCTTTTGGCGCCGGTCAATCTTTCCAAAAAAGAACGTTTAATTTTAGTCATTACTTTAGAAAATCATTAAAAATTATCCTGAAATAATTATAAGCTAATTTCAGATTTTGGCAAGTTTTCATTTTTAAGAGGCTTTTTTAAATCCCGGGAAAAAACCAGAATTAAAATTAGGGATAAAATCAAAAAAAGGAAGTAAAAACCGGAATTCTCCCGATAAATAACGAGAATATTGTAAAGCAAATGGAAGGAAAAAGTTACAGGGAGAAAAAGGGCGAATTTAGGAAAGCTGAAGTCAGCTTTTTTAGCCAGAACATAACCTAAAATGGCAAAAGTTCCAATATGAACGATTAGAAGGCCGAAAATATCCAAAAAGAAAAAATAGCGGTTGGTTTGGAGATTAAAAAGATTAAGGAAAATTTCCGTAGCGGAAAAACCCAAGCCGGCCATTACGGCGGATAAAAAAACAGGTTTTTGCCCGGATTCTTCGCTGATTATTTTTTTCAGGATCTTAAAGAGAACAGAAATTTTTAAGCTTTCTTCCAGAAATACCGAAAGGATAACAGCCAAGACGAAAGAATGAGAATAAACACGGGACAAATCCATTTTTAAATTAAAAACAGTAAAAAACAGCAGCTCCAAAAAAAGCGCTCCCAGAGCTGTGATGATTCCCAACATGAAAAATTGAGTTTTTTTCATAAGTTTAAAGAGAGGAGAGCTTCAAATTAGCTTCAGCTTGAACCGCCGGCCAGGAATAATTTTTTTTTCGGGATAACTTCCGGCGGAAAAAAGCGGCCGCGGCAATCATCGCGGAATTATCCAGAGCGTAAGTTATTTCCGGTATGTAGTAAGCGGTTTCAGAGAGCTCTTTTTTAATAGCCGCGCCTAATTTTTGGCGTAATTCGAGATTGGCGGAAACTCCTCCGGCCAGCAAAATAGAGCGGGGTTGGTATTTTTGAGCGGCGCGAAGGGTTTTGGCAATCAGCACTTCGGTTGCGGCTTTTTGAAATTCATGGCAGAGGGCGGCGATATAAGCCGGTTTCTGGAGCATTTCCGGATGTTTTTTGGTTTCGTATAAAACAGCGGTCTTGAGGCCGGAAAAAGAAAAATTAAAATCGTTGGAATTAATCATCGGCCTGGGTAAAATAACTTTGAACTTTGAACTTTGAACTTTGAATTTAGTTGCCCGCAGGGCAACGCTTGGTCCTCCGGGATAACCTAGGTTTAAAATACGCGCCACTTTGTCAAAAGCTTCGCCGGCCGCGTCGTCTTGAGTCTCTCCGATAATTTGATAATGCAGGTGCTTTTTCATTAAAACTAATTGCGTGTGTCCGCCGGAAACCACCAGGCATAAAAGGGGAAACTTAATATTGAAGCTTTTAGCTTTTAGCTTATAGCTTTTAGATTTATTGGGATTTGGGATTTGGGATTTGGGATTTACGCCAATGAAATTGGCGTAAATGTGTCCTTCAATATGATGGATTCCCATTAAAGGCTTTTTCCAGACATAAGCCAGGGTTTTAGCGGCGTTCACTCCGATAAGCAGCGCCGGAATAAGGCCGGGACCGGCCGTGACGCCGATGAGATCCAGATCCGCCGGTTTTATTTTCGCTTTTCTAAACGCGTTGCCAAGAACGGGAAAAATATTTTTCAAATGCTCCCGGGCGGCCAGATTGGGAACCACTCCGCCCCAAGCGGCATGCAATTTAATTTGAGAAGAAATTACATTAGAGAGAACTTGAATTTTTCCTTTTTGAACTTCGATAATCGAAGCGGCCGTTTCATCACAGGAAGTTTCAATACCTAAAATTAACATAAAGTTTTTTGATGGTAGCGCTAAGGGGAATCGGACCCCTGTTACCAGGATGAAAACCTGGTGTCCTAACCACTAGACGATAGCGCCATTTTTTTATTTACCAGGATGCCACCCTTGCGGGTGGTTGCCCGTTAGGGTGAAAAATCTGGTATCCTGGACCGGGCTAGACGAGCGCGGCAGAATAATAAGACTATAAATAATGTTATCAGGAATAAAACGATTAATCAAGTATTTATGTTCCAGTAGAGGCAGCAACGGCTGCTGGCAAGTTTTTCAAAAAATGTTAAACTGGATAATATGGTAAAAAATATCATTCAATCGATAAAAAGCGTGCTTTTTAAGGATCCTTTATCTCTCTTTGAGGAAGAAAAGGCTTTCGTGAAACAGCCTTTTTATTTTAAAGGTAACAACGGCAAAGGAGTAATTTTGATTCATGGCTGGAGTTCCACGGCTTATGAAATGAGGCGCTTGGGCCAATTTCTCAATGAAAAAGGCTATACGGTTTATGGGCCAATGTTGAAAGGACACGGAACCAAACCGGAAGACTTGGAGAACGTGAAGTGGGAAGAATGGTTAAACGACTTGGAAAAAGTTTGTGCGGAAATGGAAAAAGAAACCGATCGGATTTATGTGGGCGGAACTTCCGTCGGATCCTGTTTAGCTCTGCTTTTAGCGCAAAAGAAAAAAAATATTTCCGGACTGATTTTAATGGCGACTCCGTTTAAAATCAGATTGGAAAAATTAATGGTTTTTTTCGCCAAATTGACGGTTAATATCAAGCCTTTTAATAAAAAAATTTATCCTCCGACTTTTGGCTCCGCCACGACCATCACGCGGCTGATTTCTTATCAGAAATATTCAGTAAAAAGCGCGCTGGAAACTTTTGAATTGATCCAGAAAACCAGAAAAAATTTGCAGCAGATAACCCAGCCGTGCTTTTTGATCCAGTCGAAAAGCGACCACATCGTGATTCCGAAAAGCCTGGAAGAAATTTATAACCGCCTGGGCTCAAAAATAAAAAGAAAGAAATACGTTAACAAGGCTTATCACACTTTCATCTCCGATATCAAAAATGAGTATGTGTTTGAAGACATAGCCGAATTTATAAGAAACAACTAGTATAATCAAGTGAGTTGTTTTTTATTATATTTTGTGTGTAAATGATATTTTTTAAATACAAATGGCAAATGACAAATTTCCAATAAAATCTCAATGACTAAATATCAAAAAGTTTGAACTTTGGATTTGGAACTTTATTTGTCATTGGAAATTTGGATTTTGAAATTTTTTATTATGCGCATTGGAATCTTTACTAATAATTATCTGCCTAATCCTTACGGAGTAACCAATTCTGTGGAAAGTTTTCGCAAGAAACTGGAATCCTGGAATCATCAAGTTTTTATTTTCGCTCCACACTACAAAAATTATCAGGACGAAAATCCGAATGTTTTCCGCTATCCGGCGCTGGATATAAGTTATAAAATAAAATTTCCTCTGGCTATTCCGTATTCGCGCGAAATGAACGAGGTTCTGTCAAAATTGGAAATTGATATTATTCACTCCCAGCATCCCAATTTGCTTGGAACAGCCGCTATGAAGTGGGCAAAGAAAAAAAATATCCCCCTGGTTTTTACTTGGCATACTTTGTATGACCAGTATGTGCATTTTGTGCCTTTGATTCCAGCAAAATGGATGGCCAAGTATATTATTAAAAAAGCCGTGAATTACGCCAACAAATGCGATTTTGTTATCACGCCAACCGAATCGGTAAAAAAAATAATCCAAAATTGGGGAGTGGCCAATAAAAACATCGAGGCTGTTTCTTCGGGAGTGGATGAAGAAAATTTCGCCAACCCGGAAAGAATTTCAATAAGAAAGAAATACAATATCGGCGATGATGAAACATTGCTTTTTTCCGTCTGCCGCCTGACTAAGGAAAAAAACACAGAGTTTCTTTTCGCGGCGGCGATAGAAGCGCTTAAGACCAATGGCAAAACCAAATTTTTAGTTGTAAGCGAAGGAGATTTGCGCGATAAATTGGAAGCGCTTATGAAAAAAGAAAATTTGAGCGGCAGGATTATCTTTGCCGGAATTATCGCTCGCCCGGAAATGAAAAATTATTTCGCGGCCGGAGATATTTTCATTTACGCCTCTAAGAGCGAAACGCAGGGGATGATCATTACCGAAGCGCTGTATGCGGGACTGCCGGTGGTGGCGGTGAATGCCACTGGAATTCGCGATTTAGTGGAAAATAATATCAGCGGATTTTTAGTGGCGGAAAACAAAAAAGAATTTTCCAGCGCGGTGAATAAATTAATTCAAGATAAAAGCTTGCGAGAGCGATTGGGACAAACCGGAGCCCGGATCGCGAGAGAAAAATATACCGACGAAATCTGCGCGCGGAAGATGCTCAAAATTTATCAAAAATTGCTGGAAAAAAATGATTCTTCCAAGAAAATTTTTTAATCGCGATACGCTGAAAGTGGCCCAAGAACTTTTAGGCTGTATTTTAGTTAGAAAAATCGGCAAGCAGGTCGTAAAGGCGGTCATTACGGAAACGGAAGCTTATAAAGGCGAAAATGATCTGGCCAGCCACGCTTCCAAGGGCCGGACACCGAGAACAGAACTGATGTTCGGCGAAGCGGGATACGCCTATATTTATTTAATTTACGGGATGTATCATTGTTTCAATATCGTAACAGAGAAAAAGGATTACCCGGCGGCGGTGCTCATAAGAAGTGTGGAAATAACGGAAAACTCCCCCTTTAGAAAAGGAAGATGGCCAAAGGCCAGAGGGATTTTCAAATCCCCCTCAAATCCCTCTTTTCCAAAGGGAGAAGCAATTAAGTTGAACGGACCGGGGAAAATTTGCCGGGAATTAAAAATAGATAAAGAGTTAAACGGCTGGGATATAACCCGCGCACCAAAACAAAGCTTGGTGCGGGGCGTTGCAAAAGGCGCAAAACTTTGGATAGAGCGGGGGATTAAAATTTCTCCTGAAGATATAAAAAGATCCCAAAGAGTGGGCGTGGATTACGCCAAGCATTGCCGGCATTATTTATGGCGGTTTGGTATAAAATAAAAGTCCCGGGATCTGAGGAGCAGATCCGCGGGACTTTTTGATGAGGACTTTTTATTTTTCCGGGATTGTATAGAGCACATACACCCCGGGAGGAAGATTTATGAATGTTGATGCTTCCAGGCAGAGTGCCTGGGGGTTTTTCTCTCTTCCCCAGATCCAGTAAACACCGGGGGAAAGAAAGAGCTCTTCTCCATTTATTATAAGAACCACTTTTTGCGCGTCTGGCGGGATAGTTGGCCCGGCGATTTTTTGGCATTTATTGCCAGTATCTCCGACGGCGGCAGAAACATGGCCGTTATCCGCCAGGGTTGAATTGTTAATAATAAAAAGAACCGCTATTGCCGAAAAAATAAAAAAGATTCTCTTCACTTTTCCCTCCTCTTTTTAAGTTGTTTATTTTTTGCGACTTTTAATGCTAGCGCAAAAAATCCCAAAAGTCAATAGCTAAATTTTGGCTGTAACACGGATTAAATTAAGGCGCGGAAAAATTAAAAGTAAACTAAAAAATTATTCCCAATGGATTTTTTCCTGAAATTTTTCCAGCTCTTTTTTAAGGGAAAGGTGTTCTTTCAGTTCCGGATCGGCCGTTAAAATATTCTTAGCTTCCGCTTGGGCGAATTTTATCAGTTTAATGTTAGTCAAATTTTCCATGGCGATGTCGGGAAGGCCGGATTGCAAGGTGCCGAAAAATTGTCCCGGACCGCGCAATCGCAAATCTTTTTCAGCGATAGCGAAACCATCGTTAGTTTCCGCGAGAACCTTTAATCTTTGCAGAGACTTGGCCGAATCGGAATTAGTGAAAAGCAGGCAATAAGATTGGTGTTCTCCGCGGCCCACCCGTCCCCGGAACTGGTGCAATTGGGAAAGGCCGAAACGTTCCGCGTCTTCAATCAGTATAATTGTCGCGTTGGGAATATCAATGCCGACTTCCACAACGGAAGTGGCGACTAAAATATCCAAATCCCTGTTTTTAAATTGATTCATCACCTTTTCTTTTTCCGCTGATTTTAAACGACCATGGAGCAATCCGATTTTTAAATCGGGAAAGATTTTTTCCGCCAATTTTTTATATTCTTCCGTAGCGGCCTTAATTTCCGACAAAGCCGGGGACTCTTCAACTAATGGCAAAATGACAAACGCCTGCCGTCCGGATAAAATTTGTTTTTTTAAAAAAGCGTAAGCCTCCTCTCTTTTGGCAGGCGGAATAATTTGCGTGATAATTGGCTGGCGGTTTTTAGGCATTTCATCCAGAAGGGAAATATCCAAATTGCCGGAAAAGGCGATAGCCAGCGTTCGGGGAATGGGCGTGGCGGTGAGGGTTAAAAGATGCGGAATGGTTTGGGAGCTGCCGTCTTTGAGCTCCAGGGCGCTTTGCTGCAAAGAAGCTCTTTGAGCGACGCCAAAACGATGCTGTTCGTCGATAATGGCCAGAGCTAAATTTTGAAAACAAACGTCTTTTTGGATAAGGGCGTGAGTTCCAATCAAGAGATTTACGCTGCCCAATTTAATTTTAGATAGAAGTATTTTTCGATTTACAGTTTTTAGTTTAGAGTAATTTTGTCCGCCAGCCGGCGGATTGAATTTTGAATCAATTTTAAAATTAGAATTTTGAAAATTAGAATTTTTTTCGAAATTCGAAATTCGAAATTCGAAATTATTTATTTTACGGTATGAATTAGTCAGTAAGGCTATGTTAAAATTGTTGTTCTTAAAAATTTCAGAAAAGCTTTCAAAATGCTGGCGCGCTAAAACTTCCGTAGGCGCCATCAGCGCCACTTGATGACCAGCCTGGATAGTTTGCAAAGCCGCAATGGCGGCGACAATAGTTTTTCCGGATCCCACGTCGCCGTTTAGCAGGCGGTTCATCGGACGGGGACTTTCCAAATCTTTTAAAATCTCGAAGGAGGATTTTCTTTGAGCGTCGGTAAGCTTAAAAGGCAGATGATTGACGAATTTTTTAATCAAATCCACATCGAATTTTATGGATAAGGAATTGTGGGTTTCCCAGTCTTTTTTGAGACGCAAACTTTTAATTTGAATCAGAAGCATTTCCTGAAAAGCGAAAGTTTTTTGCGCGCGAACCAGACTTTCCGAGTTTTTGGGGAAATGAATTTGGTTTAGAGCTTCGGGAAAATCATACAAATGGAATTTTTTCGCCACTTTAGCTGGAATAATTTCCGTCAATTGAGAAGCGCAAGGCAAAAATTCTTTTATTTTCCAGCGCAGCCATTTGGAAGTCAACCCTTTAGTTTCCCGGTAAATCGGAACAATCCGGCCGGTATTGGTGCTTTCCCGCTGTGCCATTTCCCAGGCCGGATTGGAAAGAAAGAGGAATTTTTTGTTCAGAGTCATTTTTCCGCTTAATCTGACAACAACTCCTTCTTTTAGGGATTCGGCTAAATAGGGCTGATTAAACCAAAGAGCCTTAAGCGGCTGATGGCTCTTATCCTGAATAATAATTTCAAACAAAGTCAATTTTCGGCGGAAAATCCGGGTAAGTTTGGCTTTGACAATTTGGCCTTCAACCGTTATTACTTGATCGAGATATTTTTCCGCGATGGGAACAATACGGGAAAAATCGTCATAGCGGGAGGGAAAATAAAAAAGCAGATCGCGGACAGTCAAAAGACCCAGCTTTTCTAATATTTTCCCGTAGCGCGGAGTGATTTTTCCGGTGTCTTTAAGTTGGGATTGAACTGTAAACATGAGTAAGAAGTAAAAAAGTGCGCTTGGCAGCCTGCCTGCCGGCAGGGAATCGTCCGGTATACGCCGGACGCCCCGCGAATGCCGGGGCGGACATTTAATTTTTTAGATAACCCTGGTTAAAATAAAGCTTATTGCAGAATAAACAACCAAATGTGGTATCTGCCCCGCACCAAATTTGCGAATTTATTTTGTGCTCTCGACAGGATTCGAACCTGTGGCCTCAAGCTCCGCAAGCTTGCGCTCTATCCAACTGAGCTACGGGAGCAAATTTTGGCGCGGGGTCCATTGAATAAATGATGTGGGACGATAAACCTTACAAAAATAACAATAATTTAAACTACTACAAATGGAAGAATTTTTCAAGAGAATCAGCCAGGGTTAGTTCTTGTTTTTCTTCCGGAATATATTCGCGCAACAGAAAGCGGAGTTTGACGGAAGTTTCTTCCGGGAAGGGGATTTGAACAAAAGGCATGAAGCGGTTTTTGATATGCAGGCTTAAAATGTCGAATTGGGTTGAATTTTCAAAAATCCAGAAGGAATCCACCGAATCGAAATCATAAAAATCTTTTCCTATAGCGATGCCTTTAGCAGTGATTTGAAAATCAAGAACGCGCGGATCCTTGTTGAGATAAATATAACCCACTACTCCGATTAAAATAAAAGTAATGGCCATGACGGGGCTGTTGGTGTAGGTGGCATAGCCGATAATCGCCAGTAAGATCAAAGCGGCCCACAAATACCATCTTTTTTCGCGCTGGAAAGTTTCGAATTCCGGCGCCTGCCAGGAAAAAAGAACTTCCACGGGGCGTTTTTTTTCAAAAGGCGGATTTTTTCTCAAGTTTTCTTTTTCAAAAGAAGAGGGCTGATGCCCAAGATGATCTATATACATAATTTTTTATTTAAATCTGCTTAGCTATTCTTAATGCTAGCATATTTGCTTCCATGCTCAAAATAGTTTCCTTTAAGAAATAAAATCAAGATTTTGGCAAAGGTATTTTATTAAAAAAATGTTTGACAGAAAAATTTTAATAAGTGCGAAAGAACAAATTGACAATATAACAAGGAGATGCAAGGATTAATTATAAAAAAATTGTTCCTTTAAAAGCAAATAACTTTACATAGGAGGAAATGATATGATTACAGTCAAATTGCTTCCCGGATATAACGCAGAGAAACCGCTAAAAAAAGCTTCACACGCGGCGCTGAAATGTTATCAAGCTGAATCACCAAGATGGGGGAAAATAATTGATGTTGAAGGTCGGGTTTTTAAAACAGGCCATCATACGACGCTGGAACACACCTCATTCACTTTTGACATTGAAGGAATTGCAGTCGGAGACATAACCTTCGGAATGCACTTAGTTAATCCTTTTTATAACAGCGATCAACGGAGTGGCAGATTTTGCGCGAAGATGTTTTTAGAGCCGAATTTTGAGGAAATAGAAAAATATGTCCACAGTTTTTGGCCGGAAATCGGAAAAAATAAATTGCGCGAAATATTGAACTATGTGAAAAGGGGAGTGGGTATTTATCACCAAAATATCCAAAAGGCGACAGAACGGGTGGGGAAGTTTATTTTATCGGAGAGACCTTTTGCCAAAGAAGGATATATCCGGCAAAACTCTCCTAAAATTGCCCAAGAACAAATGAGAATGTTTATTCCGATTATCTTTCCAACGGGATTTGATTTTACTATTGACTTAATCATGCTAGTTTCCATGTATCAGTCGGCTTGGAGTCCATCAACGAAATATGTGCTCCGGCAAATGGTTGAACGGGTTTTAAGGAAATTTCCCGAACTAGGCTTTATGTTCGATAGCAATCTAGAGAGTCAGTGGAAAAACAAAATTCCCTCGGAAGATTCTGTGAAGATCAAATACAAGCCTCGCCTCAAAATTTTAGATATTTTTGGGGCAGAAGATTTTGTTTTACCCATTTCTAAAATTATGCATCCAGTTGACTTACTGCATTTTCTCCCAGAAATGATGGATAATTCGACAGGAGGAATCAGGACGGAAATTGAGATTTCAACAGCCACTATGGGTCAGGATCAAAGACATAGAACAATCGGAAGAAGCGAACCTAAATTTACCGGAAGCTTTTATTTGCCTCCAATCTTAAAAGAGATGAGATTGAAAAAAGAAGCGCTGGAATTAATGAAAAATTGGATAATAATTTCCAAAGGGATTCCAGAAACGCTGGCGATGATTTTGGCACCATATGGAGCGATGGTAACATATAAAAAACGCGGTTCATTTAACGCTATTGCTCACGAACAGGGAAAACGCTTATGCTGGTGCGCTCAAGAGGAAATTTATCATTTAGGAAGATTGTTTCGCTTAGCAATTGGCGCAAAAGGAAGAAAATATAAAAAACTTTTACAAATATTTGAACCGCCTTGCTACAAAACAGGCAAATGTGCTGAAGGAGGGCGCTATTGCGGAAGAGACGTAAAAATAAGAAAAGGAGGAGATTATTTTCCCGAAAGGAGAATTTGATCTTGCTGTAAAAACATTAATAATTTAAAAGACCCTTTGAGCGAAATCGAAGGGTCTTTTTTAGTCGAGTTTACAAATTAACGGCTAATTGGTATTTTAAAGAAGTGGAAGGGTACCCAACCACCGCGAAGAGGAGCCTTGCCAAAAGCGGCGGGTCGTTTGAGGGAACAGTTTTGTCTCGCTACGCGAGATCTGGCGAAGCCAGAAAAACTTAAAATTTAATACACGGAGAGTTGGCAGAGCGGTCGAATGCGACGGTTTTGCCACCGCGAAGCGGGGTCCCGCCGTTGGCGGAAAAACTTAATAAAATGGAAGTGTGGCAGAGTGGTCTAACGCACCGGTTTTGAAAACCGGAGTCCTCGCAAGGGGACCGAAGGTTCGAATCCTTCCGCTTCCGCCAATTTTCAGAATTCGGATTTTGGGTCCCGATAGCCATCGGGATTGCCTCGCTTGACTAATAGCCGGACAAGATAAAAACATTCAGAAGCGATGAAAGCGAAAAATTCAATTCTCGAGCCGCTTGGGTTTAAAAATTTAACTCAAATATAGTTAATAAATAATTATGTCTATAAATAATCAAACCCAAAGAAATCTTTATGGCGATTTGTCTTTATGGTTTTTGTTGCTATCAAATATCGCGACGATTTTCTTTGCAACAACAGAAAGTTGGAATTTGTCAACCATAATGTCCTACATTCTACCCACAAGTGCAACATTGGGATGAAAAAGAAACTGCAATCGGTATAATGGATAATACGCTAATATTACCATTAACCGATAAAGAAATGTTCTACAATCATATCGCCGCTTCCCAGC
>Ga0210051_1003132_pt1 | contig 16531 bp, 14 predicted proteins | sample CryGey092014_all_FD_185464 | JGI IMG/M metagenome (GOLD analysis project Ga0210051, IMG submission 185464) | Groundwater microbial communities from aquifer - Crystal Geyser CG23_combo_of_CG06-09_8/20/14_all (SPAdes) (version 2) | ecosystem: Environmental > Aquatic > Deep subsurface > Groundwater... | reverse complement strand
ACGCGAGGACGTTCTCGCTTGCCTTGATTATGCTGCAAGTTTAACCGAGGAACAGATTACGCCTATTAATCTTGAGAAAGCTGCGGCATAAAAACCATGCGAATATTTGTAGATGAGAATATCCCGGGTATGACGGTTGAGGCGTTGTGCAAAAAGGGCCACAACGTAGCTGATATCCGAGGTACAGCAGATGAAGGAATGTCAGACGATGCGCTCTGGGACAAGGTTCAAAAAGGACGGCGATTATTAATAACCACCGATAAGTGATTCCTCCAATACCGAGAACAACCACATTACGGTATATTAATAATTCGACTCCATCAACCCACCTGCTTCAGAATCCATCAATGGATAATATCCGCCATATCTCAATTTGGAATGGAAGAGTGGCCTGGGTTTTCAGTTGTCATGAGGGATACCACCCAAAGCATGTGGCGGGCGAAGAAATAAATGGGAAAAGTTTATATAGGATATGCCGGCATTCCTAACTACAACTGGCTCACAGTAAAATTTCGATAAAGAAAAAAATTCCAGTCAGACTGTCTTCAAAATTTTGACTGTTTTGAAAGCCTAAGGATATAGACAAAATTACTGAGAATCGCATAATACCTTGACAGTTGTCTTTGCGAGCCGAAGCCGCGAGCTGAAACCACGAGCGAAGCGTGGTGGACAGCGTGGCGGGCAAGCGAAGCAATCTCGTTTTTAACGACGGGATTGCCACAGGCTTCGCCTTCGCAATGACATCAAAAAACGTCAGCTAATTAAGCGAATATCAGTAGGTCGTAAAGAAGAGTGATATGATTAAGGATGGATTGTGTGCTATTTGCGGCGGAAAGACGCGGGAAAAGAAAGTAATGCTGGATAGAATTTGGGAAAAAAAATTCTATCTTTTTGAAGAGACTGATGTTTTGGTCTGCCAGGATTGCGGAGAAATCTGGATTCCGGGCAAAACCGCGGAAAAAATGGACAGGATTATTCAGGAAAAGCTGAAACCAAAAAAGAAAGTCCTTGTTCCTGTCTTCAGTCTTTGAAAAACTCATTTAGAGAAACAGGGCTGTTTCTGAGTGAATAAGCAGAAGCTCGGAAAACTTAAACTACTGCGATTAAGGCAGTAGTTTTTGTTTTCCCCAAAGGGGTCCTCCCAAGGGGATCCCATTGGGACTTTGGGACTTGACATAAAGAATTAAATGTGATATAGTATATTATACTTTAAACAATAGAGTGGTTAATTATATAGATTTTTAACTATCACAAATAGATTGCCGCGCCCTTCGGGCTCGCAATGACCCGCGGGTAAATACTATAATGCATTAATCTGAGTAATCTCACCTCTGAAATCGGTGTAATTAAAATATGGAGAAATTAAAATGGCGATATCCGAAAACGATAAAATCATAGTCCGCGACCTTGCGAAAAGGCTGACTGAGGCTGCAAGCCGGCCCGAAGAAAAGAAAAAAGCGGAAATGTGGCGCCGGCACAACAACCTTGAGCGTGTCAAGCCCATGGTCCTGATCTTCCCTGAGGGCAGTTGGAGAGAAATGCTTACCGAAAAGGACCTTTTGGCGGAAGACCCGTTCTGCAGGGGCCACGAATACATGCTCAGAACCCGGCTTTACTACGTTGACAAGCTTAAAGACGACAACGTGGTGGACGGCATTATCGGTTCGCCTGTGGTCATAAACAACACAGGCTGGGGGCTTGCCGAGGATTCCACTTATCCCGCAGACCCAACAGGCGCAAGGCACTTCAATTCGGTCATTAAAACCGAAGAAGATTTTTTCACTAAGGTGCACAAGCCGAAGGTCAGCGTGGACCCTAAAGCCACAGAGGAGATCTTCCAGCAGACAAGCGAATTATACGGCGGCATCCTTCCTGTTGAAAAGCGCGGCATCGCGCATTTCTGGTTTGACAACATTGACAGGCTCGCGATGTGGCGGGGCCTGGACCAGATCTACACTGATATGGTGGACCGCCCTGAATGGCTGCACAAGGTCCTGGATTTCATGGCGGACGGAATGCTTGAGATGCTGGACACGCTTGAAAAAGAAGGGGGCCTGAGCCTGAATAACGCGAACCATTACTGCGGCTCGGGCGGCACGGGGTTCACAGACCAGCTGCCACAGAAGGACTTTGACGGGAAGCGGGTGCGCGCCAAAGACATGTGGGGTTTTGCCACGACCCAGATGTTTTCTCTGGTATCACCCGCGATGCACGAGGAATTCGCCCTTCGCCACGAAAAAAGATGGCTGGACCGTTTCGGGCTCAACGCTTACGGGTGCTGCGAGCCGCTTCACAAGAAACTCGACATTGTTGAAAGGAACGTGCCAAGGCTGCGCCGCCTGTCAATGAGCCCCTGGGTGGATGTTGCTGAAGCAGCCCAGAGGATCCAGAAGAAATACATATTTTCAAACAAGCCGAACCCGGCAGTGATAGCGTCAGAACAGTGGGACCCGGATTTCGCGCGCAAAAGCGTCCGGGACACGCTTGAAAAAACAAAAGGGTGCGTTGTAGAGCTTATAATGAAGGACACCCACACCTGCCGCAACCAGCCGCACAGGATGGCGGAGTGGGTTAAGATCGCGAAAGAAGAAGCGGAGAACTATTAAAGACATTTCAAATTTCAAATTGTAAATTGTAAAAGTCAAATTTTTAAAAGTTTTAAAATTTAAAATTAAAAATTTGCAATTTGAGATTTGCAATGTTTTAAGGAGTAGAAACATGTTCTGGTGGGCGATAGGCAGCACGATATTAGTAAGCCTGATCTCGCTTGTGGGAGTGTTTACGCTCGCGATAAGCGACAAAGTCCTAAAAAAGCTTGTGTTCCTGCTGATGGGTTTCTCAGCGGGGGCTCTGCTCGGGGGCGCGTTCCTGCACCTGATCCCGGAGGCTGCCGAAAAAGCAGGCGGGATAAATATTTATCTCTGGGTGATAGTAGGCCTGGTTGCCTTCTCAATCCTTGAAAGATATTTCTACTGGCGCCACTGCCATGAGGGCGTATGCGACGTGCACGCGTTCACCTACCTTAACCTTATCGGTGACGGGTTCCATAACCTGATCGACGGTATGGTCATAGCGGCAAGTTACGCCGCGGGAATTAAAGTGGGGATAATCACGACGATCGCGGTCATTTCGCACGAGATCCCGCAGGAAATGGGAGATTTCGGTGTGCTTGTATACGGAGGGTTCACAAAAACAAAAGCGCTGTTCTTCAATTTTCTCTCCGCGCTGACAGCGGTTGCAGGCGCGTTCATAGGGTTCTATTTTTACAGGCATATTGAAGGCTCGGTCCCGGCCCTTCTCGCGTTTACCGCGGGCGGGTTCATATACGTTGCGGCTTCTGACCTTATACCGGAGCTGCAGCACCAGAAGGATACAAAAAGAGGCAACATCGCGTTCGTGTTCTTCCTGGGCGGCCTTGTTTTCATGTGGGCTGCCAGGTTTCTCGGCCATTAAATACAGTTGAACGTCGTAAGTTATAATCCCCCTGCCATCCCCCTTTGGAAAAGGGGGAAAGAGGGGGATTTGAAAACGCACGACGCACGACGCACGACTAATATAGAGGAAGCATGAAAGCGACTTTGCAATTCCTGGGCGGGGCAGGCGGGGAAGTCACGGGTTCAATGCACCTGCTTGAGCTTGGCGGCAAAAAAATACTCATTGACTGCGGTTTCTTCCAGGGCAGAAGGGAAGAGTCCATGAAAAGGAACCGCGTTTTTCCGTTTGACCCCAGGACAATAGATGCCCTTGTCCTGTCCCACGCCCACATAGACCACTCAGGCAACATACCCAACCTTGTCAAGCAGGGGTTCAGGGGAAATATCTATTCAACCGTGGCGACCAGGAACCTGTGCGCGGTGATGCTGAAAGACGCGGCCCACATACAGGAACAGGACTCTGAATACATAAATAAAAAACACCATCTTGAGTATATGTCAGCCGTGGAACCGATCTACGGCATTAAAGATGTCGAAGACAGCATGCAGCTTTTTATAGGCATCCCTTATAACAGAAGCATAAACGTGTATGAAAACCTTACAGTTACTTTCAGCGACGCGGGTCATATACTCGGCGCCGGGTTGTCCGCTTTTGACATAAGGCAGGACAACAGGACCCTGCGCCTGGGCTACATCGTGGACCTGGGTAGAAAAAGGCTCCCGATACTGTCAGACCCGGTTGTGATACCCGGCATGGACCACGTGATCATTGAAAGCACTTACGGCGACAAGCTGCACGATGATATCGGGGACAGCCTGAACGAGCTGCGCGACGCGATAAACCGCACCGCGGGGCGCGGGGGTAAGGTGATTATCCCGGCATTTTCTCTTGAAAGGACGCAGGAAGTCCTTTTTTTCATACGCAAACTTATAGATGAAAAGCAGATCCCCGCGCTTCCCGTGTACGTGGACAGCCCGCTTGCCGTGAACGTAACCGAGGTTTTCAGGTTCCACTCGGAATATTTCGACGAGGAAACAAGGGATATGCTTGCGCGCGGGGAAGACCCGTTCAGCTTTGAAGGCCTGCATTTCGTGCGCAGCGTGGCCGACTCGAAGGCGATCCAGTTTAACCCAAACCCCATGATAATTATCTCCGCGTCAGGCATGTGCGAAACAGGCAGGATCCTGCACCATCTGAAAAATAACGCCGAAGACCCGCGTTCCACTATACTGATCATAAGCTTCATGGCGCAGCACACCCTGGGAAGAAGGATAGTTGAGAGGCAGCCGAGAATAAAGATATTCGGAAAAGAATACAGCCTGAAGGCAGAGGTCGTGATCCTTAACACCTTCTCCGCTCACGCTGACCAGAAAGAGCTGATGGAATACGTAAACAGCGTCAGGGAAAAAGACCCGCGGTTCTACGTGGTCCACGGCGAAGAGAAGCAGAGCCAGGCCCTGCTTGAAAAGATGATAGGAGCGGGTATTACGAAGGTTGCGGTCCCGCAGCGCGGCGATAAGGTAGAGCTTGGCTGAACGCGAAGATTGTCGTACGTCGTACGTCTTGCGTCGTGCGCATGAATCTTTTAAACGTATGACCTACGACATACGACGGTATTTACGTAAGACGCGCGACGTATGACGCATGACGGCATAACAGGAGGCAAAATGAAAAAGGCGTTGATCGTATGGGGAGGATGGGACGGGCATGAGCCGAAGCAGTGCGCGGATATATTCGAGCCTTATCTGAAAAGCCAGGGGTATGAAGTTATTGTGTCCAATACCCTGGCCGCATACACGGACCAGGAACTGATGAAGTCCCTGAACCTTATCGTGCCGATATGGACAATGAGCTCGGTTACCGCGGATGCCGAGGTTAAACTTCTCCTTGAAACAGTTAAAAACGGCGTTGGGCTGGCAGGGTGGCACGGTGGGATGGCTGATTCTTTCCGCATGAACACGGAATACCAGTGGATGGTAGGCGGCCAGTGGGTCGCGCACCCCGGCGGCCTTGTGGAATATGAAGTGAATATAATTGATCACAATGACCCCATCACAAAAGGCCTGAAAGACTTCAAGATGAAGTCAGAGCAGTATTACATGCACGTAGACCCCTCGAACGAAGTGCTTGCGACCACCACGTTTTCAGGCCTTGACGCTCCCTGGACAAAGGGATGCGTGATGCCGGCTGTTTGGAAAAGGATGTGGGGCAAAGGACGGATATTTTATACTTCTCTGGGACACGTTGCGGCGGATTTCAATGTGCCGGAAGCGCTCGAGATAGTTAAGCGCGGGATGCTCTGGGCGAGCTTGTAAAACAGTGGTGAGTGGCCAGTGGTCAGTTGTTAGTGAAGGAAAACAGCTTTTTTTAACTTTGACACGTTGATACGTTGATACGTTGACACGTTTTTGGGAGGTGAGCATGGCTAGGCCGCGTTGCGTTATAAAACACCACGAGGACAGGGAGCTCCTTACTCACGTTAAAAAGAAAACCCCGGATTTTCCGTACAGGGATTCCTGGAGGACTTTCAGGATTTTGGGCGAATTCGTAGAGGGCTTCGACTCCCTTTACAAAATAGACAAGGGCGTTACGATATTCGGCGGCACGCGCGCCCCCAGGACCAGCCCCTACTACAAGGCGGCCGAGAAGGTGGCATACGGGCTTGCAAAGAACGGTTTTGCGGTGATCACAGGCGGGGGCCCGGGCATCATGGAGGCGGCAAACAAGGGCGCGTATGACGCTGGCGGCATATCGGTTGGGTGCAACATAGAGCTTCCCTGCGAGCAGATCCCCAACAAATACCAGACCATAAAACTGAATTTCCGCTACTTCTTTGTAAGGAAAATGATGTTCGTGAAATACGCGCGGGCGTTCATAATTTTCCCGGGCGGCCTGGGTTCAATGGACGAGTTCTTTGAGTCCTTCGTGCTGGCGCAGACAGGGAAAACCCAGCATTTCCCCATAATCCTTTTTGGTTCCGAATACTGGGATGGCCTGCTCGCGTGGATGCGCAGCAAGATGCTGAAAGAGGGCTATATAGATAAAAAAGACCTTTCTCTGCTGACCGTTACTGACAGCCCCAGGCAATGCGTAGACATTGTCGTGAGGAAGTCGGCCCGGAAATAAATACAGTTTATCCCAAAGGGATCCCTTCGGGACAAGTTTACAAGTCAATAAGTTTACAAAGTTTTATTTTAACTTTATAAACTCTGTAAACTCTGTAAACCAAATTCATTCTTAATTTTTCAGGGAGTTTACTATGCTTAAGCTGGATGCGGAAACCGGAAGACTTTTTTCAGGCAAACTGGATCTGGAGTTCGCTGACAGGCAGTATTGCCGCGCGATCACGGGCTTTGCCGAGCACAAAAGGATGATCATCAATGCCGGGCTTGCAAGCAGGAAAATCGTCAACAAAGGCAGCGGCATAACAATAACGGGGATTTTTGAGCACACCATGGTTGAACTGGTGCAGGAATTCAGGCAGAACAACGGTGTGCTTGAAGAGACAATAACCCTGCGCAACAGGGGTTCAGTGCCGGTGGACCTTGAGAAAGCGGATTTCGGTTTTACCGCAGATCTGGCAAGCAGGCAGGGCTGGCGCCTGTGCGCGATCCCTTTCAGGGTGCAGCTGGACGGAAGCGCGCATGATTATAGCGGCGAAGCGCTTTCAGCGGGTAAGTTCCGGAACGCCGTATACTCTGACACCACCCGGCCTGAGCCGGCGCTGAAAGAACAGGGTATCCTTCGTTCTGAAGCATGGGCATGGGGTCCGGGGGACAAGGGCCTGGTGATCATTAAATACAACAACAACGCGTTCGAACTGTCTGTTGCCTGCCCGCAAAAGCCAGGCATTCTACGTTTCGGAGGCGCCGGATTCTGTTTATACGGAGAACCGTCAACCTGCAGGCAGATACCCGCTGGCAAAACCATAGTTTTCGGGACCACGTATTACATGGAGTTTGAAGGCGGCCTGGACAAGGCGTTTTATCTATACCGCGATTTCCTGGAAGGAAAAGGGCACGGGTTCCCGGAAAACTATGACCCGCCTGTGAACTGGAACGAGCTTTATGACGTGGGCTGGTACCATTCAAACACAGAAGAGCTGAAAAAGCATTACACCCGCGAAGCTCTGCTGAAAGAAGCTCAGAAAGCCAAAGATTGCGGGTGCGAGCTTCTGTACCTGGACCCGGGATGGGAAGTTACGGAAGGCACGACCCTGTGGGATGAATCCAGGCTTGGGTCTGTTTCAGAGCTCGTAAAGACCCTGAAGGACAAATTCGGGCTGGGCCTGGGTTACCGCACCATACTCCGCACCTACAAGGATCTTTGGGACCATAAATATCTGGTAAAGCACTCTTCTGACGCGGTTCCGTCTTCCGTTTCCTTCGGGGGAACTCCTATGTGGGAACCCTGCCTGTGCAGCCCGGAATTCTTCAGGGAAAAATTGAAGCGCATACTCGCGATCTCAGGCAAGGGTGTTAAATTCATGATGTTTGACGAGATGGACTGGAGAGGGCCCTGCCTTGATCCTTCCCACGGACACCCTGTGCCGGCAACGCCGCTTGACCACGCGCTCGCGGTCTACAAACTGTGCAGTGAAGTCAGGAAAAAATGCCCCGGGCTTGTCATAGAGGCGCACGACCCTGTCTGGCCATGGAGCACCTGCGTGTACGTGCCGCTGTATTTCAGGCAGGGGTTCGGCAGAAAAGGAAGTTACGACGAGAACTGGGGATTCGAATACATGTGGAACTGCATTGATGACCTGAGAACCGGCAGGGCGCTTGCCCTGTATTATTACGCGCTTGGCTGCGGCATACCTTTATACCTGCACATAACCATGGCCGCGGACAACGATACCTGCGTGTTCTTTTGGTGGGCGGCGTCAACCGTAAGGCACCTCGGCATAGGCGGCAAACAGAGCAACCCGACAGTAGAGGGGGCGGGGAAACTGCCTTCGTTTGACCCCGAGAAGCGGTTTTCCGCGTATAAAGAGCAGATGAGAATATACAGGAGCCTTAAACCTTATTTTGTCAGGGGAAAATTCTTCGGCATTGACGAAAAGATCCACCTTCACGTGCTTCTGGGCAAAAAAGGCGGGGTGGTCAGCGTTTTTAATCTCGAAGAAACAGAAAAAGAGATCAGGTTCAGCATACCGCTCGAGCTTCTGAATACGGATTCAGCGCTTGAGGTCCGGGGCGCCGCGGCGCAGTGGTCGGAAAAAAACGTTGAGCTGAAGCTTAAGCTGGGACCGATGAGCCCCGCTGTCATATGCATCGGCTCCGCGATAAAACCTTAAACCTTTTAACCACGAATTTTCACGGATTCCCACGAATTTCTGTAACTCAAACCTTCAGGTTTGATATCAGGGCTGAAGCCCTGAGTTACGATAAAACTCCTTGTTGTTGCTCTGACACGTTGATACGTTGACACGTTGACACGCTTTTAAATCTATGACTTACGGCGGAATTAACATGATAGACACCCATGCTCATTTAACGGATGCTGACTTTGACGCTGATCGCGCGGAAGTCATTGAGCGGGCAAAAGAAGCGGGAGTTGAAAAGATAATCTGCATTCTCTGCGAATTCAATGAAAAGAACCTGGCGATTTTCAAAGAACTGCTAAGCCGGGATTTTATTTTCGGCGCTGCGGCAATACACCCGCATGACGCAAAAGACTTCGAAAACAGAAAAAGCGAATTTTTGAAAACATTGGGGTTTCCGAAAGTAGTTGCGGTTGGCGAAATAGGGCTGGACTATCATTATATGTATTCCCCGAAAGAGATCCAGGTGAAAGTTTTTGAAGAGCAGCTGCTGATCGCAAAGGAAAAGAACCTTCCTGTTGTTATACACTCAAGGGAAGCTCCAGCGGATACCCTTGATATCATAAAGAAGCAAAAGCCGCGCAGGGGAGTAATGCACTGTTTTTCCGGGGATGAAAAAGAAGCGAAGGAATACCTGGGACTGGGTTTTTATATTTCGTTCGCAGGGCCGCTCACTTTCAGGAACGCGGCAAAGCCCAAGGAAGTGATAAAAATGATCCCCGATAACAGGCTTTTGCTTGAAACAGACTGCCCGTGGCTCGCGCCCCAGGCGTTCCGCGGCAAGCGCAACGAGCCGGCGTATATTAAAAGCACGTACGAAGAAGCCGCACGCCTGCGCAACACTACAGTTGAAAAACTTTCAGACACTGTTACTACAAATACAAAGGAACTATTTAACATATAAAATATTACTTTGACACTGATTTGCACAGATTGCCGCGGATTTTCACATTCAGCTTTCAGCACCTTCGGGCATTCAGCAATCAGGGCTGAAGCCCTGAGTTACAATAAAATTCCTTGCCGTTGATTCATAACTCATAACTCATAATTCATAATTAAAGGAATAACCCAATGACCGAAATGACTTCTCACGAAAGATTTAAACGAATGTACGAGCACAGGGAGGCTGACCGGGTCCCGATAATTGACGGGCCGTGGGGCGCCACGATCGAAAGGTGGCAGGCAGAAGGAATGCCGAAGGACATGGATTTCACGGATTTCTTCAAGCTTGACCACGTTGCGGGCATTGGGGTTGACAACAGCCCCAGGTATGAATCGAAGGTAATAGAGGAAACAGACAAATACGCGATCTACACGACAAACTGGGGCGCAACCCTTAAGAACTGGAAGCACGCGGCTTCAACCCCTGAATTCCTGGACTTCAGGGTAAAGGACAAAATAAGCTGGGCTGACGCGAAAGAAAGGATGAGGCCGGATAAAGACAGGATCCCCTGGGACCATTTGAAGGCGAACTATAAAACCTGGAGGGAGAAGGGATGGTGGATACAGGCAGGCCTGTGGTTCGGGTTTGACGTGACACACGCCTGGACAGTTGGCACAGAGCGTCTGCTTATGGCGCTCATCGAAGACCCTGAATGGTGCGCGGACATGTTCAACCACTACTTAGACGTGAATATCGCGCTGCTGGATATGGTATGGGACGCGGGATACACATTCGATTGCGCGGGCTGGCCTGATGACATGGGTTACAAGTATAACCAGTTCTTCTCCCTGAACACTTACCGGAAAGTATTAAAGCCGGTGCACAAGCGCGCGATAGACTGGATACATTCCAAAGGGGCAAAGGCGCATTTGCATTCCTGCGGCGACGTGAATCCTTTCATGCCTGAATTTATCGAGATGGGCCTGGACGCGCTGAACCCGCTTGAGGTCAAGGCAGGGATGAACCCTGTTGAGCTTAAAAAGAAATATGGAAGCAAGCTTGTCCTGCACGGCGGCATTAACGCGGTTTTGTGGGATGATATTGACGCGATCGAAGCGGAGATGAAAAGGGTTGTGCCTGTCCTGAAACAGGGCGGCGGTTATATATTCTCGTCCGACCACTCTGTTCCCTCGAGCGTGAGCCTGGAGAACTTCAGGCGCATCACAGCCCTGGCGAAGCAACTTGGCAGATATTAAATAACGTTCATCGTGCATCGTTCTTCGTTCATCGCTAAAGCTTTAACGAGCAACCAGCAACCAGTAACGAGTAACCGCTCTTGCGATGCACGACCCGCAAGGGCGAAGCACGAAGCACGAGATGAAGGAGGTAAGGAATGATCACAAAGTCAGAGAGGAAGAAGGCGCAGGACAAGGCGGCGCAGTACCTGAAAAGAGCGGGTATAGTATTAACGCCGAAGGAAAAGAAGAGCATTGAGGTCGCGGACCTGGGCTTGGGCGATTTCAGGAACACAGGGCTTGAACTGGTTGTTTACGTGAACACTCGAAGATGCTGCGCGAAGGAGCTTATCCTGTTCCCGAAGCAGACCTGCCCCGAGCACAGGCACCCCAGGATCAGCAAGGACAACCCCGGCAAGGAAGAGACTTTCCGCTGCAGGTGGGGCAGGATCTATCTTTATGTGCCGGGCAAAAAAACAAAGAACCCGCACGCCACTCCGCCCAAAGGCACGGAGAAATATTACACTGTATGGCACGAGGTAGTGCTGAACCCCGGCGACCAGTATACGCTTTCGCCCAACACCCGCCACTGGTTCCAGCCAGGCCCGAAAGGCGCGGTTGTTTCCGAATTCTCTACAGCAAGCGTTGATGAAAAAGACTGGTTCCCCAATCCCAATATCAACAGGATAACAAAAGTCACGAAATAAAATGACGTTCATCGTTCTTCGTTCATCGTCTTAACACATGACCCATGACACATGACACATGACTGTTTCTGCGATGCACGATGCACGATGCACGACGGACGAAATGAAAGTAACACTAGTTAACACCAACCTGATGAAGCCGCCTGTGGTGCCGGTCGGCCTTGATTACCTTGCGACTGCCCTCAAGCAGAAAGGGCATGATGTGGGCCTTCTTGACCTGTGCATGGCGGATGACTGGAAAAAGGCGTGCGACGGATATTTTGAGAAAAATCAGCCTGACGCCATAGGCGTAACTGTCCGCAACACGGATGACTGCTATTTCGCGAGCCGCGATTTTATTATGCCAGGCATAAAGCGGATCGTGAATTATATCAAGACAAAAAGCCCGGCACCGATGATCGCAGGCGGGGTGGGTTTTTCCCTGATGCCGGAAAAAGCTCTGGATCACCTGGACATAAAACTCGGCATAGCGGGCGAGGGCGAGGAGTCTTTGCCAGCTCTTCTTGATGTTCTGGGAAAGACCGACGAATACCGGAAGATCCCGGGGCTTGTGCGCAAGGTGTCCGGGAACTTCGTCAGGAACCCGCCCAGATACATCGACCTTTCGACCATAAAGCTTTCCGCAAGGGATACAGTTGACAACCTTTGGTATTTTAACGAAGGCGGGATGGGAGCCGTTGAAACAAAGCGCGGGTGCGACCAGAACTGCATATACTGCGCCGACCCTCTTGCGAAAGGCAGGATATGCCGCGCGCGCCCTCCGGAAGACATTGCGGATGAATTTGAGAACCTGCTGAAACTCGGGATAACCCACTTCCATCTCTGCGACAGCGAGTTCAACCTGCCTTACGAACACGCGGTTGCTGTCAGCAGGGAACTGGCAGACCGGGGACTGGGAGACAGGATCCGATGGTACATTTACGCAAGCCCTGTGCCGTTTGACGTGAACCTTGCGCGCCTGATGAAAAGCGCGGGGTGCGCGGGAATAAATTTCGGCGTTGACAGCGCGAACTACTCTATGCTCAAGACCCTTGGCAGGAATTTTATGCCCTCAGACCTGCTCTACGCGGCGAAGACATGCAGGAAACAGGGCATAGCCGTGATGTTCGACCTCCTTATAGGGGGGCCGGGGGAAACCAGGAAGACCGTTAGCGACACGATAAAGTTCGCGTCGGATTGCGATCCTGACAGGATCGGGGTCGCTATGGGGATAAGGGTGTACCCGGGCACGCCTTTCGCTGACTGGGTGAAAAGCGAAGGCGACAGGAAAAAGCTGCACTGGGGTAAAACAAAGGACAGCGGTTTCTTCGCGCCCGTCTTCTACCTTGAGAGCGATTTCACAAGCTGCATACAGAACCTGATAGCAGGGGATGAAAGGTTCTTCTTCCCCCACGCCAGGAACAAGAGCTATAACTACAACAACAACAAGGCCCTGGTTGACGCCATAAAAGGCGGCGAGCGCGGAGCGTTCTGGGACATAATGAGACGTACCCCTGTGCCGAAGCGCGGCTCGGAAATAGAGTTGTGATTATTATTCCTCTTGTTTCTCCTCTCCCCTAAGGGGAGAGGATGCAAGGTGAGGGGGGGAATGAGTTGTAATGAAAATAAAATATATTTTGTCAGCCTGCGTTCTTTACACGGCAACCGCGATGATAAACTTAAACGCCAAGACACTATTTGACGCTGCGGACCTTCACAGCGACGTCCTTTTAAATATCCTGGAGGATCCCGGGTACCTGGATAAGGATAAACCGGGCCAGCATACAAGTTTCAGGACGATAAAACAGGGGAATTACAGGCTTATCGTTGTGATAGTGTCCGGAGACTTCTTCTTTGACAGGAACATGGAAAAGCCGGGCTGGATAAGCCGCAGGCTGTGGAAGGAACTCGGGAAATACAGGCTAAAGAAAAGAGAATTTGCCGGACACTGCATCGATCTTGTTAAAAAAACATTTAAGGATAAAAAGGATTTTGTGCTGGTGACAGGCCGCAAAGACCTGGATACTGTCGAGAAAGAGAAAAAGACAGGCATACTGCTCGGTGTCGAGGGAATGCGGGTGGCGGAAAATCCCGGGGACGTAGAGTGGCTTTATGAAAACGGCGTCAGGGTGTTCGGGCTTGTCTGGAACAGCGATAACAAGTTCGCGCATTCCCACAAAAGCAAATCCGGCCTGACAGAGGAAGGGAAAGAGCTTGTCAGGGCTATCGCAAAGGCAGGCGGGATAATAGACCTGTCGCATGCCTCGGAAAGGACGGTCCTCGACGCGATAGAAACGGCAGGCAGGGACTGTCCGTTCATGGCAAGCCATTCGGGGGTAAGGCAGATATCAGATGTATCCCGCAACCCGTCCGATGAAGCGATAAAAGCGATTGCGGGGACCGGGGGCATAATAGGCGCGACTTTCTACAGGACGCTCATAAAGAACAGGAACAACAAAAGTCCTGTCTACGCTACAACAGATGACGTGCTGGACACGATTGACTGTATGGCAAAGATGATCCCGATCTCTAATGTGGCGATTGGGACGGATTACGGCTCAATTATACCGCCGAAAGGCCTTGAGAACGCCGGATGCATCCAGAAAATAGGCGCGGGCATGCTTAAAAGAGGGTACACTCAGGAAGAAGCCAACAAGGTTATGGGTGCAAACGCGCTTAAATTTTTAAGGAAAGCTCTGAAGTAGTGCCTCCGTCCCTTGCATAATCTCTTTAAATATGATATAATGTATGTTTAGTATAATAGTTTAAAGGTTTCGCGGCTTAAGGGTTTGAAGGTTTTAAAACCTCGAAACCGCTAAACCCGAAACCTCGAAACAAATAGTTCACGTACGACGTAAGACGCTCGACGACCGACGGAGGTTTACATGAGCAATATCTGGAAAACAGGCATACTGATGGCAGCGCTGACAGCGCTGATGATCCTGATCGGAAAGGTTTTAGGCGGGACTGACGGGATGTTCTTCGCGTTCGCGTTCGCTCTTCTGATTAATTTCGCCTCGTACTGGTTCTCTGATAAGATCATCCTTTCGATATACAGGGCAAAAGAAGTGGATGCCGTTAAATCACCCCAGCTTTACAGCACTGTCCAGCACCTTGCGAACACCATGCAGCTCCCGATGCCAAAGGTATATATAGTCCCGAGCCCTTCGCCCAACGCCTTTGCAACAGGCCGGGACCCAAAGCACTCCGCGGTCGCTGTTACAGAAGGGAACTTGCAGCTTTTAAACAGGGATGAGCTTGAAGCTGTTATGGCCCACGAAATGACGCACATAAAGAACCGCGATACCCTTATATCCACGGTTGCGGCTTCGCTTGCAGGCGCGGTCACAATGCTTGCAAGGTTCGCGGGGATGTCCGCGTTTTTCGGGGGGAGCAGGGATGATGACAGGGGCGGGGGAGGGCTTGCGATCCTGATATACCTGCTTGCGCCTCTTGCAGCGCTTCTTATCCAGCTTGCGATCTCCAGGTCAAGGGAATTCATGGCTGATGAAGGCAGCGGCAGGGTGACCAGAAGGCCTGCAAGCCTTGCGAGCGCTTTGCAGAAACTGGTTGCCTCAGTAAAACAGGCGCCTATGGCGGCAGAACCAGCTACGGCCCACCTTTTTATAGTCAGCCCGTTTGCCGGAACCGGCTTTATACAGCTGTTCAGCACCCACCCGCCGGTCGAGCAGAGGGTTGAGAAACTGCAGGAGCTGGACAAACTTATAAGGGCAGGAAAGTAAAACTCAGTTTACAGAGTTTATAAAGTTTACAAGTAGCGCTGTGCCCGCCAATTGGTTTGGCGGGGTGCGACGTTTCGTCGCACGACGTAGGGGCGGGCTTGCCCGCACCGTCTGTCATTGCGACACGCCAATATTCGTGGCGGGGAAGCAATCTCGTGTGGAAGGTCTATTTCGAAAACAGATCCAAAAGGAACTCCAATATGAATATAAAAGGGAAGGTAGTTATCGTAACAGGCGGAAGCCGCGGCATAGGCAGGGGGATCTCCCTTAGCCTGGCCAAAGAAGGCGCGAAGGTGGCTGTTAATTATCACAGGCACCCGGAAAACGCGAAGGATACCGCGAAGAAGATCGAATCCCTTGGCGGGGAAGCTATGATCGCCAGCGCTGACGTGACAAGCTCTTCCCAGGTCAAACACATGGTAGCTTCTGTTATTGACAAATGGGGAAGGATAGACGTTTTGGTGAACAATGCCGGGCACATCGCAGGCGGGGGATTATTAGATATCACGGAAGAAGAGTGGGATAAAATGATGGCGGTCCACCTGAAAGGCCCTTTCCTGTGCTGCAAGGAAGTCGTGCCGCACATGATAAAACAAAGGAAAGATGAAAAGGGCTGGGCAGGGAAGATCATCAACATCAGCTCGGTCGGAGGGGTGGCAGGCCAGTCAGTCATGCATTACTGCACGGCAAAAGGAGGGCTGATCACCCTCACGCAGTCCCTTGCCAGGCATCTGGCAAAATTCAACATAATGGTGAACGTCATCGCTCCGGGGCCTACGGTCTCAGACCTTGGGAGTTCCGAGCCCAACACAGAGGAGAAACACGAGCAGAAGAGGAAATGGGCAAGGGAAAGCGGAAAATTCCCGCTGGGCAGGATCGGGGAGCCGGAAGACATAGCCAACGCGGTATTATTCCTTATTTCAAACGACTACATTACCGGGGAGACCATCAGCATCTCCGGCGGCTGGGGCACGCTTTACAACGAGCTTCTTATGTAGCGGTGCCTGCCCGCCAGTTTTTGTGGAGGGCGATTTATCGCACATAAAAATAGGGACACACGGTAGGTTAATACCCCCCCAATAATTTGCAACCTAGTATGGTGTCTCTAACAGATCTTTACATTTGGGCTGTCATTGCGAGGAGTGTTAACGACGAAGCAATCTTGACCTAAAAATCGAGATTGCCACGCTCCCTTTGGTCGCTCGCAATGACAACTCAAAGCAGAA
>Ga0210051_1003127_pt1 | contig 16549 bp, 14 predicted proteins | sample CryGey092014_all_FD_185464 | JGI IMG/M metagenome (GOLD analysis project Ga0210051, IMG submission 185464) | Groundwater microbial communities from aquifer - Crystal Geyser CG23_combo_of_CG06-09_8/20/14_all (SPAdes) (version 2) | ecosystem: Environmental > Aquatic > Deep subsurface > Groundwater... | reverse complement strand
CGCTCACGCAAGCTACGCTTAATTGTGAGCGGGACGCTCACGCAAGCTACGCTTAATTGTGAGCGGGACGCTCACGCAAGCTACGCTTAATTGTGAGCGGGACGCTCACGCAAGCTACGCTTAATAGGTAACATAAAAGGGCAGCGAAATCATTATCGCCCAGGTAAGCCACTTATTTTTTTGGCCGCCGTAAGGCATTGAAAAAGGCAAAGAAGCTAAACCTCAAATCACAAACCCGAATCCCGAAAAAACTCCTAATAATCAATATCCAATTGGACATTTGGATATTCAAACTTGAGTATTTGTTCGGTATTCTGGTTTGGTTATTGGTTATTTAATAATTCCAATTTTAAGTTCTTTCAGCTGTTCTTCATCTACTCCCGCCGGCGCGCCCATCATTAGATCCCGGCCGTCGCTGGTTTTGGGGAAAGCGATAACTTCCCGAATACTCGGCTCGTTATTTAAAATCGCGAAGAACCTGTCCAGACCGAAAGCGATCCCGCCGTGCGGCGGCACCCCGTATTCGAACGCTTCCAGCAAATGGCCAAATTTTTCGTAAATCGCCGCCCACGTATGCCCCATAATCTCAAACGTAGCTGCCAGAACATCCGGATTATACGTCCTCAAACTGCCGCCGCCAATTTCAGAGCCGTTCAAGACCAAATCATATTGATAGGCTAATATTTTATCCGGAATTCTCTTCATCTCCTCTATATCGGTTGTTTGCGGCCTCGTGAAAGGATGGTGGACGGCATCCCACCGTTTTTCTTCCTCCCGCCATTCGAAAGCGGGGAAATCAACGACAAAACAAAAAGCCAATTCATCGGGATTGTTTTTATCTTTTCTTAAATCCGGCCTGTCAGTTTGATATTTTTCCATCGCCTCTCCATAAGTTATCCGAGGGAAAGGTATTTGAGTGATTTCTTTCTCCGGACAGAATTTTTTCACTGTTTCAACAAATAAGGCTTCAGTCATCTCTAAAATCTCTTCCTGGCCCCAGAAACTCGTTTCGATGTCCAATTGTGTGAATTCCGGTTGCCGATCTCCACGCGTATCCTCGTCTCTGAAACAACGAGCAACCTGAAAATATCTTTCAAAGCCAGCGACCATTAATAACTGTTTGTATTGCTGCGGGGACTGAGGCAAGGCATAGAAGTTGCCGGGGTTCAATCGGGAAGGCACAAGATAATCTCTTGCTCCTTCTGGCGTTGATTTAGTCAAAATCGGAGTTTCTACTTCTATAAACCCTTTTTCTCCCAGCTGCCGGCGCATAAACTGGATGACTTTGTCCCGAAGCATCAAATTTTTCTTCATTCTCCCGCGCCTTAGGTCCAAATAGCGGTAGGCCAATCTTTTTTCTTCGTGAATATCATAACCGTTAGTGTTAATATCAAAAGGCAACGTTTTGGCTTGAGATAAAACTTCTAATTTCTCGACGGCAATCTCAATTTTACCGGTTATCATGTCCAGATTAACCATTTTTTCCGGCCTGCCTCTAACTTCCCCTTCAACCGAAATAACCCACTCCGGCCGAAGGGTCTCAGCCAGCTGATATAAATCCTTGTCAGAGCCAAGAAAAACTAACTGAACTAACCCGTCTTTGTCCCGCAGGTCAATAAAAATAATCTTGCCGTGGTCTCTCCGGCAATCTACCCATCCGGATAGTTTCACTTTTTCGCCGATTAAATCAATTATTTCTGACGTCAGCTTACGTTTCATATGAAAACAGATGTGATTACTGCTGAAATTAATAGTAGCAATTTCTTCGAATTAAATCAATTTCCTTGACTCTCTTCGTATGCATGGTAGTGTTGAAATAACCAAAACAGCTCCTTAAAAATTTGGCGGAGATATGTAATGAAAACGATATACTATGTTCCAACCGTTCATAGTTTAAACGAAATTAATACCGAGATTGCCAAAACCCTGAGAGATACCGACGATCAAGAAGTATCGGCTATCTGGGAAAAATATGAGAAACAAGTCAAAAAATATTGGCAAAGTATAAAATCGTGGCTATATGAAAACATCAAAGACTTTCACAATGTTGTCATATATCTAGACTCATTACCGGTTCTAGACCATAAATATATCTCTCTTTATTTTTTCGAACTCCTGTCAGGGTGTCCAACCTGCCCGAACTATCAATGTGTTAAATGGCTGCTCGACCAAGGAGCGTCGCTGGAAGGAACCGACCATTTCCGCTTGTTGCGCCTTTTTGAGGCAGCACATATTGAAATGATTAAAGACCCCGACACATGTTTCTTTTATGAGCATTGGGTTAACAATATTGTTCATCTACGCGATAGGTTCATCGCACAAAGAATAAAAACCACCTTGCTCAACGACAGCATCGGTCTTCTTTTTCTGGGTTGCAACCATCGGACCATAGACGAACTCCGCAAAATTTCAAAAAACATCCGCGTTATCATACCTTCGGTTTGTTATGTTTCGGCGGATGAAGAAGGGGCGTAAGCCCTTTTTTCTTTTTCTTGATTTTAAACCACTAAATGCGATAAAATAAAGTTATCGCCGCGATAAAAAGGTTATTGCGATTGTGATAAATAAAATTATATGATTGAAAGGAAGAACCGCCTTAAAAGAAAAAATCGAAAGGGGCGGGCGAGAAAAATAATCAAGACCATTTTATTTACATCCCTTCTTTTAGGGATTTTTATTGTTGCCTCCATACTCGGCGTTTTTGCCTATTTTTTGAAGGACCTTCCAAATCCTGATAAAATCACCGACAGACAGGTTATTGAATCAACTAAGATTTACGACCGAACCGGAACCATTGTTTTGTATGACATCCACGGAGAAGAGAAGAGAACTGTTATTTCTTTTACCGAAATACCTGATTCCGTCAAAAAAGCAACCTTAGCCGTGGAAGACGCTAATTTCTATAGGCATTTCGGCCTAGACTTTAAAGGCATTTTTCGAGCTCTTCTCGCCGACATTAAGGGCCAATCATTATCTCAGGGCGGCTCAACTATCACCCAACAATTTATTAAAAGCTCCTTCCTCGGTTCCGAAAAAACATTTACCAGAAAAATAAAAGAGGCAATTTTATCGATTGAATTTGAGGCAAAATATCCTAAAGACAAAATTTTGGAAGCCTATTTAAATCAGATTCCTTATGGATCAAATGCCTACGGCATTGAAGCTGCCGCTCAGACTTTTTTTAATAAACCCACCAAAGATCTAACATTAGCCGAAGCAGCTCTTTTAGCCAGCCTGCCGCAAGCACCTAGCTATTATTCTCCTTATGGCTCACACTTTAGCGAATTAAAAGATCGCCAGGCCTATATCTTAAACCGGATGGCGGAATTGGGTTATATTACAAAAGAAGAGTCCCAGAAAGCCGCAAACGAGAGGCTCACCCCTGCGCCTGCTAACACAAATATTAAAGCGCCTCATTTTGTTATGTATATCAAAGAATATTTGGAGGCGAAGTATGGACAAGATTATGTGGAGACGGCCGGACTAAAAGTTTATACGACTTTAGATTGGCAACTGCAACAGCTAGCCGAGCAAACTATTCTTGATGGCGTTCTAAACAACATAAAGAAATATAAGGCGAATAACGCGGCCTTGGTAGCCACCGACCCAAAAACTGGGCAAATATTAGCTATGGCTGGCTCAAAAAGCTACTTTCTCGACTCATTGCCGGAAGGCTGCGCGCCAGGCAAAAATTGTCTGTTTGAACCAAACTTCAACGTCGCTATTAGCAACCGCCAGCCCGGTTCTTCCTTTAAACCTTTTGTGTATGCGGCAGCCATAAAAAAGGGATTTACGCCAGAAACCGTCCTTTTTGATCTGCCGACTGAATTTAATCCAGCCTGTCCGGCAAGCGCCGGCTACGACTCTTTTGAGGGACAAAAATGCTACAACCCGCAAAATTATGACGGCCGCTTCCGGGGACCAACAACTCTCCAGGAATCGCTGGCTCAGTCGCTTAACGTCCCTTCGGTTAAAGTTTTATACTTAGCCGGGATCAATGACACAATTAACTTAGCCCAAGATATGGGAATTTCTACCCTTAAAGACCGGCAAAGATACGGTCTGGCTTTAGTTCTAGGCGGAGGAGAAGTGAAACTCTTAGACATGGTTTCTGCTTACGGCACCTTTGCAAACGATGGAATCTATCAAAAAACCACGCCAATTTTAAAAATAGAGGATAGCGGCGGACAAATAATAGAAGAATGGCAAAATAAGCCAACCGAAGCCTTAAAGCCTGAGGTAGCCAGATCAATCTCCGCCATCTTGTCTAATAATAGCCTTAGAACTCCGGTTTTTGGTTCCCGTTCGCCTCTTTATCTCAATAGCCGCCCCGCTGCCGTCAAAACCGGCACCACCCAAGAATACCGTGATGCTTGGACGATCGGTTATACCCCTTCTTTATCAGTCGGGGTTTGGACCGGAAACAATGACAACACACCAATGGCCAAAGAAGGCGCCGGTCTTTACGCTGCCGCCCCCCTCTGGAATACGTTTATGCGAAAGGCTTATGAAATTAAGAGTAAAAAAACCAATAACCAAATCCCCTCGTCCCAAAATGACACCAGCCCTTTTGGCCAACCCCTAGAAATCGAGCCAGCGACACAAAATCTGCCGGCTTTCGTTTTATCCGCCCAAATTGAACAATTTCCGAATCCGCCGGAATTTCAAACGGACAAACCAGTTTTAAACGGCGACGAATTTTCCTTAAAGACCTATAAAATTGATTCTCTTTCCGGAAAATTAGCCACCTCTTTAACACCGCCGGAATTAATTAAGGATGTCCAATACAAACAAACCCATTGTCTTCTTTATTATGTCGACAAAAATAACCCGCAAGGAGCTTATCCCGCCAATCCGGCCGATGACCCCCAATTTTTCAACTGGGAAGCTCCTGTTATCGAATGGGCAAAGAGACAAAACATTTTTAGCCAGTCTCCCATCAACGAAAACGATGATATCCATACCGCGGAAAATCAGCCGCAAATCCGGATTATCAACCCAGAAAATAATTCACTGATCAACAATCGGTGGGTCAGTATTAAAACCCAAGTCTCCGCGCCGTTAGAAGTAAAACAAGTTGATTTTTTCTTTGACGACAAATTCATCGCCACCGACCCAACCGAGCCATACGAAATGGCTTATAATTTACCTAAAGATACTGCCTTAGGAGAGCACACAATCAAAGTAAAAGTTTATGACACCGCCCTGAACCGACAAGAGACAGAAATCACTGTTATCCTCCCTCCCTCAATGTCTGGCGATATTCTGGACAAACTAAAAGACCAGTTTCAAAGCCCGGCACCTCCGCAGTAACAGCCTTTTATTGTGTAGACATATCTAGTCAAAACAATAAAAAATTTGAATCATGGCGGCATAACAAAAACGATCCCATAGGGGATCATTTTTGTTCAAAATGTTTTGCTTTTATCGGGTCAGATTATTAGCTCTCTTTATCTTCCGGGAACACCTTTTTATGAGAACCGCCGATTCTTTTCTCTGTTTTTTTCTTCTATTCAGCATCGCTCTTTTCGCGTATAAAATCACTTATTGCAGTCGTTCTATCCAACGCAATTGGACCATATTCTGCAAAAATTCTTTTAGCATCATCTTCGGGTAGTTTCTCGCCATTTAGTGTCCCTTTATACTCATTTCTTTCCCTTGGTTCGTTATATACAAAGAAATATGCATTTTCTACCCTGACATCCTGTCCATTAATTTTTCCTTTTATAATGTCGATGTGCCAGCCAGGATTTCTGAAACTTGCTTTACTTAAAACTAAGTCTGAATTCTGCATTTTTTCCAGATATTTCTGTTCATCACTATCGGCCCCAGCCTTCTCCGCTAAGTTTCTGGCTTTTTGTTCAAGCTCAGCGTCTATTCTTATAACATCTTCTTTGGTTATTTTTTTGAGATCGGCCGGTTCTAACCCTTTTAAAATTGCTTTATCAATAAGCGCTGGAATTTTGTCGAGGGAAAAAGGATTTGCTATTTTCTTAGCCCTTTTTTCATAATCTTTCCTTGATTGGTTTTTTTCTGCTTCTTTGATTATTTGCTCTGAGAAGAATCTTTCCATAGATAATTTTATATTGTCACATTTACCTAATACTTCGATTGTATTACAATAAACGTTTTGGCATAAAAAGATTGGATTCTAACTTTTAACGCAACAGCGTTGGTTAATTAGTTGATTAAATACCTCATAAGGTTTTTGAAAACCAAGGGTTTTTCTGGGGCGTCCGTTTAGAAGATCTTGCGCCTTTTTCACTTCATGTCTGGATACTTTGTTAAAATCAGTTCCTTTGGGGAAAAATTGCCTAATAAGTCCATTAGTATTTTCATTAGTGCCTCGTTCCCATGGACTTCTCGGATGAGCAAAGTAGACTTTGATACCGGTAATGTTGGTGAATAATTTTTGCTATACTCTCTGTGATAATCTTGTTGTGGTATAACCCCGGCTCTAGGCGCACGGCAGAGTGATTGTAGCGACGGTGCCTTTTCCATCGATGCTTTCGATATCAATAGTTCCATCGTGTCCTTCAATAATATTTTTTACAACATACAATCCCAACCCTGTTCCTGAAGTCTGCAGTCTAAGAGCATTGTCCCCCCGGAAGAATTTGCTGAACAAGCGCTCAATCTGTTCTTCCGGAATTCCTATGCCCGTGTCGGAAATTTCAATTTTTACCCCATCTTCGCCTAAAAACGCTTCTACGGTTACTTTTCCGCCAGGCAGAGTGTATTTTATGGCGTTGTCTATCAGGTTTTCCAGGGCAATGCCCATTTTTTCCTCATCAATTTTTATCAAAGGAATATCGGGTGAAATATCAACGGCAAATATTATCCCTTTATTGTCGGCCCCTTGTTTCATTCTTTCAGCGACCGATTTTAAGAGATTAGTGAATGATTGTTTTTTAGGATTTATTCCGTACCTTCCCTCTTCTATGCGCGCGACATTAAGAAGCTCGTTTACAAGATCGATAATCCTTATGGACGATTTTAATCCGTCTTCGGTTACTGCTTGCTGGCCAGAGTTAAGCTTACCAAGTTCTTTGTCAAGCAATTCATTAAACGCCCATTTGACTCCCGTAAGCGGGGTGCGTAGCTGGTGGGCTGCTACGGAAACGAACTCCGATTTGCTCTCATCAAGCGCAATTAGGCGCCTGTTGGCTTCTGAAAGCTCCATATCGCGGCGCACCAGGATTTTTCCCACCTCGTAATTTTCATTTAAAAGCGCGGCCAGGCGCTTGTTGGCTTCTTCTAATTCCGTTTTGGTTTTGTTCAATTCATGGATTTTCTTTTCTCTTTCTTCAAGAACTTTTCTAACCCGCGTAAGCAAGCTCCCTTTTTCCAAATTTATGCCCGATATTTCGTCTGGCATAATTGATTTTTATTATTTTTTTTCTTCAATTTCTTTAATTTCTTCTTCGGCCTTTCTCAGCTCTTTCAAAGCCAGTTCGGCTTCTCTTTTTAGGGCGATATCTTTGGCGATTAAAAGAAAAAGTAAAATACCCAGAGCATTGGCAATGACCATAGGAATCAAAAGCTGCTGAGCGAATAAAATTGCGATTTCGCTTATAGTTTTTGTCGTATATAATGGCGAAATTAAAGGCACTATTACTTCCAAATGTATTACTTCCCAAAAAGCGGTAATAAGGACAACCAACAGAACTTCTTTATTGGTTATCGTTTTAATGTTGATTTTTCTGTATTTTGACAGCCAGGCGCCGACAAAACCAGCTCCAACAGTGGCTACTCCGCAACCAATGGCCGACCAAAAACCGATGGTGCCGGTAAAGCCGGTCCAGATAACTCCTGTCATTCTATACAGCCCGGAAATTAATCCTGCTCCGATTCCCACGACAGGACCCCCTAATATACCTGCAAAAATAGCAATGCAATCGCGGAAATTGAAGATTATTCCGAAAAGCTTTAAGCCGAATTCCGAAGCGAGTATGCCCAGCACTCCAAAAAACAAAATCAGGCCTGCTTTTTCTTTTTTAGTATAAGATTGTTTATAGATAAACGCTCTAACCCTTTCTGAAAGAGAAAGCAGATATAGGGCGGTGACAACCAAAGAAACAAAAGCAACCAGATAGCGGGAAGTACTAATTAATTCGCTGAATATTGGAAATTTCATATATTTTATTCGCCTCCGGCAAAGATAACCACCGTTTCATTATAAAATTTGGGTTGAATGAGCTTTTGATTTTTTGTCTCTCCCCTTAAGGGAGCTTGTTCGCCGTAGGTGTAGAATCCCAAAAGAGGAACGTCTTTTCCCAGAATTTCCATAACCGCATCGATTTCATCTTTTGCTTTCTGGGCGAAGAGTTTTTCCCGCGCGATACAGTTAAACATCAGGGCAAATTTCGGTTTTGCGTTTTCGCTTTCCATGTCGCTCATGACCCTTTTTGCCGCATACTGCGCCGCTTCAATCGCCTTTTCTTTGCTTCCGATCATAAGGCGGACTTCGGAGCCCTCCGGAATTTCGGCGGCGCAAGTAATGGCGCCATTTTCATCAACCGTGATCGGGTCGCGGATAAGATATTCGTCTAAGTCGGGAACCTTAAGTCCCAAGGGATATGTTATTGCCATGCGGGCAAGAGGCTCCTTGCGAAGTTCTTCGGCTTTTGAGCCGAAATAGTCTTCATAAACACTTATGGCGGGTTTGTTATCAATGGTATGGACTACCGCTCCTTTTGATTTGGTCACTTTCATCGGCTGGCTGACGGGCATCCATCCATGGCGCACGCCCATGGCAAAACTGAATTTACCTGAAAGCCCGACGCCGGCGACGGCGCCGCTCGACACTTTTCCATCGCAGTACTGGTATGTTTTTTTAAAAAGAAAATCGTCTCCCGCCGCACCGCCAACAACCGGGAAATTAGCGCCGAGCGCGTCCAGCACTCCGCGCACGGTATCCGCCCCATTGCCAGTGAGTACATCGGGCAGCATTATGAATGTGCGCAAGGGCTCTTTTGCCTTATTTTTTATGCTTTCGGCAACCGCGCGTCCGGCTTCCCTGGCACCTGATTTTATGTTTTCGCTCAAGCCGCTTGTAAAAACAATACTGTCCGACTTAATCGCCATAACGACAACCGATTTTGAATTGGGGCCGTCCGACGTTATTTCTCCGGCATCACTGCAACCAATACCGGGAGCCTCGTTACTTGCCTCCGCAACACCACTCACCAATTCTTCCTGATTGAAAGCGACTGAAGAAAATGTGAAAGTAAAATCAGGCTTTTCATCCCCGATTTTTTTTATCGCCTTTTTGCAGGCCTCAAAACCGGCTTGTTTTGAGTCGGCACTATTTTCGCTCGAACCTACTCCTACATAAATTGCCATATTATTTTTTATAATTTTCCATAGGAATCTAACTTAACACTTTTGGCGCTTCGCGCCAAGATTGTTGCGTTAGATTCTGGAATCCAATTTATTAATAACTTCCATCACTTTTGAAATAATTTCATTAGGGGTTGAATGCGCTTTTATCATATACTGCTCTGCGCCGGCTTTGAGCCCTTTTTCAATTTCCTTTTTTTGGCCGAGATTGGATAGAATGATAACCGGAATATGTTTTAATTTTTCATTGGCCTTGATTTCTTTAAGAAATTCAATCCCATTAACGCCCGGAAGGACGATGTCAAGAAGAATAACGTCAATTTTCTCACTTGTTAGAATCAGCCGCGCGCTGTTTGCGTCCATTGCGCGGAATGTTTTTATGTGTGACTGCGATAATTTTTTTTCAAGCAAATCGGATATAAAAATATCGTCTTCAACAAGAAGCGCCTGTCCCGAAATTCTCTCTTTTTCAATTTTATCTCTCACTCCACATTCTACCTCGTCTCGACCGAGTACACGGTTGACTTTTGCAATAATTTCGTTGGGCTCGAAATTGATTTTTACCAAATAGTCGCGGATGCCAAGTTTTAGAACGCGGTCTATTTCAATCGGCTGTCCCGAGTTTGAAATGACAATGACCGGCAAATCAGGCAGAATTTTTTCTTTATTGAGTTTTTCTAAAACTTCAAATCCATTAAGCCGGGGGAGAAGCATATCAAGAAGCACCAGGTCCGGTTTTGCGGTCCGTATAAGGTTAAGTCCGTTAATACCGTCATAAGCCGCTTTCACTTCGTAGCCAACTTTTTTAAGTTTGTTAGTCAAAAGATTCACTATTATTTCTTCGTCTTCCACTAGCACAATTAGTTTTTTTCTCTGTTCTTTGTCCATTGTTTAAATAATAGCATAATTAGATTCTGGAATCCAATATAGTTTTAGTATAGGTGATATAAAATAGTTTATAAAGAGTGTGATGTAAAAAAGTTATACACAACCCTATATCTCACTTAAAACATCGGCGATTTTTTCAGACGGCGGGGCCTCAAATTGGGTGGTGGGTGGGGTTAGTATCAATATTATAACTCCAAACTTAAATATTGTTTAATTTTGTCCCCCAGTTCGTTCCATGAAGTTGAACCGTCTTTCGGATAATGAGCCAATCCTCCAGTGTTGCAGTAGCTATAAATCTGTAAAATCGTTTCATTGGATTCTAATTACTACATTAATTATAATACCTAAATTGTGTCTTAACAAAAAAATTTAATTCTTTCCACTGCCGAAAAACCGATCTCCTGGTTTATTTTTCCCGCCAGCTCTCCACTTTTCATCTGCAGCTCGTTAACCCAGACGGAATTAGGGCAAGTTACAAAAAGAGTCTTATTTCTAAAATTAGTCGGTTTAAACCTATCGCGATATTCGGCTCCGTAGGCGCGGGAGATAGTCGAAGACCATAATAAATAAATTCTCTGTTCTTCAGACTGCTTTTCCAGGTTCAAACGGCTGGTAACAAGCGGGATAATATTTTTTAGACGCGTCCACATCTTTTAAACTGCCTTGACCGGCATAACCACATAAACATATCCTTCATCTCCTACCGGCTTTAAAACGCTTGGCAGAGATTCATCATTAAACCCCCAAAAAACTTTTTTAGTTGAAATATTATTTAACCCGTCTAACAAATATCTCCAATTATACGCAACCTCCATATCTTTCCCCTCTATTTCTCCTTCTATCTGAGCTTCATTTTCTCCAATTTCTCTGTTTTGGGCAAAAATATTAACTGTTTTTTTCGCAGAATTGACTATAAACTTTATGTCGCTAATTTTTCCGCTAAAAAGGCTAAGTACTTTAATTATCTGATTAATTTCATCTTTATTCAAAATAGCGCTTGCCCGGAAGTTATTGGGGATAATCTGTTGATAATCTGGAAATTGCCCGTCTATTAGCCGAGAAATCATTTGAATATTTCCAAAATCAAACATAATTTGCCCGGGAGCTAAAAATAATTCAAGCGATTTATTTTTTTCATTTTCACTGTTTTTCTCCGCTAGAATTTTAATTACTTCATGAATTGTCTTTTGTGGAACTATAATTGGCTGCTGAAAATCATTTTTATTAAAAATGGTTTTTTCCGCTAAACGAAAACTATCGGTCCCAACTAACTTAAGATAATTTTTATTAAAATCAAATAATACGCCGGATATTTCCGGTCTCGTTTCTGAAATAGCAACCCCTCCGATAACTTGTGAAAGACCTATTTTTAAAATTTCTTTATCTAATTGATTATTCAAAGGAGATTCAATAATAGGAATTATAGGATATTCTTTAATATCTTGCCCTTTAATTTGCGCTTTAAAATTTTCACAATTTATATATAAAACATCTTCTTTAACAGTTAATTCTATCTTTTTATTGGGCAAATTAGATATAAAACTACTTAAAATCCTCGCCGGGACAGTAATTCCTCCTTCTTTTTCTATTTTTCCCGAAACCCAATAATTAATACCAATTTCAAGATTAGTTGAAGAAATTTTTAATCTCCCTTTATCGGTTTTTAATAAAAGATTATTTAAGATTGGTAAATTTAAATTTTTACCAACAATCCTTTCTGCGGTAGCTAACGCATTTTTTAAATTTTCTTGTAAACAAAAAATTTTCATCATAATAAAGTAGTTATATTAATTTATTTTATTAGTAATTACTAATTATTATTAACATTAATAATTTTTGGTTTTTAAAGATAGTTATTATTGTTTAACAAGAAAGAAGTTATTTCTTAAAAATCATTAATTGTGGAATAGATGTTAATCTCTTATTTTAATTTTAAGTTCTTGATTTTATTCCAGTACTTTTTAAATATTTCTCCCAGTTTTTTCCACTTATAAATTTATAAAGTATTATAACCCGCGGTTATAACGTGTTATAAATTCTTTCTTTTATTAAATTTATTTCTTGTTGAACAGTTTCATTTGTTTCTATCTCTTTATTAAGTTTTTCACAGGCATACATAACGGTTGTATGATCTTTTCCTCCTAATTTTTCTCCAATAAAGGGGTAAGAATTTTTAAGTTCCTCTCTCATTAAAAACATAGTTATTTGTCTTGGCCAAACAATTTCTCGACGACGGCATTTAGTAGTTAAATCGCTAGTGGTAATATCATAAAATTCTGATACTGCCTTTATAATATTTTTATAACTGATCAGTTTTCGGGGGGGGGCGATAACGGATGAAAGAATTTTAGCAGTGTCATCAATAGAGGGTGGGGTATTATTAATCTGCACAAAAGCCATTACTCTATTTAGGGCTCCTTCTAATTCTCTAATATTTTTTTTAATATTAGTGGCTATATATTCTAAAACATCTTCCGGTAGACAATATTTTTTCTCATCAGCCTTTGTTTTAATAATAACCAGCCTTGTTTCAAAATCAGGATAACTAATATCAGCAGTCATTCCTCCTTCAAAACGTGACCGTAAGCGTTCTTCTAAGGTAGCAATGGCCTTTGGGGGTCTGTCAGAACTTAAAATAATTTGTTTATTCTTTTGATATAAAGCATTAAAGATGTGAAAAAATTCTTCCTGTGTTTTTTCCTTGCCGGCTAGAAATTGAATATCATCTATAATTAGAACGTCTATTTTTCGGTATTCTTCTTTAAATCTATCTATTTTTCCTTCTCTTAGGGAATAAATTAATTCTGAAGAGAATCTCTCAGAACTGGTATATTTTACTCTCTTTTTGTTTTGATCAATAACTTCATTGCCAATTGCTTGAAGGAGATGGGTTTTTCCTAAACCAACCCCGCCATAAATAAAAAGAGGGTTATAAAGGGTCCCTAAATTTTGGACTACTGCTTTGGCTGCCGCCTGAGCTAATTCATTAAAAGACCCAACCACAAAAGAATCAAATGTATATTTCGGATTGAGATTAGTATCTTTATTGACTTTAAATTCTTCAAAGCCAGCCTGATTTTCCAATTGAGGTTGTTTTTCTGTGTATTTTTGAATAGAAATATTAGGAGAAGATGGAATAATTTGTGAAGAAGATAGCGTTGTTGAAATAACAAAATCTACATTCTTAATATCGGGAGAGAGGTTCCGTAGAGATTTTAAAATTAATTTTTGATATTTGTTTGATAGCCATTCTTTGCTAAAACCATTAGGCACGCTGATTGTCGCAAAACCATCCTTTTTTTCAAGAACGCCAGTGTTCTTAAACCAAGTGATAAAATTAGCCTTTGAGAGATTTAATTCTATTTCTCCCAAGGCAGCTTGCCAGAGTTCTTCGTTGGTCATGGTGAGTTTTAAATTAGTGATAAAGCGAAAACCAAAAATTTAGAATAGAATGTTTTATTATGACGTTGTGGACGCCCATGATAAATGTCTAATTGTGCAGAGATTACAGCGAAGAGGATAGATGCTCTTTTTTATTTATTTGATTATGGGCAATCAAATAACTCATTTGATTATATCATACCTGCAAAAAAGGAAAAAATGAAGCAGGATAAAGCGATGAGAGAGGGCTGTTAATAAATTGGGGATGAGATGTGGATGATTCGGAAATAATTTTTAAATGTTGCTTTTACAGAGTTTTGATGTTATGTTTAAATATGGTTGATTTAAATCTGCACGAGTTAAATATAGGCGATTTAAATCTACGCAGTTTAAATATAGTCGATAGAATAAAATAAAACAATATGCCCGGTAGAGAAAGCTTCGACTGCCTGCCGGTGGATATTTAAACAGCTATTTAGTAGGATTTTTAAAATATCATCAGATAGAGGTTCGATAATTAATTATCACTTAATTGTCGAAGTTCTACTACCGGGTATGCCCATTAAATTCAAAACAAAAAATAAAAAGAGAAAAAGAGTTCACGGTTTTTTAAAGAGGAAATCATCCAAAGAAGGACGAAGGGTGCTTAAAAGCAGAATGAGAAAAAAAAGAAAGAAATTGGCGGTTTAGCCCAGAACGAGAATTGGAAATTAAGATTAAGAAAATATTAAGCTCAGTCTTAATTCATAATTCGAGATTCTCCGGCAGTCGTTTATTGCTTCCTAAAAAACTTCGCTTAACTAAGAAAAAAGAGTTTGAAAAAATTTTTCGGAAAAGCGAACAGCTTACGGAAAAAATTTTTGTTTTGAAGGTGAGAAAAAATGAGTTTGATTATTCTCGCTTTGGGTTTATAGTTAGCCTTAAGATCTCAAAAAAGGCTACCGCGCGCAATCGGGTAAGAAGGCAAGTTCAAGAAAGCATTCGCGCGAACATAGATGGAATAAAAAAAGGGTTCGATATTATAATTTCAGCAAAACCAGCCATTAGAGATAAATCTTATAAAGAGATTAATTCAATTATTAAAAGCGCCTTGAAAAGGATGGGGTTAACAAAAATATGATTAAAAAAATATTTTTGAGGATAATCAGGGGTTATCAATGGATTTTGTCCCCTGACCATCGGTTTTGGAAGCGAGCCGATGAATTTCATGGCTGTCGTTTCTATCCAAGCTGTTCAGAATATACCTATCAAGCTATTGAAAAATATGGCGTCCGGAAAGGGATATGGGCGGGAGTAAAAAGAATTTTAAGGTGTCATCCGTGGAGCGTTGGAGGGGTTGATAAGCTGTAAATTAAGCGTAGCTTGCGTGAGCATCCCGCTCACAATAGTCAAAATGTCTACAATAATAGTTATTTTTAACGGTTTGTTATATCGCCCTCTCTTTAACGGGTTGATTTTTTTGTATAATACTCTTCCTGGCCACGATTTTGGCATAGCAATTATTGCTTTAACAATAATAATTAGGTTATTATTTTATCCTCTTTTCCAGAAGCAGATGAAGGCGCAGAAAGAAATGGCCCTTATTCAGCCAAAGATTAAAGAAGTTCAAAAAAAATATAAAAATGAAAAGGAAAAACAAGCTCAGGCGATAATGGATCTTTATAAAGAACACAAAGTCAATCCTTTCAGCGGTTGCTTGCCAATGTTGATCCAGCTGCCGATCCTTATCGCCTTTTTTCAAGTTTTAAGGACTGACATGGATCCGAGCCGGCTGAATGGCCTGTATTGGTTTATTAAAAATCCAGAGGTGATTAATCCGATGTTTATAGGCCTAGTTGACCTTGCTAAAAGTAATTATGTTTTAGCGGTGTTGGCGGGGGCTGCTCAATTTATTCAGTCGAAGATGACTCTTCCGGCAGGGGGCCTACAAAAGGGGCAAGGAACAGACTTTGCTAGTTTAATGAGCACGCAAATGATCTATTTTATGCCGGTTCTAACGGTTATGATCGCTTGGCAGCTGCCTGCTGGTTTGCCTCTGTACTGGTTAGTTTTGACGATTGTTGGCATTATACAACAATATCTGATGAATCGGAAAAAAGATTTATGATTTATGATTTACGGATAATCACGCATAAACACAACTCCTTCTTAAATCATAAATCGTAATTCGTAATTCCGTTAACAATGGATAAATCAACCTCAATTTTAAAAGATACAACCGAAGAGCTTCTAAAAATAATAGGTTTTGATGTGGACATAAAAGAAGAAAGTGATCAGAATGATTCGACAATAATAAATATCAATGCTTCTGACGGGGGGATGCTGATCGGACAGGGAGGAGCAACTTTGACAGCTCTTCAACACCTAATCAGGTTGATCGTGGCAAAGAGAATGCAGGCGGATGACGTCCTTGAGCAAAAACGATTCGTTCTGGACATCAATCATTATCGGCAAGGTCGCACTGAGGCCTTAAAGGATCTTATTTTAGACAAAGTTGATCAGGTGATAAGAAGTCAAAGAACCATTAGCCTCTCGCCGATGCCCTCTTATGAGAGAAGAATTATTCACTTAGCTCTAAAAGGAAATCCTAATATTCTTTGCCAAAGCGAAGGAGAGGGAGAGGAAAGACATATAGTCATCAAGCCCATCGAAAAATTAACCTAATTAACCCAGCAAGAATTCACCTAATTTCTAATTGCCTCACCCTACGGGCGACCACCCGAAGGGTGGTAATTTACCTAATAAAATCATAAGCGAAAATGTCTAATTTAAAAATTTTGATATTTTACTTTTTATAACAGCGAAGCTGATATTGTGAGCGGAACGCTCACGCAAGCTTCGCTTAATTAGAAATTAGGTAATTAGGTGAATTAGATATTTGATTTGAATAGGTCTGTAACTAAAAACGCCCATCACGAGATGAGTGTTTTTAGTTTAG
>Ga0210051_1003126_pt1 | contig 16554 bp, 14 predicted proteins | sample CryGey092014_all_FD_185464 | JGI IMG/M metagenome (GOLD analysis project Ga0210051, IMG submission 185464) | Groundwater microbial communities from aquifer - Crystal Geyser CG23_combo_of_CG06-09_8/20/14_all (SPAdes) (version 2) | ecosystem: Environmental > Aquatic > Deep subsurface > Groundwater... | reverse complement strand
CATCAGCATGAAACTGACAGCCAAATCGGCGACGGCGTCCGCATTGCGCGCCGGGGTGTTGACCACCGGCACGCACGCCGCGGTGCAGGCGCGGATGTCAATGTTGACCGGGTTGCCGCGGCAGACGACGATCATGCGCAGGTCGGGCAGTTTGAGCAGGTCGTCCGCGCCGACGATGTCCACCTCGGTGACGAAGACCTGGGTATTCTTCAGGGTTTGGACAAGATCATCCCCCGTGAGCAGGATGCCCTCCGTACGGTAGGGTTTATAGGCCACCTCGCCCAACTCGCGCAGTTGCTTCAGCGCGGCCTCGTCCACTTCGGCGCTGACGTAGATGCGCGGGCGGAAGGAGGCGGCCGCCGCCAGCGAATGCATTGCGCCGCTCTCCTCGGCGGCCGCGCCCGCCATCATCATGTTCGCAAACTGGCTGGCAGCGACCATGTCTGCCGGGCGGCGCTCCCGGCGCAGCGACTGCCAGTCGGCGTAGAGCGCCTGGTAGGTCTCCGAGTCCGCGCCGGGCTGTTGCTCACGGGAGATGCGCGCCAGTTTTTGCGCGCCCGTCCCCAGGTCCGGGAAGAGACCGGCGCCAACCCCGGCGCAAATGGCCGCGCCCAGGGCGGATGCCTCCACCGAGGCGCTGACGCGCACCCGGCATCCCATCACCTCGCTGACGATCCCCGTCCATGCGACGCAGCGGGTGATCCCGCCGCCCAGCCAGAGTTCCGCGAGAGTCCCGCCGGAAACCTGCAGCACCTGTTCGACGTTGGCGCGTACGGCGTAGGCCATCCCCTCGAGGATCGCCCGCGCCACGTCCGCCCGGCCTGCCTGGCCGTCGCGCGCCATGATGGACGAAAAGGTGAGGGTGTCCACTGGCGGTTCCAAGGCGGAGGCGTTGAAGACCGCCGCGCCGATGGTCGAGAGCATCCCGTGCGCGCCGGGCGGCGAGGCCTCGGCTTCGGCGCACAGCATGGCGACCGGCTCCGGCGCGCCGGTGTGGATCATGCGGGCGACCCACTCCAGGCTGGAGCCCATCTGCCCGGCGTTGCTTTCCAGCACGTACAGGCCGGGGAGGATGTGCAGGCCGGTCCAGATGCGCATCTCGCCGTCCACGACCGGTTTGGCGATGACCATCTGAACCGGGGTGGTCGTCCCGGCGATGACGGCCATCTGCCCGGCGGAGACGACGCCCGCGCCGAGCAATCCGCACTGCGTATCCGGACCTCCGACCGCCACCGGGATCCCGGCGGTCAGTCCCAGGCTGGCGGCGGCTTGTTTGGTCAATTTGCCGAGGCGCGTCCCGGCAGCTTTGAGTTTGGGAAGGATGCGCTCCGGCAAGCCGGCCAACTTGAGAATCTCCGCCGACCACTTGCGGTTGTGCAGGTCGAAGAGCAGGGACTCGGCGGCCTGGGCAGGTTCGGCGGCGAACTCGCCGGTCAGCATGTAGCCGGCCCAGTCGCTGATGCTCAAGGCGACGTGCGCCGACTTGAACGCCTGCGGGTGATTCTCCTTCAGCCACATCAGCCGGGCGGCCATGAAGACCGGGTTGGAGGCGTGGCCGGTGATCTGGTAGATCTCCGCGCCGTGATCCATGGCCAGCCCCATGCCCTGCTCGATGGCGCGGCCGTCCCGGTTCGGCATCGCCGCCAGGGTGTTCCCCTTGCGGTCGAGCACGGCCATCCCGTGGCGAAAACTGGTGGCGGCGATCCCGGCCACATCCTGCGCACGGATGCCGGCCTTTTGCAACGCCTCCTGCGCCGTCTCGCCCAGGATGCGCCAGACTCCCTGCGTGTCGAAGTCGAAGGCGAAGCCGCCCACGTCCGGCGCGGGGGAGTGGCTCCAGGCGCGGAAGGCGCTGACCGTCTCGCCCGTCTCCAAGTTGACCAGCAAACATCGCCCGCCTCCACCGCCGATGTCGAGACCCATCAGGTATTTTGCAGTCATATCCTTGCTCCTCATCAGGTGACAGTCACTTCCAAAGTGACTGTCACCTGCCATACACGTATCCATTTGCCCGGTACCACGCCACCGCCTTGCGCAGCGCCTCGCGCGCCGGGATGAACGTGTAACCGAGTTCGCGCATGGCCTTGGCGGAACTGAAATATTCCTTCTTGCTGGAGACGCGCACCGCGTCGGGCGTGGCGGCTGGGATATGTTTGGAATCCAGACGGGCGAACCAGGTGTCCACGTAGGCCCAGGCCAGCGCCACCGCATGCGGAATGCGCAGCCGGACCTCCGGCCTGCCCGAGACTTCGGACAGCAGGTCCAGCACCTGCTTGAGCGACAGGTTCTCCCCGCCCAGGATGTAGCGCTCGCCGATCTTGCCTTTTTCCATGGCCAGCATGTGACCCTCGGCCACGTCGTCCACGTCCACGATGGTCAGGCCGGTATCCACGTAGGCGGGCATTTTCCCGTTGAGGAAGTCCACGATCATCTTGCCGGTCTGGGTGGGTTTGTGGTCGCCGACGCCCACCGGCGCGGCCGGGTTGACGGTCACCACCGGCAGGCCGTTCGCGACGAATTCGCGCACCACTTCCTCGGCCAGGTATTTCGAGCGTTTGTAGTCGCTGAGCATGTCCTCCAGGGTGACCGACGTTTCTTCTGTGCCGGGCGTGCCATCGCGCGGGATGCCCAGGCTGGCGATCGAGCTGGTGTGGACGATACGCTGCACCCCGGACCTCGCCGCGGCCTCCAGCACCCGGCGCGTTCCTTCCACATTGGACTGGTAGAAGTCATCCCAGGTGTAGCCCCAGTAGGCGTACAACGCGGCGACGTGGAAGACCCACTGACAGCCGCTCATGCCAGTGTGCAGGCTGCCCGCATTCGCCAGATCGCCTTCGATCCGCTCGACGGGCAGGCCGTCCAATTGACGGGTATTCGTCCCGGGCCGCACCAGGGCGCGCACCTCATGCCCGGCGGCCAGTAATTTGCGGATGACCGCGCTGCCGACAAATCCGGTTCCGCCGGTGATAAAGGCTTTCATAGGGTATCTGCTCCTACATCCAATTCATGCAACATCGCCTGCACAAAGCTTGCTGCGCGTTCCATCGTCTCCGCCGAGACTGTATCCGGCGTGTCGTCAGGGCGGTGCCAGTGGGGCAGGGTCCCCGTTTCCGGGTCGCGGCCGGCGATGCAGATGGCGCGATAGCCGCTCCCGCGCAGGGTGCGGACTTCGTCCTCCACAGCCATTTGCGCGGCGCGCACGTTCAGGTCGGGGCGACGGTCGGCAACTTTTTCGGCCAGCGCCAGGAGGTCCGGGCTGGGCCGGTAGTGCAAGCACAGTCCCTGGCGGGTGAGGTAGACGATCTCGCCGCTGCCCACCCCTTCCAGGTCAATGAACGCTGCCTCCCGGAGGGCGGCTTGATGCTCGCGCAGCAAAGTCTTCAGCCCGGCATGGTCGGTCTCCTCGGCGCCGGTGAAGGCCAGCCAGACCTGCGTATTCTGCAAGGGCTGCGCCGCAAGGCATTCTCCGAGTCCGAGGGCGACCGCCACACTGGCCGCGTTGTCGTGTGCGCCGGGGGAAAACGGCGTGCGCTCATCCCGCCAGAGGGTAACGAGACTGCCAACCTGGTAGCCAGCCGGGAGCAGCGACAGCCACCAGATCCAGGCCGGGCCGTTGAGCAACGCGCCGGTGAGATAGAGCGCCCCCAGCAGGGCAAGCATTGCCCACGTCAGCCAAGTGAGCGGCTCGAGGCGGCGTGCAGCGGAGGATTGCCATACCAGGCGGCAGCGGTTGGTGTCGAGGTGGGCCAGGACAACCACGCGCCGGCGGGGTTCGCCCTGCGGCTCGATGCGCGCCACGACGTTGCGGCTGGTGACGTGCGGCAAGAGCGGTCCCAGCAGGCTGTTGGAATGGACAATCGCCTGCCATAGGAGAAAGGGAGCGAGCAAGGCCAGGGTCGCGGCAATCCAGCGGGCGATGGCTCCACCCAGCGGATAGATGACGACCGCCAGCAGGGCCACGAGTGCAATTGCCAACGGAAAGGCATTCTGGCTGGCGACGGCGCGAAACGTCCACCGCTCGACCGGCAGACCGAGGCCGGCGAGGCGTTCTGCCATGTAATCGGCAGCCGCCGCCTCGGCGGGGGTGCCGGTGCCGCGCGGACCGATGGTCCCGGCCAGATGCTGAACGTCGTCCAAGAGTTTGCTCATCTTCCCATCGCCTGCTTGATGAGTTCGCCGCTCGTGGCCCAGACGCGGCCTTTCAGGTTGCGGGTCTCGTCCATGATCGTGTCGAAGGCCTTGACGATGGCGTCCACTTCCTCGTCGCCGATGATGAGCGGCGGCAGTAGTTTGATGATGTTCACACCTGGCCCGCCGACCTGGGTCAACATGCGGTGGTCGCGCATCAGCGACATGACCACCAGTTGTGAGAAGAGGCCCTTCTCGGCGGCTTCGATGGCCGTCCAGGCAACTTTGAGAGCCAGGTTGCGCGGCGGACGGAACTCGATGCCGATGATCAGGCCTTTGCCGCGCACATCCGCGATCATCTCATGCTTGTCCTTCAGGGCGGCCAGCCCGGCAAGCAGCTTCGCCCCGACCGCAGCGGAGCGTTCGACGATTTTCTCTTCGTCCATCACGTAGAGTGTGGCCAGCCCGGCGGCCATGGCCATCTCGTTCTGGCCGAAGGTGGTCGAGTGCACCTGGGCGCGCCTGAGATGGCCGAAAACCTTGTCGTTGATCTCGCGCCGCATGATGACCGCGCTGACCGGCACGTACCCGCCGCCGAGCGACTTGGCAATCGTGACCATATCCGGTTCCAGGTTCCAGTGCTCACAGCACAGGAATTTTCCAGCGCGTCCCAACCCCACCTGCACCTCGTCGCAGATGAACTGCGCTCCGTACTTGCGGCACAGGCGCTGGGCTTCGGGCAGGTAATTGTCTTCGGGGATGTAGACGCCCTTGCCCTGGATCGGCTCGACGATAAAGGCGGCCACGTCGCCTTTGCGCAGTTCTTTTTCCAGCGTTTCGAGGTCGTTCATGGCGACCATCGTCGTGCCGGGGATGAGCGGCTCGAAGCCTTTCTTGAAGGCCTCCCCGCCGTTGATGGAGAGCGTGCCGAGCGTCAGCCCATGGAAAGAATGGTCGAGATAGAGGACGCGCGGCCGTCTGGTGGCGTAGCGGGCGAACTTGATGGCGGTGTCCACCGCGTCCGCGCCGGAGTTGGCGAAGAAGATCGCCTCCAGCCCGGGCGGCATGCGCTTGACCAGTTCCTCCGCCAGCAGTCCGGCCAGCAGCGGACAATCCATCTTGACCAGGTTGGGCCGCTCGAGCATGAGCGCCTCCTGCATGGCCTGTTTGATGACCGGGTGGCCGCGCCCCAGGTTGAAGACGCTGAATCCGGCGAGCAAGTCGAGGTAGCGGACTCCGTCCGCGTCCCACAGGTAAGCGCCCTCGCCGCGCGTGTAGATCTTGTCGAAGCCGATAATCTGCAGGACGCGCGCCATGTGCGGGCTGATGTATTTCGTGTGCAGGTCGAATTGATCGGCCTGGCGGGATTCGATGAGTTGGGTGAGAGAGAATGACATAATACCTCCTCAGTATCGGGAAGGTGACAGTCACTTTTCAAGTGACTGTCACCTTCTCCAGAATCGTTTCCAGCCCCAGTTCCTTTGCCGTCTCCGGCAGGGGCAAGCCGGTGAGGGGATCGAGTCCGAGCGCGGCGAAATAACCGGCGGCCATCGCTTCCATGTCGAGGGTACGGTTGGCGACCGGGCCGAGGGTCTGCGGCGGGTCGCCGCGCTCGCGCCCCGGCAGGGGAAACTGCGCGGGCAGTCCATGCTTTGCGTTGAAGGCGTGGCGCATCACCTGGATGCGCCTGCCAATGCGGTAGAACTCGGCCTCGTCCACGCCCCAGTCGGCGGCGGCGTTCAGCCACTCGAGGAAAGGCGGCTGTCCCATCGCCAGTGCGAACTGGCACAGGCCAAGCGAATCGAAGGCGCGGTAAAGCGACATGGCAATCGCCTGCGTGACCCCCTTTTCGGCGTAATCGTAGCGCGCCGCTGGTTTGCGGCCAAGCATGGCAAAATAGGGCGCGAAGGCAGCCACGGAGGCGTTGCCAGAATTGCTGGCCGTATGCCGTCCCGGCGCGGGATCGAGGGCGTAGCCAACCGCCACGCCAGGCTCGTAAATACCGCGGTGCATGGCAAGCTCCTGACCTCCGGCGTGAATGGCGGCCGGTTGAGCTTCCGGCCCAAGCCGCTCCGCCGCCCGCTGGACGCCGTCCGCCAGCCAGTCGCCCAGGCCGGGGGTGCGGGCGGCGATGCGTCCGGTCAATTCCAGGATGACCTCGCTGCTCCCCCATTCCAGCGGCAGCTCAACGGCCAGTTCGGGCGGCAGCCAGCCCTTTTCGGCGCATTCCAATGCAAAGGCGATCACGCCGCCAGCCGAGATGGAATCCAGCCCGGCCATGTTGCAGACGTGGTTACAGCGCATGACCGTCGCCAGGTCGCTGTTTATTAACAGCGGCCCGAAGGCGGCCAGCGTCTCGTACTCGGACCTGTGGCTTGTCCCGCCATCCGGCTGGTTGACGATGCCCCCGCAGGCGACCGGGCAGGAACAGCAAGCATACGGGCGGACGAGCGGGCGGACAACGGCGCGGTCGCTCAGGCCCTCGGAAAGCTCCAGCGGAAAGTCGCGGAAACCGATCCCGCTCCAGTTGCGCACCGGCGTGTCGCCCAGCTCGACCAGCATCGCGGTCCCGGCGGAAGTGCCATACCGCCTGTACGAGTCCACCACCATCTCGGCCGGGCCGCCGCTGAACTGTCCGCGCAGCCGGCGGAGGATGGGCAGAAGGAAGCCCATGAAAGCCGGGACGCGGGCGGACATTGTGGAGGGTTTGCGCCGGAACAAGGGAAGATAGCCAGCCGAGGCGTCTTTGGACGCTTTCGGGGCGGCGAGCGGCGGGCGGGACCTGCCGCGTGCCGCCACCGCCTTGAGCTTTTTCGACCCCATGACCGCGCCCAGCCCGCAGCGCGCCGCCAGACGGCCATCCTCGTTGACGATGCCGGAGATGAGCGACATTTTCTCACCCGCCGGGCCGATGCAGGCGACTTTGACCTCCACGCCGATTTCTTTGTGCAGGGTTTCTTCTGTTTGGCGGACATCCAACCCCCACAAATGGGAGGCGTCGCGGATTTCGATTTTCCCGCCATCCACGTACAGGTAGACCGGCTTCTTCGCCTGTCCGCTGACGAACAGCCCGTCCCAGCCCGCGCCGCGCAGCGCCGGGCCAAAGTTCCCGCCGCAGTTGGCGTCGCCCCACGCGCCGGTCAGGGGTGAGCGCGCCGCGACCATGAAGCGTCCGCTGAACTGCGCGCCGGAGCCAGTCAGCAGGCCGGGCAGGAAGGCCAGGATGTTTTGCGGGCCGAGCGGGTCCGCATTGGCCGGGATGCGTTGATAGAGATAATGCACACCCAATCCGTAACCGCCCAGGTAACGGCGATAGATTTCCTCCGGCGGCTGCTCTACTTCGATTTGACCGGTGGTAAGGTTGACGAAGATAATTTTGCCCCAGTAACCGTTGGGCATTTTCAACTCCTGTTAGCAGGTGACAGTCACTACTAAAGTGACTGTCACCTGCCTGCACATCATTTAAGTTGCTGGCGGGTGCGATGCACGACGGATTTGAAGCGGTCGCCGCGATGGATGGTCTGCGTGAATTCGAGCGGCGTGTTGTCTTCGAGAAAACTCAGGCGGGTGACCAGCACCACCGGCACGCCCTCGCTGATTTTCAGTTCTCTGGCTTCGTAGGAACCGGCGACGGAAAGTTCGATGGTATCGGCGGCGTAGGCCGGGGCCAGGCCGTAGCGCTCCTCGAGCAGCCGGTAAATGCTCCGGTCGGTCAGGTCGAGATCGGCGAGGCCGGGACAGCGCTTGTGCGGATAGAAGGAGGTTTCCAGCGACATGGGTTCGTCCCTCATCAGTCGCTGACGGACGATGCGCACCACCGGATCGCCGGGGTTGACCTGCAATTGGGCGGCCACTGTCTCCGTCGCCAGTTCGACGACCTGCGCCAGAACCACTGCTCCCGCCTGCATGCCAATCTGGCCGAGTAATTCCGTGTAACTCTGCAAGGGGAATTGGGAACTATCCAGGGTGGCCTTCGGCGCGGCGACGAACGTCCCCCGGCCGCGCTGACGGATGACCAGCCCCTCGTTGGCAAGCTGGGTCAGCGCCTGGCGCGCGGTCATGCGGGAGACGCTGCATTCCGCACAGATTTCCATTTCGGTTGGGAGAGCATCACCCTGCTTTAAATGTCCGCCCACGATCTGCTGGCGGAGCTGCTCACGAATCTGGTAGTAAATGGGGATGGGACTTTTCGTGTCTACGTGAAGGGACAAGGGGAGACTCCGATCATTGTATATACATTATAACATATTGTGGACTTTTCGACATGTTAAACCCCCTTGTCTTAGCCCCATATTTACTTTGCCACCCAGCCGCAGTCCACCAGCCAGTCCGCGCCGGTGACGAATGACGCCCCATCGCTGGCAAGAAAATAAATCGGCTCGGCGATCTCCGCCGGGTCGGCCCAGCGGCGAAAGGCCTGCTCGGCCTCGCGCTTCTTTTTGACCTCATCGAACGGGACGCCGGTGCGCTTCGACTCCAGTTCGATATCGCCGCGCAGCATCGGCGTGTCCACCGAGCCGGGGCTGATCGAGTTGACGCGGATGTTGTACGGCGCCAGCTCCCAGGCCAGGGCGCGCGTCATGGCGATGATCGCCCCCTTCGTTGCCCCGTACATGACGTGGTCGGTCTGCCCAACATGCCCCGAAACCGATCCCATGTTGACAATCACGCCGCTCCTCTGCGCCTTCATGAACGGCAGCACGTACTTGCACAGCAGGAAGTGCCCGCCCAGGTTAATGTCAATGGTGCGCTCGAACTCGTCCCAGGTAATCTGATCGAAGGGCTTGACCAGCACCACGCCGGCGTTGTTGACCAGCACATCCACCCGCCCATATTTTTCTCCGATCTTCTGGATGCAGTCCGCGACCTGTTTCTCATTGGATACATCGCAGACGAAGAACTCGCACTCTCCGCCCCCCAGCCTGTTGACTTGCTCCGCGACCTTTTGCCCCTCTGGTAATATATCCAGCCCGATGACGGCGTAATCGTGTTTTGCAAAAACCCGGACGCACGCCGCGCCGATGCCGCGTGCAGAACCGGTGATGATGACAACTTTTTTTTCGGTCATTTCGTACTCCTTGTAAAGCCGGGCTCCCATGCCCGGCGGTAGGCGGCATGCCCACAGGGTGCTTCGCGAGGAGCCGCCTCTACAAATTTATAACCCAATCATCTTCCGCGCCTGCTGGACCGTCGCCAGCGGGCGGCCGAGGGCGCGCGCCATCTCCACCGTCTCGCGCACCAGGTCCGAGGTCCGCGCCAGCGCCCCGCTGTGGTCGAAGGGATGATCCTCCGTGCCGACGCGGACGTGGTCGCCATGGATGATCGCGGCAGTGAGAATATCGCGTTGCCTATCGCCCATGATACTGACGTTGCAGACACAGCCCTGCGGCATTATTTTACGGCGGTACATGTACTCCTCGACGGTGGGCGGGCTCCACGTCCCGCCCGGCCAGCCGAAGAACAGGGTGGCGACATAGGGCGGCTCGAGCAGTTTCCTGCCGATAAGATAGTTTAGGTTCCAGACCGAGCCGGCGTGCCAGACCTCCCATTCGGGGATGACGCCGTACTTCTTGCATAAGCAGCAGTACTCGACCAATTCTTCGCGCAGGTGCAGAACGTTGCACTCGGTCTGGGCGAAGGCCTCGTCGTGGTGGTTGAGGATGACCGAGATCATGTCCGCTTTATTCTCGTAGACCTCCATCCGCTCCGGGATGGGCAGGCTGGACATGCCGCACTGGACGATGATGTCGCATCTAGCACGGACAGCGGCGATGGTTTCGGCCCATTTGCCTTCGGCGTGGGTGTGCAGGATGGCCGCGCCGTTCTGCTGGCAGAGCGCGGCTTCTTCGGCGATGGCCTCCGGCGTGCGCGGGTAGTCCACTTCTGATTTCAGCCAGCAGATATTGGGCGTGGCGGTGATGATGAGGGGGTGCATGGGAGTTCCTTTTGGGGAAAGGGAAGACGCGAAACTACTATAGCATAACCCCTCCGAAATTAGCAAGTTGGGAATATCACCATTCTGCCATGCAATGCAAAACGCCCTGCCGCGTGAGACGCGCAGAGCGTTTATGGGGATAAAAGTCTACCGGCGCTTTTGCTTGGTTATGCCGGAATTTTCTTGGCCTGCCGTGTCACCTTGATAAGCGTACGCAGAGCTTCATTGACCGATTCCGAGTCGGAAAACACTTCGGCTACATCGGGAGAGAGAACAACGATATTGCTCCCACTTTTGAAGCGCTGAACATACTTGCCGCGCACGCCTTTGCTGAAATCATAATCATCCAGCATGTCTGGGTCAGATGTTCGTAGTGTCTTTTTCATAGTAATTTCTTCTTTCACGAGGGTTGGCTGCCCTTGCACTTATGATTCGGATACGATTGCCTCGGTCGGTAGGAACCACGACTAGAAGATGATTGTCGGATGACTCCCCATTAATGAGAAAGCGTTCCTCAACTTCGGAGTGGAGTGGATCATCAATCGTGGACGATAGCGGGTCATTGAAAACGGTAGCTGCTTCCTCGAAAGAAACGCCATGTCTCTTGACGTTCAATCTGGCTTTGTTCGGATCCCATTCGACAATAACAGCCATGATGTCACCGAGTGAACAAGATAGGTTATTGTGATTTTACCACCATCTTTTGCACTTTAATTCACCCCTATCGTGTTCCAATCGTCTAAGCCGCTATCCTCGTATCACGGCCAGCATCTTCGAATGCAGCGCGGCTGGCGCAGCGAGAATGGACTGCGGCGGGGAGATATAATCCGGCTTGCCGTCAATGTTTGTGACGCGCGCGCCGGCTTCCTCGGCGATGAGACCGGCCGCGGCGATATCCCACGCGTGGATGCTGATCTCCCAAAAGCCGTCCAGGCGGCCCGCGGCTACGTAGCACAGGTCGAGGGCGGCCGAGCCGAGGCGGCGCACGCCCTGGGTCACGCGAGCGAAGCGGCCAAAGAATTCCAGGTTATTGCGCGGCGAATTCCACGTGTCATAGGGGAAACCGGTCACCAGCAGGCTGTCTTTCAGCTCGCAGGCGTTCGAGACTCGGATGGGTCGTCCGTTCAGCCAGGCGCCGCGCCCGCGCTCGGCGGTAAAGGCCTCGTCACGCAGCGGGTCATAGACCACGCCCAGGGTCGTCACGCCCCGGCAGGCATAGCCGATGGAGACGCAAAAGATGGGCACGCCGTGCGCGTAATTGACGGTGCCGTCCAACGGGTCCACGTACCAAAGGCGTTCTTTATCCCCCGCCAGGCTGCCCGCTTCCTCGGACAGGATGCTGCTGCCAGGGAAACGACGCTGGATTTCGGCCAGCAGGAAAGCCTCGGATTGGTGGTCAACTTCCGTCACCAGGTCAATCGCGCCTTTGTACTCCAACTGGTGCTCGTGCTCGAAACCGGCGCACAATATCTCACCCGCGCGGCGGGCAATTTCTTCTATTTCCGATAGTGTCGGCGGCATATTAGTTGTGGGAACGTTTGCGTTTGAATTCGTCGAGGATTTGGTAGATCTGGTTCAACTCTTCCTGGATCTCGCCGCGTTCGCCTTCGCATTGGTGGAGCAAGGCCTCAAAAGCCGGGCGTTGCTCGGGCGGCAGCGTGGTCAGAAGGCGCTCCGTGCGGGCGATCTGCGTGTTCTTTTGACGCAATTTGCTCTCCAGCCGCTCGCGATAGCCCTGGTAGAACTTGCGTTCCCCCAACGGCTCAGAAATTTGGACCGTCCCTTCGGTCAGCAGCTCGGCGATGGTGAGCAGGAAATCGGGCGTATCAATTGGCTTCTCGATGAAACGTACCGCCCCCAGGCTTATCGCGAAAGACTTATCCTCGGCTGAAACGTAAGTGGCAGAGAGAAAGATGATCGGGATGTAGCGCGTCAGTGGATCGGTGCGCAGGCGCTGCGCCAGTGCGTAGCCATCCATCGTGGGCATCAAAATATCCGTGATGACCAGGGCCGGGCGCTCTTTGGCGATCCGTTCCAGCGCTTCCTGGCCGTTGCGCGCCGTGACCACCGGGTAGCCTTTGAAGCGCAGGGTAATGGCAAGCAGGTCGAGGACATTTGGAACGTCTTCGACGACGAGCAAGGGGCCATAGGGGATGTTCATGGGGTCAATTGTAACTCATTCGTGTAAGATTCAGCGAGTCAGCGATTCGCCGACTCGCTGAATCACCGAATCTATCCCCATTCAGCTATCAGCCGCTCGAAGAATTCATCCAGGTAGCGCAGCCGTTCTTCGGCAATCGCCCGCGCCGTAGGTGTGAACATGCGGTCACGCACTTTACGCAACTTAAAAAGGTGCTCGTGGTACGAGCTGTGCGGCTCGCCGGGCAGTTCCCTGCCGGTCTGGATGAACTGCTCGGATGGCTCGGCGTACCAGGGCTGGCCGGCCAGCGTAGCGTAGGCGATGACACGCGCCACGCCGATCGCGCCGAGAACGTCCAGTTTATCGGCATCGAACAGGACTTTCGCCTCGATGGACTGCGGCGGCTCGGAGGTGTCGCGGTAACGGTGGGCGCGGATGCAATGCTGGACGGCGGCGATGCGTTCCGGACCCCAGCCCTCGGCGCGCAAAACTTCGGCCGCGAACCTGGCTGAAGCACGATGGTGGTCAGCGCGCGAGTCTGCGCCGGGCATGGCGCCCTCGGCGTCGTGCAGCAAGGCTGCGGCGCGGACAATCTCCAGGTCCGCGCTTTCGGCCAGGGCCAGGCGTTCGACCATGTGGTAGACGCGCAGCACGTGGTCGAAGTCGTGGACGGCGTCGGCAGTTTGGTACCATTGGCGGGCTTGTTCGATGGTGGGCATGAGGCTCCAGTTTTTAATTAACCGCGAAGAAGCGACCCTCAAAGAACGGGGGCAGGCGACCGCGAAGGGAGGATTAAAAACGCGAAGAGAGAATTGGATGATTTATGGTTTCTTGGTTGGATAGGGTGTCGGGCCGGAGAGGTTGTAGACAACCCGGCGGATGCCGTCTTTCATCAACCTGACGTTCCAGTTCAAGAGAAAGCCGATTTTGCAGCCGCTCAGTTTCAGGTAAGTCAGCAATTGCGCCTGATGGATGGGCAGCAGGCTTTCAACCGTTTTGTTTTCGACGATGACGAGATCGTCCACAACATCCTTTGCAACGGCCTCAGTATCTATCATTCTTCCCTCCCTCGCGATTCCTTTTATTCTTTACCGCGAAGGCCGCGAAGGATTCTTGAGGTCGCGAAGAAATCCTTCGCGCCCACAAATCACTCTTCGCGTGCTTCGCTTCTTCGCGGTTCAAATTTCTCATGCCGTCCGGTAGTAACCCATGTCCACCGAGTAGAGGCGGCCGCGCTTGACGACCTGCTTGACCAAGTTCGTGCCGAAGCGATAGCCGAGGTGACGGTAATCCGGCACGGAGAGCACCAACAGATCGGCCTGCTTGCCGGGTTCGATGGAGCCAATCGTATCCGCGCGCCGAATCGCCTGGGCAGAGTTGATGGTGGAGGCAGCGATGGCTTGAGCAGGGGTCAACCCCATGTAGCGGCAGGCAAGCACGATGGCAAATTGCATTGATTCACACCAGGCAGTGCCGGGATTGCAGTCGGTCGCCAGGGCCAGGATGCCGCCCGCGTCGAGGATCTTCTGGGCAGGGGTGTAATCGTGTTCGGCCAAGCCGAAAGGCGTGCAGGGCAGGGAGACGGCTACGGTATCGCTCTTTCCCAGCGCCTGGATGTCCGCGTCGGAGGTTTTCACCAAGTGATCCGCCGAGGCGGCGCCCAATTCGACCGCCAGGCTGGCGCCGCCCAGGTTGTCGAACTCGTCGGCGTGGATCTTGAGCGGAAAGCCCAGCTCGCGCGCTTTGCTCAAGATCTGGCGGGATTGCGCCAGGTCGAAGGCTTTGTTCTCGCAGAAGACATCCACGAATGGCAGGGGCAGGCGCGGGGCGTGGGTCTGCCACCACTGGCAGACGATGGGCAGCATCGTCTCGCAGATCAGGTCGGTGTAACCCTGCGGGTCGTCTTTGCCTGCACCCGCCAGGGTGTATTCAGGCGCTATGGCGTGCGCGCCGAGGAAGGTAATGGCTAAATCCAGTGGACCTTCGTCGTCGAGTCGCAGCAGGGCTTTAAGCAGCCTTAATTCCGTTGCGGTTTGCAGGCCGTAACCGGTCTTGGCTTCGGCGGTGGTCGTCCCGCAGGCGAACATGCGCAGCAAGCGTGAGCGCGTTTGGGCGATGAGCGTCTCGATGGAGGCGGTGCGCGTGGCGCGGACAGTGGAAATGATCCCGCCGCCAGCGGCGAGGATATCGAGATATTTCGCACCCGCCATTTTCATCTCGAATTCGTTGGCCCGGTCGCCGCCCCAGATGAGGTGCGTGTGCGGGTCCACGAAGCCGGGCATCACCACGCAGCCGGAGGCGTCCAGTGTTGGTTCGCCAGGGTAACTGGCGCGCAGTTCGGCAGTCGAGCCGACGGCGACGATCTTCTCGTCGCGGATGAGGACCGCGCCGTTCTCGAGGATGCCGAGTCTACCGAGGTCGCGGCCGCGCTGCGGGCCGCCTGTGAGGGTCAGGAGTTGGGTGGCGGAGTGGATTAACATAGTGACCAGTTATCAGTTATCAGTCTTCAGTGTGTTGGATTGATTTTACCCCAGGGAAAGGCTATCCCGGCGGGGGTTGCCGGGACGGATTTATGCTGAACGGTTTGGCTCACCTGCGGGCGGGGAATATAACGGTATTCGCCTCGGAACTTACGAAACGGTCTGGGTGGAGAGCATACACTCGAGAGGTGGCACAGCTCCACCCATCAGAGTGGAGCCGATGCTAGGTGCGAACGCTTGCTCTTGCTTTGACCTATGGTAGCCATATTGGGCAAGAGGTCCACTTGCTGAATGATATTCTATATATTGAGTCGATTGGGTTTGGGTGCGACAAATCGACAAGTCCCAAATAATCGTCATTGCCTATGTAGACGAATTTGTTATCTGGTGACCATCCACATTGTATCCAAATTTCATTCTCTGGTATGCCTAGTGAGACTTGTTCCCCACTATCTGTTTTCATGATTATGTAGGCTAAACCTCCCCAACTCTCGCTATTTCCGTTTTGACCACTAATGAGAATATACTGCCCATCGAAAGACCATGTTATCGAGTATACGTAATTGCTTTCACTCCAAAGAAAAAGTGTCTGATTTGAAAAATCCGAATTTGCAATCACAAGATAGCGATTGCCTTTAACGTAGGTCTCAAACGCTACTTTCTCGCCCTTTGGCGAGAACTGTAACTCATTGCTGTAAGCATTATCCATACCTTTATCTCTCACTTGATATTTGTTTGAGCCGTCAGCATTCATTACCCAGAGGCCAGCATGACCGATGAACCAGTATATCTGCGAGTCGTCAGATGAAAAAAATGGTTCACTTTCATAAACACTACTTGGGAAGAATTTAAGATCACTACCATCGCTGTTGACTATATAGAATCCCTTCTTTCGCCCCAAACCGTCCGATAACATCCCAATTAATTTCGTGTTATCCGGTGACCATTTCCAGGAGACATATTTTGGTACAGATGCGTTTATGTTGATTGGAACTAAAGTACTTAGATCGAGCGGGGCTATGTATGTTTCAGAACGAGGGCACTCGTCGTCCACAAAACAGACATTTATTAATACCTTCTTGCCGTCGTTGGACGGAAGTAAGTAAATCCTATAAACATCTTTTTGTAATTTTTCTGCCATTCGAGTCTTAGAGATCAATTCCACGCTTGTAGAACCATCAAGCGTCATTGAATTGAGTATTAGGCTGTAGAGGGTTCGGCTTTCTTGGGTTATAAAAAGGATTCTACCGCTACCACCAATGGGTGTTGGAGTCTGTGTTGGTGTTGGTGTTGGTGTTGGTGTTGGCGTATGTGTTGGGGTTGGAGTCTGTGTTAGTGTTGGCGTTGGAGTTTTAGTCCATGCTGCTGCTGTAGCAGTAGCGGCTGTTGCTGTTTGTGAAGCAATCACTTCAGGCGAAGGACCACAGGCAACTATGAATATTATCAAAATGAGGCATAAAGATAATAGAATGTGTTTCATAAAGCCTCCTTTTATTCTCCTATCTCCGTTAATCATTCACAAACTTAACTCGCCGCGCCTAACTATTTTTCGAGCCGCCATCTGTGGCAGCCCGCCCTCAGGCTACCATTGGCGGGTGAAAAGGCTTATGGGCTGCGCAAGATTAACTGCCAGGATCATTATGGTAGCCAGACTGCCCTGGCGGGCTAGGCCAGAGTAGGCTACCATAATAGCACGCCTGTCAAGAGGACATCGCCGTCTGGCTTTTCTGCAATTTCCGCAAGGCTAGCAGTTTGTCGGAGAACTCAGCACTTTTACAACTGAAACCGAAAATTGAAGGTACATTGGCCGTTGATTTCGACAAAGGAAGCGCAAATGGATGCGTTTCATAGTGTCAATCACTCCGTTTTCT
>Ga0210051_1003125_pt1 | contig 16556 bp, 12 predicted proteins | sample CryGey092014_all_FD_185464 | JGI IMG/M metagenome (GOLD analysis project Ga0210051, IMG submission 185464) | Groundwater microbial communities from aquifer - Crystal Geyser CG23_combo_of_CG06-09_8/20/14_all (SPAdes) (version 2) | ecosystem: Environmental > Aquatic > Deep subsurface > Groundwater... | reverse complement strand
GGCTAGTTGTCTTTGTCGTAGCATTGCTCTGCACAATGCTAACGACAAAAAAGCCGGTGAAGTAAAGTAGTAATAGACCGGCAAAAATGTAAAAAGGGTCTTCCCAAGGAAGACCCTGTATTTTTTCTCAAAATAGTTATTATCTTTTTATTCTAAAATCTCACACCTTGCCCAATTTCTCTAAAGTGGTTTTGGGATTACTGTTCTTCCAAATGTAGGAAGCAGAAACCAGAAAAGTCTGAACAGCAAAAGTTGCGGGATAATTACCGGAAGAGGTTGCAACGCCAGCAGGATGATGACGCCCGGAGGCTGTTTTTCTTTTTACTGACGAAAATTCGACTTTGAAATGCAACTCGCCATAGAGTTGCAGTATGCAGCCTCGGGCTCAGCCGCAGAAACCAGAAATCAGGTCACCTCGGAGGAAAGGAGCACATATTCGTGTTCTTCCAAGCGGAGTTCACGGAAACGCCTCACCACAATGACCGGGGCGTCGAAGGCGAGGAGGTAAGCATTACCCCTCACTCGGAACTGCCTCACGTTCTTTTCCCTCCGCACCTTGCGATACTCCAACGGGTAACTGAAGAAACCGCACGGTAATGATTATTACGGAAACCGCTACCTAAGATATTTAGGTAGCGGTTTTTTCGTTTTTAAATTCCTTTTATCTTTTGCCTGAAGCTGTGTATACTAAAAACCAATGAGACCCGTCTTCATCTCCGGCATTCAGCCACTGGCAACTGGAACGGATAGAAACATGGCTAATAATATAGCTACACAAAAATCCTTTTTCCCCACTTATCAAGCCATGGCTTTATAACTGCGGATGAATGAGAAAAATCACAGCTTTCCCCACTTATCAAGCCATGGCTTGATAACTGCGGATGAGAAAAATCACAGCACCTGCTCCACCCACTCCCGCCCAACCTGGCGGTGTGCCCGGTAGTCCTGCCTACTCGCCTCGCTTACGCTTTAGCGAAGCGGGCCCGGTCCCGAAACTCTCGATGAGAGTCCCGAGGACTCAAATCGGAGCAGGCAGGGAAAACTCGACTTGCCGCCGAGGGTGACCTAATATAATACAGTCGAGTTTTTTCTACCGGGTGTGGTACCATAACGACTATGGGGTTCATTACAACGCTCATCTTCTCCATATTCTCCAACGCCGTGGCACTCTACCTTGCCGCCTTTTTTATCCCGGGATTCTCGGTTATGGGCGGCATCGTGGCATTCCTCACCGCGGGCGCCATTCTCACGGCCATCAACGCGACCCTGCGGCCCCTTATGAAGCTCATACTGGGGCCGTTCATCGTCCTCACCTTAGGTCTCTTCGTTATTGTCATCAATGCGCTCACCCTCTACCTTCTTGACGTGCTCTCCCCGCAGGTTACCATCCAAGGGTATCCCGCGCTACTCCTCGCCACGCTCCTCATGTGCGCGGTGAATCTCATCCTGGGATTCGCGCGGAAAAAACACTAACGAACCACAAGGGGTCAAGAACTCTTAGCTAAACTGCTAAAATCATACCAACACAAAGTTGTAGCACCGGGTATGCTCATCATCGCCCAAATCGTCGTTTCCCTTATCCTCATTATGCTGATTCTCCTCCAGGAGCGCTCCGCGGGGCTCGGAGGCGTTTTTGGCGGCGCCGGCGGCACCCCCTACCAAACGCGGCGCGGCCTTGAGCGGGCTATCTTCTGGGGTACTATTGTTGCTGCGGTCCTCTTCGCGGCGCTGGCGCTTGCAAACCTTTTCCTCACAAGATAGAAACGTGCGCGCGCCCTGTAGTGAAAATTTGATTAGTCCGCGTGAGGCGGACTTGAGAAACAGGAAAGGGGCACCACGCCGCAAACTGTATTAAAAATAACAAAGAAACGGCGATAATCAGCAATCATCCATCGAGTTTCTACTACCGGGCATGAATCGTTTATTCCATATGCTCCACGCGCTCTACCCGCGGGAGCGGACTCTCGCGATTGCCGCGACGGCGGTGTTCTTACTGGCGGGAGTTGCCCGCACCGCGCTCGCTATCCAGACCCACTCGGCATGGATCCCGGTGGCGGCCGGGTCCTACCGCGAGGGGGTGGTGGGGCAACCCATCGCACTGAACCCGATACTCTCCGCAAACCCCGCCGACCAGGACCTCTCCATGCTCATTTACAGCCGCCTAACCGACTTCACAACCACCATAGAGGCGGACGCCGAATCCCACACCTACACGGTGAAGCTCGCCGAGGACCTCACGTGGGAGGACGGCGCGCCCCTCACGAGCGACGATGTGGCGTTCACCGTAAAGATGATCCAGGACCCCGACGTGCACTCGCCGCTCGCGGCGAGCTGGCGCGGGGTGGTCGCCGAACGGGTGAGCGAACTCCAGGTGACGTTCACGCTTCCCTCGCCATTTTCTTTTTTCCACGAGACGCTCGCGCGGCTTCCGGTGATCCCCTCCCACATCTTCGGTACCATCCCTCCAGCAAATCTCTACCTCTCTTCCTATAACCTTGAGCCGGTTGGGAGCGGCCCCTACCGCGTGGCGGGCTATGATAAGCGACGCGACGGATTCATCACGGAATACCATCTCATCCCCAACGAGCGGCACCGCGGCGCTCCCCCCTTCATCCAAGATTTCTACTTCCGCTTCTTCCCCGACGGCAATGCGCTCCAGGATGCGTTTCGCCTTCGCCGCGTGGATGGGTTCGGGCTCTCGCTCCCCCCCTCCTCCGGAGCTCCCACTTTTGCGGCATCGGTCACCGAGCGGATCCCCATGCCGCGCTCCTACACTATTTTTATGAACCAGACCGCCAAACCGTCACTCAAGGATAGGAATTTCCGGCGGGCGCTCTCGGAATCCATCGACCGCGACCGCATCATACGTGACGCATTCGGCGACGAGGGAACGCCCACGGCCTCCCCCTGGCTCGCGGGCAACGAGGCGCCGCCCCCCTACGATCCAGCGGTGGCGCGCGAAGCGCTCGCGGCCGCCAAAGTGGACGATAAAGGTCTCACGCTCGCGGTCCCACAGATTCCCGCACTCCAGAAAACCGCCGAGCTCATTAAGAATGACTGGAACGCGGTGGGCATCGCCCCAGTGAACATCGTAACCGCTCCCCCAAATGATTTTGCGGATACGGTGGTGCGCGGGCGGAACTATGAGCTTCTCCTCTTCGGCAACACCCTGGAAAACCCCGACGATCTTTTCCCCTTCTGGCACTCCGCGGAACGCCTCGCGCCGGGCCTGAACCTCTCCCTCTACCAAAATGCAGAGGTGGATCGGCTCCTTGAGATGAACCGCCAAACGGGCGACGCGGAAAAACGCGCCAAAAATCTCGAGCGCATCGCCGCGCAGATCTCCGAGGACCACCCCGCGGCATTCCTCTTCTCCCTCCCCTACCTCTATATCCACCGCGACACACTGGAGGGGTTGAAACTCCCGATGATCGTTACCCCCGCAGACCGTTTCCAAAACATCGCCGAGTGGAACGTGGCGCGGGTGAGGGTGCTACAGTAACCGATAACCGATGACTTATAACTAATAACAACTAAGAGTGGCGGGGTTGACGCCGTTAGAAGCAGGTCGCCCCAAGGCGGCCGTAGCCGCGCCTTCGGCGGGGCGGCTTCTAACGGGGTTGACGCCGCGGGAGGGAGTAGGGTACCCTTACTGCAACCTTCTTGCGCTTCTCCAAATCGCATTCCCCTCGCCCAAAGTAAGCAATCTCACCTGCGCCATTCGGCGCGCGCGAGACGGGCGCGGAAAACCATCCTGAACCAAACAAAAAAATGCCGAGGTGGCGAAATTGTCCCGATTTTCCTCCCGACTTTTGTCGTGGATGAGAAAATCGAGGATCCTCGATTTCTTGGAAAGAAATCGGGAGCAGAATTACCCTGCACTATCTAGTACGATGAAAATATTGGGCGAGTGGCGGAACCGGCAGACGCGCTAGGTTCAGGGCCTAGTGGCCGCAAGGCCGTGGAGGTTCAAATCCTCTCTCGCCCACCGCAAGGATACCGAAGATATCAGTCAAACAAAAAAGGTCTTATGTACGCACATCACATGGAAAACAGAATGCCGCACGCGCGCCGGAGGGGTGCGCCGCACTTGGTTGCAAAAACAGGGGTGGTAGCTTCAACGCCGCACGACGCCGACGCACTGCGGTGGGTCGCTTTGGGAGGGCTTGAGGAGATCGGCCGCAACATGATGTTCTTCGAGTACCGCGACGAGATTCTCATCGTGGACGTAGGGCTCCAGTTCCCCGAGGAGGAAACGCCGGGCATTGACTACATCATCCCCAACGTCACCTACCTTGAGGGGAAGAAAGACCGCATCCGCGGCATCATCATCACCCACGGCCACTACGACCACATCGGCGCCATCCCCTACCTCCTGGACAAGCTCGGGAACCCGGTGATCTACACCACAGAACTTACCAAGGAGATCGTGATGAAGCGGCAGGACGATTTCCCCAACTCTCCGAAGCCGCGCTTTGAACTCGTGAGGGGGGGCGACACTAAAATTCTGGGGAAGCATTTCGCCGTCACATTCTTTGATGTGGTGCACAACATCCCCGAGGGCGTGGGGATGATCATCCGCACGCCGGTGGGAAACATCGTCCACCCCGGCGAGTTCAAGTTTGATTACGACCACGAGGGGAAACCGAAGGGTTTGGATATTTGGAAAAAAGTGGGTGAGGAAGGCATTCACACACTAATGTTGGACTCCACCGGTGCCGAGGTCCCCGGCTACTCCGTCTCGGAGCGGGTGGTGGAAACGGAGCTGGAAAAACTCTTCAAGGCGGCGGAGGGGCGCATCATTGTAGCTACCTTCGCTTCGCTCCTGGACCGGCTCGGGGAGATCATTAAGATCGCCGAGCGGCTTGGCCGCAAGGTGGCCGTCTCGGGCTTCTCAATGAAGAACAATATCCAGATCGCCCAGCGGCTCGGGTATCTGAAGATCGAGAAGGGCGTCCTCATTCCCCTGGAAGAAATCGGGAAATACAAGGACAACAAGGTGCTCATCCTTTCCACGGGCGCCCAGGGGGAACCGAACGCGAGCTTGATGCGCGTCGCGAACGGCGAACACAAGCAGATTCGCATCCGCCAAGGCGACACCATCATCCTTTCCTCGTCCGTCGTGCCGGGGAACGAGCGGAGCGTGCAAAATTTGAAGGACAACCTCGCGCGGCAGGGCGCCATCATTTTCCACCACAAGATGCTGGACATCCATTCCTCCGGCCATGCCCCGCAGGAGGAATTGAAGGCGGTGATGAAGCTCGTAAAGCCGCGGTTCTTCCTCCCCATCCACGGCTACTACTTCATGCGGTGGCGGAACGCGAAGCTCGCCCAGGAGGTGCTGGGGCTCCCGCCGGAGCGCACTGCCATCGCTGACAACGGCATGGTGGTGGAGTTCCGCAAGGATTCCGTTATAGTGACCAACGAGAAGGTGCCTGCCTACTACGTAATGGTGGACGGGCTTGGTGTGGGCGATGTAGGCGAGGTGGTTCTGCGGGACCGCCTCACGCTCGCGCAGGAAGGCATGCTCGTCATCATCACCACTCTCTCCAAGCAGAACGGCCGCATCCTGAAGAACCCCGATATCATCTCGCGCGGCTTCATCTACCTCAGGGAAAATCAGGGTATCCTGGAAGATATCCGGAAGCGCATCCGCGGCATCATCTCGCGCATCCCGCGGCGCGGGGAACTGGATGCGGACTATCTGAAGACGCTCATCCGCGACCAGATAGGGCAGTTTATTTTCACTAAGACAAAAAGACGCCCAATGGTGTTGCCCGTCATTATTGAGATCTAAAACACGAATACACACGAATAACTCACTAATGGTACGAATGAAAAACCCGCTATTTTAGCGGGTTTTTGGGCATTTGACAAATTAGTAGTATGCTATACTCCAAGCAGAATCTAAATAAGGTTTGAAAAATAAACCGCGAGGGAGCGGAGACGGGGGGAAAATCTTCTCTGTCATGGCTTCTTTGCAAATCATATGGAGGTTACCATGGATACTCTCACAGTTTTTGGAGCATTGACGATGGTAGTTGTCGTCGTCAGTTTTCTCGAGATTTCCTTCGCGGCCATATGGATGATATGGATACGTCTGAATCTCTGGAAAATTACGGAGGCGCTCAAGGCGATTGCTGAAAGCAAACGTCTCTCAACAATCCTCACAATCGAGGGCAAGAAGGACCTCGACATCACGCCTGGAGATTTTGAGGCGCATCACAACCCCCAAGTTATCGGGACTCCACCACTTGCTTGAAGTGGTGTCTCACCTCCGCATCCCCTTCTAAAAATTCCACGATCATTATCTTGCAGTATCGGTCTAACTCTAAATCCACCAAAAGTTTCCAGAACTTCTCCTCGAGGTAGCTTGGGTAAATCCAAACACTTTTCTGCAGTTGGTAGAATCCAAACTCCTTCAGGAGGCTCCGCAATTGGTAACGTTTTTTGTCTGCGTTCACCGGTACATCAAAAGCGATGAGGCGCCATTTCCCATCCCACGACCGAGCACCTCGAAACTCTTCCTTGACCGCGATGCGCCCGAAAAAGGCGGCCCCTTTTCTCGTAACAGAAAGCCTCCCTCTCTGTCTCTCGATGAGGCCTTTCTCGATAAACCTCTTTAAACTCTGCTTGAGATACTTTTTCTTTTTCCGCGCCTTGATAAATTCATCCACTATCGCCTCGGCTACCGAGTTCACATCAGTAAAAAACTGCCCTAACTCCCTCACGTGTCTCCGCGCGTCAACTGAGGTTTTCCCCATGCCTCAAATTTTACCATATGGGAAATTTTGAGGAAACCACGAACAATACGGGAACGCGAGGTGTAAACGGGAAGTACGGATGGGAAATACAAATTAGGAAGGTGCGATGCGAAAAGGAAGGTGCAAAGGAGGGAAACGTAGTATACAATAAGAAAAATATGGATACCAAAAAACCTATCCTCATCTCCGGCATACAGCCCTCGGGGCAACTCCACCTCGGGAACTACCTTGGGGCGCTCAAAAACTTCGTGGAGCTTCAGAATTCCGGCAAATACCGGTGCTACTTTTTCGTGGCGGATTTACACTCGCTCACGGAGGACTACGAGCCAAAGGAAAAACCGAAGCAGGTTTTGGATTTGGCGCTCTCCTACCTCGCCGCGGGCATAGACCCCAAAAAATCAACGATTTTCGTACAATCAGCTATCCCCGCCCACGCGGAACTCACGTGGATTTTGAATATTATCACACCGCTTGGTGAGCTCCGCCGCATGACGCAGTTCAAGGAAAAATCCAAAACCGGCGCCGAAAGCGCGAACGTTGGTCTCTTTGACTATCCCGTCCTCATGGCCGCGGACATTCTTCTCTACGGCGCAAAATACGTGCCGGTGGGAGAGGACCAACTCCAGCACTTAGAACTCACGCGTACCCTCGCCCGCAAGTTCAACGCGAAGTTCCCTGCCCGCGCAGGCGGGGGAAAAACATTCGTGGAGCCCCAATCCCTTCTCACCAAAGTCCCACGCCTCATGAGCTTGGACGATCCGACAAAGAAAATGTCCAAATCGCGCCCCGCGGGATGCCTTTTCCTCGACGACTCCCCCGCCGCAATACGCGAGAAACTTGCCCGCGCGACGACGGACTCGGGGAAAGAGGTGAGGTACGCGCCGGACACAAAACCGGGTATAAGCAATCTTCTCAAAATCCACGAAGCGCTCTCCAGCGAGGTGCTACAGTTAACTGTAGCGCGGTATAAAAACAAGGGATACGCGGAATTCAAAAGGGACCTTGCAGAAACGGTAATAAAAGCCCTCGCACCGTTTCAAGCGAAGAAAAAGACGCTCAAAGCTCCCGCCTTCGCCTGCCTGCCCGCAGAAGCTTTGGCGCAGGCGGGACTACGGACGGGCAGGCAAAACTCAAAGCTCAAAGCTATCCTCGCCGCGGGCAATAAAAAAGCGAACGCAGTCGCGGAAAAGAAACTTACGGAGGTGAAAGAAAGGGTGGGTCTCTTTTAGCATGAGGGAGAACCTGGAATCCCAAGTATTCGACCACATCACCATCGACCAGGCATACACGCAGGCCAAGAGAACCTTCGCGGGGGACGCCATTAAACCGGAACGATTCGCAGACCTATACGGGCCCGAAAACGTGGCCAGGGATATTGCCTACGTGGAGGAAAAAGAACGTGCGTTCGAGCGCTCAGATTCTCCAGAGCAGAAAGAGGCGAAGAAGCTCGCGACTATCTTCGAGGCCATCATCCACGAGCACGCGGAGCTCTCCGAGTGGTTCGGCCCCGATGCCACCACCATCAAGCCGTCCCGCTACGACGACATCAGAAACGGCGTGGACAGCATCGTGGAGTTCCAGGAGAGTCCCGCTTCTGCCTCATACCTCGCGCTCGCCATCGACGCAACCTTCAGTCCCGACACCGAGGCGAAGTTCGCGCGCATCCGGGAGGAGATCGACCGTGGGGAACTCACTAAGGTGAAGTACTTCGCCTCGGAGCATCTCAACGTGAGGGGTGAGCTCGCCAAGATCCCCCACGTGGTGGTAGGCGCCGACGCGAAGACTATCAGGGAGCTCGCGGAGCTCTGGCTCGAGAAGAAACACCGCGCGCTGGGGAACCACCCCGTCCAGTTCCAGATCCTCGAGGAGACCATCAACCAGCTTGATATGTTTGAGCGCTACGCGACCCGCGTGAAGCAGTTCGAGGTAGCCGCTATCTACGGTAAAACGAAAAAGATCCTCGAGAGAATTTATGAGGAAAAGCTGGTAACCATTGAGGATACGGGGGAGCGCGATGAGGTGTTCTACGCTATCCAGGCCGGGGCCCGAAACTTCGGGTAACGCTATCCTACCCCTTCTTCAGGGCCAGCCACACCGGCCACTCACCAATCTTTGTTTCCAGCTCCGCGCCAAAGTGCCCGGTTTTTTTGTACTCTACGAATTTCGCATTCACCGCGCACTTGAATTGTTCTGCGTTCTTTTCAATCACATGGCGGAGTTCCGGCGGCACCTCCGCATAGAGATGAATGGCATCCTTCGGCTCGCACCCAGCATCCTGCCGCAGGCCCTGCACCGCGCGCGTGAGGTCGCGCAGCCACCCCTCCTCCAAAAGCTCGTGGGTGAGCGTAGTGTCTAATTCAACTTCATTCTTAATGTTTTCATCAAATACAATTTCCTTCACATTCACTTCGTCTTTCAAAATATCCAATAGCTCCGTTTCAGTTTTTAGTTTTGAGTTTTGCCTGCCCATCCGTAGCCCCGCCTGCGCCAAAGCTTCTGCGGGCAGGCAGGCGAAGGCGGGAGTTTTAAGTTTCAGCTCCGCGACCGGCTGCCTCACCCGTATCCCCGCCTTCTCCCGCTCCGCGAGCGCTAAGCTTGCCAGCCGCCGAATTTCAACCATGTCTTTCAAAAGTTGTGAGTTGTGGGTTGTGGGTTGTGAGTTCATTTTTGGCCAATCCTCCAGATGGACAGAGGCTTTTAGCTTATAGCTGTCAGCTTTTAGCGATTGGTAGAGCGCCTCCGCGAAGAACGGCATGAAGGGAGCGAGGAGCTTGCTCAATTCCAACAACACAAACCTAAGCGTGCGCGTGGCATTCTCGTGGTCCTCCCTAACTGCCTGTTCGCCAGAGCCCTTGGCGACTGCAGACCCGCCTTCGCTAAAGCTTCTGTGGGCAGATTGAAACCTTTCACGCGAGCGGCGGATATACCACCGCGAGAGATCACCAGCAAAATCCTCAATGGCTCGCGCCGCACCGCCGATATCGTACGCATCCATCATTGCGGTCGCCGACGCCGTCACCTCGCCGAGCCGCGCCAAAATCCATTTATCCAAAATATGTTCTGACTTCAGTGCATAATTCTTATTCTCATGTTTTAAGTTTTGAGTTTTAAGTTTTAAGTTTTCTACGGCATAGGTTCTATAAAACACGAGCGAGTTATAGATCATGAGCACGAACTGGCGCAAGACCTTCGCGAGCTCATTCTCGTCAAATTTTTTTGGCTCGCCGGGCGGGTTCACGGTGTAGCAGTACCACCGCACCGCATCCGCGCCGTATTTTTCCACCATCGCCCACGGATCCACCACATTCCCCTTGGATTTGGACATCTTCTGCCCGTTCTTATCCAGCACGAGGCCCAGTGAGATGACATTCCGGTAGGGCGTGCCCTTCCCCATCAAAACCCCAATGGCGAGAAGCGTGTAGAACCACCCGCGCGTCTGGTCCACACCCTCGCTGATGAAATCCGCCGGGTAACCCGACGCTAATTTACGCTGACCCGCCCCGTTAGATAATTTATCTAAGGGGGTAAACTGATTTACGCTGATCTTCAATCCGCGTTTATCCGTCTTCAATCCGCGTGAATCCGCGTCTTGAGCGAACGGCATCGCCCCCGAATCAAACCAGACGTCCGCCACCTCGGGGATGCGCCGCATCTCGCCGCCGCACTCCCCGCACGGGAATGTTATTTCATCAATGTAGGGCCGGTGGAGATCCATGCGCCCCGTTTCATCGCGCGGCACGCGGCGGAAGGGTATCTCGCGCACTTCCCCATTCCGATAGAAATCGCCTCCCCGCGTATGTTTCGCCGCGACCGCTTCTTCGTCGGTCCATCCGCGCATTGCCGATTCAAGCATCCAGAGGGGGTAGTCATGGCTTACGACGACGATGGTCTTTCCCTTATGCTTCGCCTCTATCTCATGAATGAACCCATAAACACGTTTCCGCACGTCTGTGAGCGTTTCTACACCCGGCAAACGCTTCGTGAACTTCTCCAGGTCCGAAGCAAAATTAGCGTGGTACTCCGCGAGGTCCTTACCCTCAAAAGCGCCCGTATCTATCTCGCGGAGGCGCGGGTCAAGGACTACACGCTCCCCCCTGAATGTTTCCGCGAGCATTTGCTCCGTTTCCTTCGTGCGGGTCATATCCGAAGTAAAAATATAATCCACTTTTCCATACCGCCACTGCCGGAGAAGTTTTTCTATTTGGACCCGCCCTCCCAGCGTGAGATAGTATTTCACGCGCTCCGGCCAATGGCTCACCACATTCGTGATATTGCTCTCCGCCTGCCCGTGGCGCATGAGAAGGAAGCGGTTTGTGCGCTTCCCCTGCAATTTCTCCAATTCCTCAACGCTCCCCACCGCGTGGGTGTGGCCACACTTCGCGCATCGCCAGATGGGGAGCGGCGTGCCCCAGTAGCGCTCGCGTGAGATGGCCCAATCCTTCACCTCGCGGAGCCACTCGCCGAAGCGCCCCTCGCGGAGGTGCTCCGGGATCCAATTGATGCGCTCGTTCTCCTTCAAAAGTTCCCCGCGGAGCTTGCTCATCGCGATGAACCAAGAATCGCGCGCGTAGTAGAGGAGTGGGGTGTCGCATCGCCAGCAGAAAGGGTAGTCGTGGGTGTAGGGAGTAGTTTGTAGTAAGTGGTTTGTAGTTTGTAGATAGCTAAGGATTTTTTTCTCTGTTTCCTTCGCCTTCACGTACAGTCCCGCGAAGCCCTGCACGTCGGCGGTGAATTTCCCTTGTTCATCTACGGTATGATGTTGCGGTAAATTTTCGCGCTTTCCCAACTGATAGTCATCTTCGCCGTACATCGGCGCGATATGCACCACACCGGTACCATCGGTCGTGGTCACGAAGTCCGCGGCGTAAACTTTGCGGGAAGTTTTTGATTGGAGCGGTCTTACGTCAAAAAGCGGCTCGTATTCCAAACCGACCAATCCTTTCCCTTTCAATGCAGGCGGATTGATTATCGCCACAGCCGCTTCTCCAACATCTCTAAGCACAGCTCCTCGGCGCGCACCGGCAATAATCCATTTTTCTTTTCCATCAACGCCTTTTTGATCAATGACGTTATATTCAATATTCTTTCCCACCGCCAACGCCGCGTTCCCCGGCAATGTCCACGGCGTCGTGGTCCACGAGAGAATGTAGGTTTTTTCGTCTGTTGTGAAACCACCCCCGCCCTGAGCCTGCCGAATGGCTATTTTCTGCCCCGGTTTGAGTTTGAATTTTAGGTATACCGAATTCTCTGTCACCTCGCGATATCCCTGCGCAACCTCGTGCGAGGAGAGTCCCGTACCGCACCGCGTGCACCACGGCACCACCTTGTGCCCCTGGTAAAATAGTTTTTTCCCCCAAACCTCCTTAAAAATGCCCCAAAGCGATTCCATGTAGGAATTCCCGTAGGTAATGTACGGATTTTTGAGATCCAGCCAAAAGCCGATGCGCTCCGTGAGGCGTTCCCACTCGTCCTTGTACTTCCACACCGATTCCTTACACTTCGCGTTGAATGCGGCGATGCCGTACCGTTCAACATCTTTTTTGGTCTTCAATCCCAGCTCTTTTTCCACTTCAATCTCCACGGGGAGGCCGTGGGTGTCCCAGCCGCCCTTCCGCGGCACGTGGAAACCCCGCATGGTCTTGTAGCGGAGCACCACATCTTTGAACACGCGGGCGAGCACGTGGTGGATGCCGGGCTGGCCGTTCGCGGTAGGCGGCCCCTCAAAAAACACAAAGTGTTTTTTGCCCTGAGCTTGCCGAAGGGCTACCGATTTTTGAAAAGTATTGTCTGCGCGCCACCACGCGAGCACCTTTTCTTCCGTTTTAGGGAGTGAGAATTCTTCCTCGCTGAAGAACATAATAGACCTATCTTACAGAAAAAAAGCCGCTCCGACAAATGAAAAAACGGTGCGCTGCCCACACACCGCTCCGACTTTGGTCGGAGCGGTGCAGGGTTCCCTGCCCGCCGGCAGGCAGGCGCTCTGCGGAAATCCGTTTAATAGAAAAGTGTGTGTTACCACTCCGCAGAGCTTCACATTTTCTCCGGTGCAGAGATTCCGAGGAGCCCGAAGAGGTTTTTGAGGACGATTCCGGTCGCGTTGACGAGTGCCGCGCGGGCGAGCGCTACCTCGGGCGTTTCCCCGACAACCCGTTCCTTCTCATAAAAATTATGGAACGCCCGCGCAAGCTCCAGCGCATAGCGTGGGAGACGGTGCACCTGGTAATCGCGTGCGGTATCTTCCACCACTGCGGGAAATTCCAAAAGTTTCAGTATGAGTCGCATGTCCTCCGGCGTATTCAAACATTTTAATGCTTTCTCTTTTACCGTTTTAAGTTTTAGGTTGTAAGTTGTAAGTTTTTTGAGTATTCCTTTGGCTCTCACGTATGCGTACTGCGCGTAGTACACGGGGTTCTTTATGGAACGCTCCTTGGCGAGATCCAGATCAAAATTGATGTGGGTATCTGGCGAGATGGAAAGAGAAAGGAATCGGGCCGCGTCTGCGCCCACCTCATCAACCATTTCCTCAAACGTTACGAACTCACCGCGGCGCTTGGACATTTTCACCTCTTTTCCGCCGCGCACGAGGAGGAGCGCCTGCGTGATGATGACCTCCGAACGCTTGAGCCCGAGGAGTTGCGCCGCCGCCTGGATGCGCGCCTTGTAACCGTAATGGTCGGGCCCCAAAATGTTTATTTTCGTAGTGAAACCGCGCCGTTTCGTTTCCAAATAATGTCCCGCGTCAGCGAAGAAATAGGTCGGCTCGCCATTGCTGGTAATGAGTACCCGGTCTTTGTCATCGCCGTACGCAGTGGTCTTGAGCCACACAGCACCATCCTTTTTACGCACCACGCCCTTCTTTTTGAAAAGCGCGAGGGCGCGCGTGGGGTATTTCTTTTGATAGATTCTCTTCTCCGAGGTAAAACGGTCAAAGCGGATATGCGCTTTTTTCGCGAGTGTTTGTTTGATGGACTTCAGGAAATCGCGCGCGGCCGCTTCGCCGAGTTTTGTGGGATCGTTCTTCCACTGCTCCGCGTACCGCGCGTGCACGGCGGCCCATGCTTTCACATACTCCCCTTGGTACAGTTTCTCGTCGGGCGCTCGTTGCCTTAGGTTTAAACCTAGGGCAACCGTGAGCGACTTGCCGAGAGCCGCGATCTGGTTGCCAGTGTTGTTCACGTAGTACTCGCGCTCCACCTTCGCCCCCACAAACGCGAGCACGTTCGCCAGCGCGTCCCCCAAGAAACCGCCGCGGCCGTTCGCGAGGGTCAGCGGCCCTGTGGGATTCGCGGAGACGAATTCCACCTGTATCTTCTCTTTAGCCAGCGCGCGCGACGCGCCGAATTTTGCACCGCGCTTCACGATTTCAATCACGTTGCGCTGAAGCACATCGGGCGCGAGCCACACATTCACGAACCCGGGCGCCTTTGCCTCCACCCGCGCGAAAAAATCTTTCCCGCGGCGCATGAGTTCCCCCACGAGCCGCCCCGCAACCGCCAGAGGCGCAACATGCTCCGCCTTTGCAAGCGCGAAGGCCACGTTCGTCGTGTAGTGGCCGAAGCGTTCGTCCTCCGGCACCGACACCACAACCGGCGTACCAGCAGGAATAAGTGACTTAAGAAGTTTTATAACCTTTTCACGCATTCCATTTATATCTGTTTCAGCCCGTGCTCCAAGCCGCACGCGGCGCGGCGATACGCACAAAAATCGCATTCCGCGCCCGCTTCGGGGAGCTCATCGCTCGCGAGGCACGCATGGATTTTCCCAATGACTCCCTCAACCCACATATCCCGCCCCTCGTACGGAATGAGCTTAACCTCAAATTCCAGTTTCCCATCAAACGCCCGCCGGTCAATTTTTCCGTTCACGTAGACGAAGTAGCCGATCGGCGACACCTTGAATCCGTTCTTTCGGAACAGCCACTGGTACAGTTCCATCTGGCGCTTGTAGGCGATCTGCCATTCGGCGTCTATATTGACCTCGCTGCTCTTTGCGGTCGCCTTGTAATCCACGATGATGAGCTCGCCTTGGGGATTCACCCACACATCGTCCACGCCGCCCGTGATGAGGAGGTTCGTCGGCTCGTGGAGGTAGGTGATGCCGCCGCCCAGCGAATCGCGCCATTCATCCATCTTCTCGTGCGCGAAAGGCACCGCGTCCACGCCGTAGGCGGCCATGAGGGGGTGGGGCTCGCCCGCCGCGCGGTGGATATCAAACTCTTTTTTGAGGAGCAGGTCTACGGCCGAGTTCAAACTGAACGGCGGCCCGGGCGGCTGGCCCACGCCGAGGCGCCGGTCAAGGTAGAAACAGCGAGGGCACTTCATAAACAGCTCTATCTTGGACCGGCTCAGGCGGTACGGCTCATGCTTATTTTCGTCGTAGAGATTCCGCGAACGCTTGGGGTTGTAGAATTGCGACATGCGGTCTTTGATAGAATTGTACTTTCATCGGCGGCAAATAAAAAGAGGCCTCATTTTGAGACCTCCACAAGACGAACATTTTTTATCTTTTTCCTAAGAAAGGAGCGAAAGAATTTTTTTTCTGTTATGCCCAAAAAAACTTTTTCTTCTTCACTGCCCATCTCTTCAAAAAATGGAATTTTAGCTGTTTTTGAACTACTCTGAAACTACATTATATGAGCGAACTCGCCGTCAATAGACGCGCCACATTCGACTATGAGATCTTTGAGAAGTTTGAGGCGGGAATTGAACTCAAAGGATTTGAGGTGAAATCCGTCGCGGCCGGACGCGCAAATCTCGCCGGGGCGCACGCGATTATTCGCAATGGAGAAGCGTGGCTCGTAAATCTGGACATTCCACCCTATCAACCGAACAACACTCCGTCCGGCTACGACCCGAAACGGACGCGCCGCCTCCTCCTGAACCGCTCTGAGATCAGCGCCCTAATCGGAAAAACAAAGGAGAAAGGATTGACCCTCGTGCCGCTGAAGATGTACCATAAGAACGGCAAAATTAAGGTGGAGATTGGACTCGGGCGAAACCGCAAGAAAGCGGATAAACGGGACATTATCAGGAAAAGGGAGGTAGCACGAGAGATTAGAGAGGGTTTCTAACGTCGCGAGCAGTACCACCTACAAAACCGAAGAGGGGGCGCATGTCTCGACAAGGATCATTTTTCGGAAATTGCAGGCCGGATCGATGGGCCCGTAAAACCCATCAAAACTAACAACTGCCAACAGAAATGTTGCAGCTCCTGCGCTCGCTTAAGCTTCGACAGGCTCAGCTTACCCTGAGTTTATCGAACGGGTACGCGTAGCGCAGGGGGTCCCCTCCGAAGCTTTAGCGTAGGAGGGCATCGGCTCTTGATGTCTCATAGAGAATCACCGGTGTAATAATGGGGCTCGTTCTCGGCAAGCCGGTTCAGTAGTTGAGAACTAAATCACAGAACCAATCTGTCCTGAGTTTATCGAAGGACTAAACCTGTAGATGGTTTCCGGAAGAACTCTTGGAAGAGGGTTCAATCCCTCCGCCTCCACAACGAAAGTGGCAAAAATTAAATATAAAACAGTCCGAAAACTAACGCCCGCAGAAGCGGGATACCTTGCTGGCATAATTGATGGTGAGGGAACTGTGGCACTCACAAGAAAACGGCGTGGAGAACAACGTTACGCTGCGATAACCATAAGCAACACCGACCTCGGTATGCTCCAGTGGGTTTTGAAAACGGTGGGAGCGAGGAACATAACAAACAAACGTGCCGCCAACCGAAAATGGACGCCAAGTTATGGATATCAAGTGTACTCTCTCTAGGCACTCAGTACTCTCTCCCAAGTCA
>Ga0210051_1003124_pt1 | contig 16556 bp, 21 predicted proteins | sample CryGey092014_all_FD_185464 | JGI IMG/M metagenome (GOLD analysis project Ga0210051, IMG submission 185464) | Groundwater microbial communities from aquifer - Crystal Geyser CG23_combo_of_CG06-09_8/20/14_all (SPAdes) (version 2) | ecosystem: Environmental > Aquatic > Deep subsurface > Groundwater... | reverse complement strand
GTTCTCGAAGACGTCCCGTTTCCGGTCTCCGGGGATATGGCGATCGGGCAGACTGTCCAGATCGGTGTCTCCAGAGCGGACATCGACAAGGACGCAGACCGCGGAAACACCCCGTGGCGCGAGCTCGAAGCCCTTCGTCGAGCTGGGGACATTTCCATGGCATGGTCCGGTGACCCCCTGTCGCCCGAGACTGATCCCATCGACGCTCTGACTTGGGGAGAAGGCGGCGGCGCGGGGACCGACTCCCGAGTGATCCTCGTTCGCAAAGAAGGCTATACGACCGAGGAGAATGCCGAGGGTTCGATTCGCTATCCCTTCGACAACATCCAAGACGCAGTTGATTTCGTGATTGCGAACATGGCTCCGAGTCTCACCGCCCCGGTGACGATCGATATCGGCCCGGGCGTGTTCGCCGAAAACGTCGTCGTTCGCGGCGTGGCCTTCGCTGGTGTGCTGTTCCGTGGCGCCGGAGAGCAGATCACCATCATTCAGCCGGCGGCGGGCCGAGGCTTGGTCGTCACCAACTCTACGGTGGCCGGGCTCGCGCTTTATTACGCCGGGACCTACGCCGCCCTGGTCAACGACACCACGGCCGGGCCGTCGAGCTGCTACCTGAAGGATCTTTCGATCGTGGGCGTCGGCGCCGGTATCCCGGCCTTCGAGTGCCTCGGGGTCATGGGTGACGCCGCGGCTGATCAGACCGACTTCCTCACCGATGGCGTTCACCTCCTCGGTGGTGTTCGGCTGATTCCGGGCGCTGGCGGAAACGCGCTGCACGTTCGCAACGCCGGGGCGCTTACCGTCCACGAAGGAAACAACATCGTCGGAAACACCCTGGTTCGGCAGGTCGCGGCGTTTCGTGAGCATCATGGCCGCTTCGGCGGGACCTTCACCATCGGGTTCGACGTGGCCGATCTCCAGGGCTACTTCGACGGCGGCTTCGTCGCCAACCAGTTCGATGAGGGACGTTTCACCGGCAAGGCCACCTTCGACACTGGGGCAAACTCCACCTTGCATCGGCCGCATTTCGTCGGCGAGCTCGAGATCAACGGGACCGCTTCTCTGGTTGGTCAGGGCGTTTTCGTCGGCGGGGCGCTCGATGTCAACGGGACCGGATCGTTCAGTGCGCTCGACAGCTACGTCGAAGGAGACGCGAACTTCGAGGCCGGGGCGTTCCTGGTCGGCCGCAAACTGGCGATCTACGGGGACCTCACCATCGTCGCCGGCGCGGGAACCGTTTCTCTGTTTGCCTCTTCGGTCTTCGGCACCATCACCGACGCGGGCAACAAGCTCCCTTCCAACTGGTTTGATGGACCTCGGGACGCTCGGGATACCGCATTGCAACTCCCGGCGATCGGCTTCCTGGACAACGCGGTTGCGGTCGGCATCACGGCGGCCGGCGGAGTCGATATTCCTGTCAACGGCCGGTACCTGCTCCAGGGTCAAACCTTCGCCTCCGTTACCATCGGGGCGACCCTCGATATCATCGCTTGCATCCCGGGAACGTCTGGGAACGACTACTCAGTCGAGATCATCGACAGCGGTATCGGCGGCCTCGTCCTGGCCTGGGCGGCCAACACCCTGACGATCGATGTTGGCGGGGCGGCCAGTACCGAGGATCAGATTGCGACTGCGATCAACACGGTGGCAAGTTCTCCGGTGGCAACGATCATCCGTGCCAACAGCGGCGGCGGGGCGGCCCCCGGTGTTACGGCGGTGGTTCCTCTCACCGGCGGCACGGGCCGAGGGTTCTCCGCCTCGATCAACGGAGTCAACATCCCGATCCTGCACGATAACGGCGCGGCGACTTCAGTTGCCAATTTGACCGAGGTCCTCTGCACGTTGAACCCCCCGGACTTGACTGGTGTGGTGCCGGCGATGGCGGCCCACGATGATGTCTGTTTGCTGATCGTCAGCAACGGGATCACCCTGCCTCCGATCAGCTCGACTCTCGTCTAATTTCTACTCGTAAGCAGGCTCGGCCCTTTTCTTGGCCTTTCTTCATCCGCACCACAACATGAGCATCATTTCTCGAGTGTCAAGATGGTGAAACCAGGTTTCAGGGAAGAAAACCAGGAGGGCCGATTACTCTTTAGGTTGGGCGACGGGCTGGGGGTCCGGGGCGTCGGAAGGGGTGGCGTCAATGATGGGTTGCGACCCGTCGTTCTCGACCACGATCGCTTTCCCGCTTTCCCGCCCGACCCCGGTAATGTCCGCGATCTCGACGACGCAGAGGGGCTCCATCGGATAAGCCTGGTCGGTGCTGTCTATAAGTCGGACATCTTCTTCCGACATTCCAGGGGGAAGGCCCGCCCCGGATGGCGAATATTGGACTGTCGGTTGCTGTCCTCGGAGCCATGGGTTGGCCACACCTTGCGACGGAGCGGCCCGGGGTACCGGATGGGGAGGTAATGGAGCTCGCGGGGCGGCTGGCGCAGGCGGGGGTTGTCGGGGCGCAGGCGGGGCCTGTCTTGGGGGATGGGTTACAGACGGCCCGCGTTGCATCCTATTTTCCGCGGCCTCGGCCGCTTCAAGGAAAGACATCGAAGGCTTGGTTGCTTCTCTCATGAGTCCGCTCTCAATCATGGGGGAGATCCCCCGTTTGATGGTTTCCAAGACGGCGTCTTCGAAGGATGCCGATCGATTGACTTCGAATTCTTGGACCGCCGCGTCCCAAAGGTCCGGGCCGATTTCGAGCTCTATCGTTTCACTCACCCATTCTCCGGTGTTGTCGTCACGGACGAAAACTGCGATTCTTGTCAGCATAGACTTTTTCCCCTTCTGCCGCGAAGGCTTCGGCGGCCCGGATAAACCGTTCGAGATCTTCCCAACCAGCATTCCTGGCCGATTCTGCGGTTTTTGCGTAGCGTCGGCCGCCGAGGACAAAATGCTGGGCCGACCACCACTCTCCTTTTCTTCCGAAATTAGATAGGGCACTCAAGACTTTGTGCCCTTCGACGATGGCGGGGCGCCCACATTCTCCATCACAGGCCCATTGGTCGCGGGTCATTCCGTGTCACCGGGGAGGGAGATTTCCGACATATCGATCCCCCAGGCAAGGGCGATGTTTTGAATGGTTTGCCGGCCGGTCTCGGACACCTTGCATCGGCCGCAGAGCTTTACTATTTGCCGACTTCCCAGGGCAGTCTCCATGCTGATCCACTCGTTATCAGGCATTATGGTTGCCCAGCCGCACTGATCGCAAGTGGTGACGGGGTACTCCCTCGGCTTGGCGATCTTGATCCCGGCAAGGCTGACTCTTCGACCCTTGGCCATGTTTGGATTCTAGGTTTGTGTTTTAGATTGTCAAGTTTCGCGGCCCGGGCCGCATATGGTATCTTTGGGGAAGGAGTGACCATGCCTTTGAATCAAACGTGCAGCCTCAAAGCCTTTCAATCCAACATTTCAGAAGAAATCAAATCCGGCAAGCCGAAGGAGCAAGCCTTCGCGATTGCAATCTCCACGCTGAAAAAGGCGTGTGGGGTGGAGTCGGAAAAGAGAATGACCGTTGACGAGATCCTCAAGGGAAAGTCGGAGTCGGTCAAGGTCTTCCGGCCCGAGCTCGCCGAGGGGATCGTCCGGGCCGTGCTCGAACGACAGAAGACACAACCGAACCTGGGCTAGGAGATGGTTCCGGGGACGAACAAACCTGTCTTGGCGCAGCAGGGTTCTTTCAAGTTGAGTAGCCAGTCGTTGAGCATGTTTGCGAAGATGGGAATCGAACCAGAAGATACCCTTTTCAAAGATCAGGCACGAGTCATGATGTCGATCCCCCGCGAAAAGCTCCCGCAGGTGATCGGCTGTGACAACATTCCCGACGCGCAGGACGAGCTTGCCCACCATCCCAGGAAGGTGATCAAGGCGTTTTTGGTGAACATCCACAATGTTTCTCCGAAGGCCGGGAAGATGTTGCGGGCGGTGCCGGAAAACGCGGCGTTGTACTTCTACATCTACGCGATGCTTGTGAGCGGCCGGGATATGGCCGACGAGATCTTGAAGAGGTATCTGACGACGGACCAATATTTCCGGCTGAAGACAAAAAAAGAGGATCTCGAACAAGAGGGATGTATCGGAAGATTTGATCGGCTGGGAGAGGCTAGGAAGTATCCCTATGCCAACATGGATTCTCTCGGCGGGCAAGTCTGGGATGTCTACGGCCGATAAATATGATGCCTCGTGCGAACATCCCGACGTTATCAGGGGAAGTATGCAAAGCCAACCGAGTGGCGGGACGGCCCGGACAAAATCCTGAAGTCGAGTGCGGAAGAACTGGTCAAAGCTGGTCTGGCCAACTGGGTTACGACTGATGACCGTCACCCTAACCTTTGGATCAAGTGGACGGCCAAGGGAGAAGCGGCGCACAAAAATGGTTGACTCAATATCAGGTTTTCGAACAAGCGAATGGAGATAAACATATAGCTTTGCTAGTCAATAACACCAACTCGGATGTTTGAGAAAGAAATCAGAAAAGCAGTTATTAAATCAAACGGAGTTTTGCCAGACGAGTTGTCCGATATATTCAAACTAACAATAAAAGATACCAACAAAGGTCTCGTTGTTATTGTTGATTTTGCCGACGATTAAGTCTGGTTATAGGTAGCCCTGAATTCAACTCCCAAGCAACCTCAACTATCATCCCAACCGGGAAAGTTAGAATTTTTGCCTGATTCTTCGGGTTGAGGGCGTCGAAGAGTTGGACCGTGACCGCTGCCGATGGGGCGTCGATCAACACCTCGTTGACGGTTCCGGCTTCGTGCCTGTGGGCGATCTTCCGAAGTTGGTCGATTGCCTCGATCCCTCCGGGTTGAATCCTTGTCTCTTCAATCTTGGTCATAGCCGGACCTCCACTTCCCACCCCTCGGACTTCTGGGGGTCGATTTCGTTCTTGGTGACAAAGTTTTCCTCGCCCGGATCTCCCAACGTAGACCGCGGTCTGTGGAAACGGTGACGAGTTGGAAGGTATAGCTTCCGACGGTGACGATCTTTATGACTGAGGTTTCTCGTGCCATGCCTTCAACATAGGCACGGTTTCTTGATTGTCAATAGTTGCGAAACCTGGTTTCAGGAGAAAAGCGGAACTCAGTTCCGCTTTGGGCTAGAGGTTGAAGTGTTGCTTCCACATATCGAGGGTTTCACAAAGGTCGAAACGGATTTGCCCGGCCGACTCTAACCCCATTCCGTGAATCCAACTCGCCGGCGGGTCGCTGTATTTTACCCCAACAGGCCGGACGGCCGATTCGTACTTAAAGGTCCGGCCCGACCTAAGTCTCGAGTAGAACTGCCCAAGGGTGCTGGGGGAGAACATACTCAGCTCGAAGTCGGTCGCTCCGCTCGACACCTTGATCACCGCAGCCTTGGTCTCGCCCCCGTGCTCATCCGGGTTGGCGTAGAAGATGTAATCCTGGGCGAAGTCGGCCGCCCCGCCCGGGGCCTTGGCCCACTTCAGAGCCAGGGAGATGAAGGATCCGTCGTCCGGGCCTTTCTCCCGGGCCGGCACCAAGATGGACGGTTCGACGGCCGAAACCAGTTTTCCGCTCTGCACCTCTTGACCTACCCCTTCGAGGGGAACGAAACCAAAGCCGGCCGAGCGGATCTGCTTCATCAGGGCCTTGAGTTGGACCTCGTTCTCCTCCCGGGGCTTGTCGCCGCGCCACGAAGTGAGGATCACGAAGGCCCGATCGTTGTGGTGTTGCCACACTCGAGAGAGGGAGAACTCGATCAGCTCGTTTCGGCCCGAGCTTCCTTCGAGGATTTGCTGTATTTCATGTACCTTTTCCATGTCGGCCTCCAGACTATGATACCACTCTTTTAATCTTGGTCTGGTTCTTCAATTGTCAACCGTTCGTTGTTTTTCTAGGAAAACGCCGTTCGTCTTGGAAGACCTCGTTTTCTGCAAGAATAATTTCAAGTTGCCTTCTGATCCTTGCTAGTTCTTGCTTGTTCTCGGAGATCTGGTTTTCAATCTTCGTTTTGTCGTGTTGCAACTCTCCTCGTTTTAGGTCGAGTTGATGGAGCCGGACGGACAAATCTAATAATACTTTCTCCTGGTCTTCTTTGGATTGCTGGTTCTTTCTTTCTTCGTATCTGCAGTTTCCACACCTTGAGTTGTCGATCTCCGACTGGCATACAGGGCAATTCATAGGACGACATCTCCTTTTTTGGCACGTTCGGCGTCGGCGTCGGCCGCCTCGATCGTTTCTCGTAACGGCCCGCGGTAGATCACGGTCCCGTCGGCCGTGGTTCCAACTGCCCGCCACCTTGACGAGTTCCCATCGTACCAAGCAGAGATCACCAACTCTCTAACTTGGAACACTTCGGCCGTCAGCGAAGAGTACAACGTGTGCGGGGCTTTGATGTCGCGGATTGTGCATGTTGACGACCCGAAGTCTACCAATTCCAGGGTTCCGACCATTTGGTGCCGATCCCACCCATGACGGAACAATACGAGGTTTTCATCAATCATCATTGACCCTCCTTCGGTGAAGGTTATCATAGTTTTGCGACTGTCAAGGAGACTAAATGTCTAAGTCTGTCAAGCGGTTTGCGTCACGAGAGTTTTTGAACATCACCGAAAAGTCGGGGAAGACCATCGCCAAGGTGGATATCACCCCCGAAGGGGTATGCCCGCCCGAGGTCAAGGTACCCTGCGGGGATTGCCATGTCTGTTGTCATCTTCCAATGATGCTTCGGCCCGGGTCGGCAGACATGGTGATGACCTATGAATTCAACTCGCATACGAGGGGGTCAAAGGACATTTTCAGCGGGAAGGAGACGGTCGATGTCTCGTTGTTCGTTCGGCGCCGGCTGGACCCGGAAGACCCGACTGGGGATAGGAGGGTGTGCGTCTACCTCGAGGGGAGGAAGTGCTCGATTTACGAGCGCCGGCCGGCCTCGTGCCGGGAGTTTGACTGCCGAGTGATGGCCCGCCGGGCCGATAAGGGGAAGTTGTACCCCGGTATGGAGCAGATCTTCGCTCCCGCAATCGAGCGCGGCCGGGTGCTTCGGGAGACTCCAAAGTTGAAGCCGGCGATCCCGGGCCGATCTAAAAAGCGGAACTGAGTTCTGCTTTTCCCCCGGTCCATGAAACTGGGTTTCACGAGTCTGAGGATGTTCGACGGGCGACGATACTTTCCCGGATGAGGAAGGATCTCGGGGGTGCCTTTGACTTGGTCGGGCTCTCCTCGCCCGGGTTTGCTCGGGCCGTTGAGCAGATGATCAAGTCTCCCAAGATGGAGATGACGATACTGACGAAGTCTCGGCCGCCCGAGGAGCAGCAGATGTTGATGCGCCTCGCCCAGATAGTGGCCGAAGCCCAGGAATATACCTCGGGCGGTACAATGAACGAAGTAGGAGACAGCATGAACAGAAAGATCGTTGAAGAGATAGTGGATCTTACGAAGATGATTGGTTCAAAGGCCACGACCGATCAGATTAAGAAGATGGCAATCGATCTAGTTGTGAACGAGAAGAAAATCGTTTGGCTCGGGGAGCCGGACAAAGATTTCCATATGACATATTCAAATGCAAAGAGGAAATTCTTGGTTTCGGTCCCGACCGTCTTCTATCCATTTTTCTTCAAAACCGCTGATGAGGCCGCAAACTTTCTTGTGAAATCCTGGGCCGCGGGCCGGCCGATCGATATGGACGCCGGAGTCCCGACCAACGAGTCCGTTGAGGAGGGCAAGACCTTCGCGGCGGCAAGGCGTGGGACCAGAAAAGAGAAGGATGACCTCTCGACGGCCGTTGCAACCTTCCGACCTGATGCTTATGTTGAGTACAGTTCGGCTAAGGAGTCGGGAGAGTACGTCGTCGGCTTCCGTGACAGTCCGAAGAACAGAGGGGATTTGAACAAGGAACTCGCAGGCGAGTTGAAGAAGGCCGGTTGGAAGACCATGGTTCGGTCGGGTGGCGATCTTTATGTCTATACTAAAGAGTCTGCCAAAGACCATGGAGAGCCGATTACCGAGATGTCGTGGAATTTCGGCGGGTCGGACCCAGACCGGTCATTGTCGATGGCTTACACCGGGATCAAATTGGCCACATATGCAATGGGCCGAACAATTCCGGGGTGGGATGAAGTCTACAAACAATTATCCCAGGCCATGGCATTGATCGAGAAGCATGTTGTTCCAGTTCGGCCCGGATCGATTCTGCCTCCACGAAATTCTCGTGACGTGGCGGTGATCATTGGGGCGGCGGGCCATGGACTTCGCGCTGCGGCGGCCGGCTATGACGAGCAAGGCCGATTCGACGGCGAGGCCGTGAGGTTGGCTTTGCTCGCGAGGAAAGCCATGGTATACGTAGACCAGGCCGTGGACTTGGCGATGAGAATGGTGAGGGATGCGATGGAATCTGTCGAGCTGGAAGAGCGAGAAGATGTTGTCTTTGATAAGCCGCAGTGGGTTGCGGATTTCAAAGCAGGCTGGGAAGCCTCGAAGGCGGCCCGAAAGTACGTCCCTCCTCAAAAAGCTTACAACCGGCCCGGGGTGAGCCGGAAGCACGGGGGTTTCTGGATCGACGGCTATGCTGCCTGGATCGATTACAACCGCGGGGCGGTAGGGCAGGACAATGTACAGGTCGCCAAACGGCTAGGGTTGGTCGAATCTTTCCCCGCGCCGTCCCGGATGAACGAAGCCAAGCCGGTCGGGAAAGCCCAGGCCGGCCTTTTCGACTTGGCCACCAGGTCCAAGGGAGAGTGGATGGCGTTAACAGACGTGACGTTCAGAATGATCCCGGTAGGGTTCGACAAACTCACAAGCGGGGCGGAGGCGCTGTCCAAGAAGGGATTGATTGACTTCGACGGCAGGAAGTTTAGGCTTTCCGGCCCGAAAGAACCTCTCACCTTGGCGGCCCAACTCGCAATGGCGGCTCAGGGGGGCCAAAGTGCGGCACTTGACGAACTGGTCGCCGGCCGGATCTTGGAGAAGATCCACGACTATACCAAGTTCCTTGAGGCGGTGACGGGGCTCAAGGGGTGGACGGCGAAAGTTTTGGCTGAAGACGCCATTGCAACCTTTGACCATAAGGAGACCAAGTCCACGGTGGACCTTCTTTGGGACGGTGACCTTGCTTACGAAAGCCGGGTGGACATTACGGTCGAGGCAACTTTGCTCGGGGGTACCAAGGTCAAAAAGTTCAACCGACGTCCGATCACCGCTCAGGGTCTCGCCCCGGACGAGCTTTTCGGTTTCATAAAGGGAATGTCTCCGAAAGGTGTTTCCAAGTCGCTTGGCACCATGGAAGCCCCAGTGAAGTATCCAAAGGAGTACAAGCAGGGGTTCGGGGCGGCCAAGAAGCACGACGGAGACCCCAAGGCGGCCCGAGCCGCCGGAGATGTAAACCCATACAAGAAAGACACTAACAAATTCTACGCCTGGAATATTGGCTGGAACACCTTCCGGCCGTCAACTCATTCGTGAAACCCGGTTTCATTCCGCCCTGGCGATTTGTCCAATCTGACCTCGGTTGCTACTATGGAGTTGTGAAGGGGGAGCCTTTACGACAGCAGAAGTTGCCCAATGGCTGCACGAAAAGACAACGAACGATCTTCATTCTCAAATTCTGGAATCCGACACCCCATTCAGATCATAGAAGGAAGATGCGGGGCTCACGAAAGATTTGAATTGTCGCTTGATACCCTGAACAATAGGGTTGACAAGATTGAGAGACGTCTTGACGACCGGATCATTCCTAGAATAGAAAACGTAGCCAACAGGGTTACAACGAACGAGAACCAACTCAGTCGCGAATCCGGCGCCCGCCGGGTAGTAGAGCAAGCAAAAGAACGCGCTCCTAAGTGGATACAGATCGCCGGGATGGTGGTATCCATAGTAATTTCCATCGCGGCATTCACATTGACAATAATCTTGGCGTTGAGCCAAATTGGTGGACACTGATGACAATCAGGCAAGTTTCAATCATGGTCTATGTGTCAACGTTGCTCCTATCTATCTCTGTGATATACTTTGCAATACACTTTTTTTGATTATAACAACATGTTGTTCGACATGGAGTTTGGCCGGTTGTAACAATCTCGGTCTAGGCGGTAGAATGTTTTAAGGAGGAAAGACAATGAAACAGTTTGTTCAATTTTTAGCTGTGGTGTTGGTTGTGACCCTCGCCGCCGTAGCGTGGGGCGAGAACTGCCCACCCGTTGATGTTCACGTTGCCTTGGCCGACCAATCCCAGACGTGGTGGATGGTGTTGCTATCGGCCCTTGTTCAACTCACGGCGCCGCTTTTGGTGATGGTGATTTCCGTGCTTGGAACCATTGGTCTTCGGAAGTGGTTTGCCAAACTTGAGAAGGATGGCAAGAAGGTCGATATCGAGACCCAGAACGCAATTTTCGCCGCGCTCAACGGGCTGGTGACCGGAGGCGTGTCGTTCGCCGAGGAGCAGGCCAGGAAGGCCCTTCGAAATGGGGCGGTACAGACCACCGGAGCGGCCAAGATGCAGGCCGCAGTGGACTTCGTTATGGAAAATCTGAACTCGGCCGGGCTGCCTGATATCGGCCGAGATGCCTTGCAGCGGTTGATAGAATCTAGGTTGGCTCAGGAGCGGGCCGCGCCGGACGGGGTGGTATTGTGGACACCGCCCGAGGTGAAGACCGATCCCCTACCTGATTCTGCTCAGTAGACCGATTTCTACGCCATCCCCAACATTTTTCACAATCACGGCCGAATCCCCAGGAAGCATGATCGATGGCTTTTTGGAGAAGGTGAGTCAGCCGCCGATGGTCCAGAGGCGGCCCAGGCGCGAAACTCTTCCGGCGAGAGAAAATCGTAGGTGTAGGTTCCAAAGCACCCATCTGGGAATTCAGTTCTGTTCCTAATCCACCGAGTCACGATCTACTTCTCGTTTTTTCCGAGGACGCCGCGGGCCGCCCTCTCTTGGGCACGTTGAATGATCATGTTGCGGGCGGCGAGTAGGTGTTGGAGCACTTCGTCGTTCTCGGGGCAGGAGAACGTTCCACGCTGGAATCCCTCGTACCGATCGATCACGACCGATAGGACGGCCCCGTCAAGGGTTCCCAGAATTGAGTCCGGAGCGTAGCGCGGGCCACGTTGGAAATTGATCGACCCCACGGTAACCGGCGGGGTGTTGCCATCGTCCGACTCGCGAGTAAAGAAGTAACAGTAGTTTGCCCCGTTCACTGGGTGGGGGTCGTCTTCTGCAAATACCCCGCAAAGCTCGGTGAGTCCACATCCGTCTTCATGTCCATTTATTCTTCTCATAACATTTTCCTTGGTATGCTTTGACGCTACCTTGTTACTCATTGTGCGTTGCTGTTTTTTGATTGTCAACGCTGCTAGAAACCAAGTCGGGCGAGTTCGGCGGCGAGCTCGTTGTCTGGAGTCCCGGCAGCTTTGCGGACTGCTTCGATCGTCCAACGGTTCTCCTCGAGGTCGATGTCAATCGCGGTGACCTCGGCCTCGTCGCGGTCGTCTTGCTCCATGAGGGCTTCGCGCCGGGCTCGTAGGACGGCGATGTCTTGCTTGGCCTTGGTGACTTCCAAGCCGGCCCGAAGGCCGCCGGTTTTGCTTCGGTAGACGGTGGCGGCGATGACGGCGCCGGCGATAAGACCAACAACGCCGACGATCAACCCCCACCACTTTTTGATCCAAGCCCATGCGACTTTGAGGTACAACATGATGGAAGGATAGCACGGCCGGCCAGATTGACAATCGTAAACGGTGGCGTAAGGTTGAATCATGAAACAAATGATCGTTTTGGTCCTGCTCACCATGTCAGTTCCTCATTGTGTCGCAGCCGAGGAGGCTCAGTGCGCCCTGGAGTACGACGGGCCGCGCCGAGTCACCCTTGACCATGAAGGCCGGCCCGGGGTGTGGATCGCGGGGCCGGTCCTTCGTTGCATGGTCGAGCAACTCCAAGAACACCCCCTTCTACTTCAGCGGGTTTCCCTACTTGAAGAGCAACTTCAACTTAGAGATGACCAGGTCGATCGGCTTCGGGAGGTGGTCTCCCTTGCCGAGGAGGGTGAGCATCGAGCTACCGAGGCGATTGACTCGGCCATTGCTCGGGCGGTCGCGGCCGAGGATCGCGCCGGGGTGTGGTACCGATCTCCGGCTCTTTGGTTTGCAGTCGGGGCGGTGGTCACGGTTGCGGTTGTTGTCCTCGCTGCCTGGGCGTGGGCTCAGGTATCAGACTGAGAGGGGATGGTCTGGACGCAGGGGTGCCTCGACCGCGCCGACTGACAGGGGCTCGGAGGTGGCCTGATCAGGCCGCCTGAGCCTCGACTGCTGAAGCGACGCCTCGCCGAGCGCTCAGAAAGGGGGACATGCTCTCCGGCGACAGAAGCTCCGGCCCCTCCTGAGCCCAGCTTTCGGTGAAGCGACGCACGTAGTCGGCCAAAGGCACGCCTCGCACAACCCATCCCGCCCGCTCCAGCACGCACAGCCCCCGAAGCTCTTCCTGGGCCGCCTCTCGCAGCGGCGTTAGCCGATAGAAGTGCCGGAACAGCCTCAGTTGAACTCGCGCCGTCTCCAGCGACTCCAAACCGGCGAAGTGCTGATAGTGGCGGTGGAACGCCTTGATCGTCCGCTCCGTCACATTGTTCGTCGAGGGGATGTCCCCACGACCCAGGGAGTTGACCACCAGCGGGAAGCGTTGCTCGAGGATGTCGAGGATGCCCACCGCGGCGGGGTGCTCTCGCTCGAGCGCCTCTCGCTGTGCCAGCACCTCGGCCAGTCTCTTCTTGGCCGTCTGGCGGCTCTTGCAGGCGTAGATCGCATCGATGTCCTTGACCAGCTTGCGCAGCATCGGCTCCTGTTTCCACCCGCTGCCGCACCGCTCACGAAGCCGAGCTCGGACAGCCTGAAGGTGATGAAACAGGCAGAAATGATGGACCACCCTCTTGCCGAAGACCTCCTCGATGGCCTGGTCGTAGGCGGCCAGCATGTCGGTCACCACCGCCTTGGGCCGGATGCCCATGGCCCGGAGGGTTACGAGGAAGCCCCGCACCGTGTCCGAGTCCACCTTGTCGTAGAGCTCGACGTGGAGCAGGTCGCCGCTCAGAGCATCGACGGCGAAGAAGGCGTAGCGCCACTTCTTGCCCTCGCCCCGCTCCTTCTCGGAGAAGCTCTTGGGGATCTTGACCCACTTCTCGTCGATCCCCAGAACGCCGCTGAAGCCCGCCGCCGCAGGAAAAGGGTCGAGATCGCTCAGGGCGCGCTCGAGGGCGACCAAGCCGCGGTAGACCACGCTCTTGCTGCGGCCGACCAGGGCCGCGACCTGACCGATGCTCAGCCCCAGCAGGCAGTAGAGCGCCCCGAAATGGAGCGGCGCCAAGGTCTTGGTGCCCACTTGTCGGCTCAGCTCCGCGTCGTCCTGCTCCGAGGGCGAACTGGTCAGTCGGGTCAGCCAGAACACCAGCGCATTGCCTGTCTTCGACAAGCCCTTGGGCTCGTGGCTGTGGGCCGCGATCTCTTGGGCCAGGGCGGCGTCGGGCACCACCGGGGCCAGGCCGGCTTCTCGGAGCCTGCGGTCCTGCTCATCGATCAGCTCGAAGAGCCGGTCGAGCAGCAGGTCGGGCCGCAGCGACGCTCCGGTGTCGGTGGGTCGGAGCAGCCGGGCGGTGGCGTTGTGCATCAGCTTGAGGTTGCCCTCGATGCACCTGACCGACCTGAGCTCCTCGACCGAGGGCAGGGCGACCTCGCCGTCGAAAGATTGGGTCTCGAGCCATGAGCAGATCTCGTCGAGGGAGGCCAGGGGGGTGCGCTCCCAGTGATAGGCGATCCGCGCGAGCACCGCGGGGTGGAGCTTGCTGAGCCGGCCTCGCTGCCCTTCGAGCACCATGCGGGCGAGGCTTTGGCCGGCGCGGTCGAACTGCTGGATGTGGTTGTGGCAGGCCTGGCGGCTGCCCTTGCTGAAGGCGTCGGCGATCTGCTGATGGGTCAGCAGCGGCCGGCCCCGGCTGTCTTTGAACAGCCGGCAGAGCACCATGGCGATCCTCTCGTCGGCCTCGTGCTCGGTGGACAGCTCGAGGCTGGCGGTGCCGTCGATGTCGATCTTTGCCATGTTGCGGCCGACCTCGACGGTGACCAGCCCGCCGAAGCCGACAGCGGTCGGGCTCATGGGCTCCTGTGCCCCAGTGACGTGGTTGAGGATGAACGCCAAGCTCCAGAAGAACATGAGCGCCGTGAGACGATCGAGCTCGAGAGCCCAGCGCAGCAGCCGAGGCGAGCTTGGGCGCCTCCAGGCGGCCGACACCGAGCAGATGCCGAGCGCCTCGATGGCTCCGGGGATGATCAGCACCCAGGGCTCCGAGTCACAGATGAAGGCCGTGAAGGCCAGGAGGTCGAGCCGCAGCAGGGCGCGGCCCACGCGAGCCACGGTGCAGATCCCCCTGAGCCCGAGCGGTGTCGAGGTCCGTGCCGGTCACCGTCGACGACAATAAGCGAGGCAAAGCGTCGGATTGGGCTCGCCCGGTGGAGTCTGGGTCGAGGAGGCCGCGGTGGTGACCGCCAGGGTCCAGACGAGGGCGATGATCAATCGACGTTGTTTTCTTGCGAATTGATGGAGAGTCACCAATGATGTGGGAGGCCCACCGCTTCCTCCTTTTTTGTGTAAGCAACTCAAAGGTAGCAGGCGGTGGGGTGCATGCGCTCGCCTCAGGCCTCGAAAGCTGCTTCAGGAGGCCGTGGTCGCGTCGGCGAGGCCGTAACGTGTTGATTTCTTATGTCAATTCAGCCCGAGGCTGTTCAGCAGGTCGGTTTTGCCTCTGAGCGAGGGGAGGCATTCGGCGCGAACCCCGTGAATAACGGGGTTTCAGCTATGGTGGGCTGGGAACGCTCTCCGGTTTTTAGCGACAAAACCTTCTTTCAGTTCGGCGATAAATTTGAGTCATAGCCGGATATGGTATCATTGAACTCATGAGTTCAGGCGATACTGTAAAAGTCATATCTGGTGTTTGGGCTGGGGAACTCGGAAGAATTATCGAAGTAATGGTCTACTCCATACGAATGGAGTTACTTCGATATAAGATGATCATTTCATTCCAATCACTACCATAGAGGTCGTGTCGGTCCGCCCCGGATCTTGAATCCAGTTTTGACGAGCAGGGTTCTTGCTCGGGCCGCCCCCTCGGCGGCGAGGAAGAATATCTCCGCTACCTTCCAGGAGACCGCGACGAACAAGGAGAAGAACCGGCCCGGGTGTTTCACCGGGTGAAGTTGCGACGAATACCTCATGACTGCTCCTTTTTGTGGTGTCCCCAGACCGTCATACAGTCGGGGCACCAATCGCTGATCCACGTTTCCTCATCCCAGTCGAAGACCGGTTCGGTGTGGCCGCGGCACCCTTCGATGGGGCACGGACCGTTTTCACCTTTTACTTTGTCAGGAACGCCGGCCGCCTCGCCGATTTCTCCCGACACCAGTTGTCCTTCGAGCTTTTCTTCCATGTTTACCATTCTACCGTCGGGCCGTTCCCGAGGGTTTTGATGACGGCCCGGAGGCCAACGGCTTCACGCCGAATGGTCTGGGCCATGGTTTCGCCCGGGATGTCGCCCGAGGAGTTGCCTCGGGTTTTCGTCCATCCTTCGGACGATAGGAGCCCGTCGGCCCGGGCGAGCTCGCAGGCCCGGCAAGTACAGGGTCGGAGGTCTCCGTCCTGGCCGAATACCGTCCTTGCGGACCCGCACTGATAGCGGGCCATCACTCGGCCTCCGACCAGCCGCCCTGGCGGGCGAGGCGGTAGACGCGGGATCGGCGAGGGTCGTTGATTCCGGCCCGCTTGGCCAGGCGGTAAGCCTGCACTGCGGCGGTGTGGGCCTCGGGGGCCGGAGTGGTTGGGTGGGTGGCCAGGCGGTAAAGGCACTCAAAGGTGTTGGCCGGGTTGGTCATGGTGTTTCCCTTTCGCCCCTACAACATGAGCATCCTTTTGCGATTGTCAACTCGGCCCGCGTCGATTTCTTGGGGGGCACCATGCGGAACTCAGTTCCGCTTTAAGGGGGTCCCGTCGTGAAATCCGGTTTCATGGCATTGACACTCGCAAAACAATGATCATGTTGTAGATATGAAGACGCCGACTTTTGCTTTCCTCAGCAAGGAACTCGGTGAAGTTGTTGACACCGTGCTCGGAAACGGTTCGGTGTCCGACGAGCTCAGCAACTGCGCTTTCTTTGCTCGGTACACCGGCCTGGATCTCCCGGCCCACGGCTCGGGCGCTTGCTAGGCCAAGGTAGAGGCTCGCCGAGAAGTTTGGCGGAGGATCTTCGCCGACCATGGGTTGGTCTACCATCCTCGTTATACTGCCAACGGAACGAACTATGAGCGGCCCGAGAAGGTTGATGCCGCTCTTTCTATGGCTCGAAAGGAGCAATCCCGATACCGACGAACTACTTGCCACGGTGTGGTCCGCGAGTCAAGGGATTGCTGTGATGGTTATGGTTAGAGGGTCGTGATCAGGCGGGAGAGATTGTCCCGTCTTCGGATAGCGGAGTCCATCTCGCGTGCCATCGAATTCGCCCGGAGTTTCCCGTCCCCCCGGTCACCATCTGAATCGTAGTATCCAACCCGTCACCTTCGATCACCTTG
>Ga0210051_1003123_pt1 | contig 16560 bp, 21 predicted proteins | sample CryGey092014_all_FD_185464 | JGI IMG/M metagenome (GOLD analysis project Ga0210051, IMG submission 185464) | Groundwater microbial communities from aquifer - Crystal Geyser CG23_combo_of_CG06-09_8/20/14_all (SPAdes) (version 2) | ecosystem: Environmental > Aquatic > Deep subsurface > Groundwater... | reverse complement strand
GCCTCGTGAACAAGAGGCTGGCTTCTGCGGTCTGTGTCGACCGCAGTCACGGTTCAATAGATGCGATGACGGATTCTGCAAGAGGCTTTTTAAGAAAATATAACCTTATTTATACGACTTAGCTTAGATTATGTTTATCGATTAACGTATTCCCATTATTGTTAATTTTTCTTATTCTTCCATATTGTATGAGATAGGAAATATTTGATGGTGTAACCCTTTTACCAATATGATCCGTAGCCCATTCGCTGGCTTGCTTGATTGTTAATAGGTCGTTATTTACATTTGTATATTTTTCAAATTCATCGAGCGGTTGTAATGAACGATCCAATCGTATTTTTTTACCCCTAAACAATAATAATATTTTCTTTAACGTATCATCATCTGATGGAAAACTCCAATATTTATTTTCAGGATGCCAACGATATCCCTTTATTGTTTTTACCTTGGAGATATATGTAGGATTATAAGGCAATGTAACTGTAATTCGGCCATCGTCTCCTTTGCTGATCCATATTTCTGTTTTCATATCTACAACCTCAACTATATCCAAATTTATAAACCTTTTTGGGGAGGGAGGTCAGTGAAAGTGCGATTGTGCAACCGTCAATAGGCTTGGGCATTTCGCCTAAACTCGTTCATATACGACATTGATGTCGTATATCCTTCCATTTTGGCAATTATATCCAAACCTTTCTTTTTTCCATTTCCTACATGGTTGTAATCCATATTAAAAATAACGTTTACGCACGTAGTTCTTCTGTACCCTCTTCCTGTGCTTCGGCACCCTGAAACGCACCTGCCTACTCCTTTTCCTTTCCTTCTTTTCAACCTCCTTTTTTCTGTGTTCCTCAATGATTTCCTCAATCCATGGATACTTTTGTTCAACCTCCAACATTCTGCTGTGTATTTTCCTTAGTTCATCCCTCACCTGCTCAGCGTTGTATCTGGCTTCTGGTTTCCAGTGTCTCATCATACTCACAATCATACGCAGGCTTGTTGTAACAGGACCAACATCCAAATAGGTAGCAATATCTATTTTTCCTGTTTTCCTCGCATCCCCTAGTGCCTTTTGCAAAAAATCAACTTCCTTTTCAATATCATCTGGTGTCAGGTTTTCTTTTGACAAAAGATGTTCAACAGATGTTTTCATCAAAAGCATTATCCTTTTCAGAACATTAAATATTTCTGCTATATCATAACAAATAAAAACAAAGAAAGAAGAGGATAAAAATCAATCATCGTTTCCTATAACGTCCTCGGTGTTTGCGAAGGTCCGCCGAAGGAGCAATTTTGGTGAGCGGAGCGAACCGCATACATCGTGTTATACGCTGTCGGCGAAGGGTACACAAATATTCCTTTGTAGTGCTATCTTATTCATCTATCTTTTTTTTCATGGTTTATTGTTGAATATATTTCCTCCACTTCTACTAATACAGCAGCTTTCGGCTTTCTTTGATGTATTTTACGTAACCATTCCGGATCTTCAATTCCTTCTCTTGCATGGCGAAGCTTTCGCCTCTCCTCAACTCTTTTGTGTATTTCAAGTGCCTTCTCAAATATCTCCCCATCAGTGAAAATTTTTGCCTTTCCTTTGAGCTGATATGCTTTAAACTCTTCTAACACCTCAACAGCTATGGCAACTTGAGGATTTTTCTCCAAATTTTTCCTTGTCTTATTGAACAAAGTATCAACGATCAATATTTCATTGTCACTTATAGCTTCAACATCTCCAACTGGAACGACATTAGGTTTTCCATCCTTAGTTGAAGTGGCGAAATGGATCGTTGGAGATTTCGCTTTTTCGTTTATCATTTCCTTTATTTCAGCAGATATTTTCATAGTATCATCACCCGAAGCCGATTGCGTATAACGTCTTGCGGATAAAAGAAGTTGCCGAAGGCAATTTGGGCGAAAAGTAGTGGAGCCTTTTATCCGCTGTTAGGCGAAGTGCCCAATCATCATTCATTTCCCTTGTCATAAGACTTTGACTTGAACAGCTTTGGAAATAGCATGCCTGTAGTCCTCATGTAATTTCTATACACCTCTCCAAATTTCGCTATCAATACCATTTCCTCAGATCTTGCCTCAAGATACCAAAGTATAATGAATATACAGATCGGAGGAATAAGCCACAACGTCCGGAAGAAAAATAGAAAGGCAATGTTCATAAATATAGTACCTGAGTAATGGGGGTGTCGCACTATGGAATAAATTCCGTTTGTTACGAGCTTATCAACTTCGTTAGGTTTCATATGCATTTGTTCAATTTTATGGGTTAGGGCAAGTGAAGCAAAGAATACGATTGTTAAGATGGTGCCTATGGCTATAAAGATGTAATCCCATAGGTTTAATTCTGTCCTTAAAAATACGATTCCTATGGGGAACAAAATGGCGAGGTTAACTCCTGTCAGGATTGGCGGAGATATATAAAAGTTCTTTTTCATCGAGATTTCCTCCTGAGCTGAATTCGGTAGAATATAAAAATTGATAACAACATAAATGGCAGAGTAATGCTAGCTGTTACTGCGTGTGGCCAGGTTACTGAAATATCCACTGTTTTGAAACCAAAAAGACAACATATTGGCCAAGCAGGTAATAGAACTAACAAATTTTTTGTGGACCGAAAAATAATTGCAAAAAACAACCCGAAGACAAAAAAGCCGACAATTTCGGAAACTGGAATCCCAGGATACCCTAAATGGTAGATGCTATAACCTAGGCTAGCCAGAACTATTGCCGGGATAATACCAAACGCCTCTTCAAATCGAAGCTGAAGCCACCCGAAACAGAAAAATATTTCCCATAAACCAACAACCCCCAAAAGTAAACCAGGTAGGGTGTCTGAACCGATCCCATATTGGTTCATATATCCCATCCACATAAAGCCTGCCATAGCAATGCCCACTACCAAGCTGATTAGCCAGAGTTTTTTTGTTATGCCTAAAGCATCGAGTTTTCTTTTTCTTACGACGATCGTCCAGTAAAGAGGGAAGATAATACAAACCCCCAATTGTCCAATCCATCCATAGATTATAGCACTTGCCCAATCTTGCCTGATGATTGTTAACGAAAGGTAAACCAAACTTGTTATTAAAATTACACTTAAAAATGCTATTACCGTATCAACGGAAGGAGACCATAAAAAAAGCCGTTTCAAAACTCCTCTTCCTTTTTGATCATTTCCCCTAAATTCCGTCTCTTTTCCTGTTGCCATAATATCATCCTTTTGTAAACCTATTGCATTGGCATTTCGCCTAACTCATTCATATACGCAATATTTCGTTTATACTCCCAATTTAGCGGTATATACGAGATGCATCTACTTCTACAATTTCACTCTTTCTCATCAATCTAATTCACCTCTTTGCATTGGTAAAGAATCAAACAGACTTTTTATCTTCCCATATCCTTGTTACTCACATGAGTACATGCCTCTCTGCAGTTTAATATTTTTTTGTCTCAAAGATGTGAGTAAAAATATCTGTTATCTTTACAATGTTTCTATCTCCTCAAACCTTTCTTCCCTTAATATTTCCATGAGATGTTCTGCGCTTTTCCTCAACTCTTCACTGATTTCATCTGAATCTCTGATGATTTTTGGCTGAACACCTATGAAAATAATTTTCCTGGCAGAGTCTTTTAAATAATTTATCAGAAATGATAAAGGCATATTATGGGTGCTGATGCCTATGTTTTCAATCTTTTCTTCTGGCACAACCCTGAGCCCCCCCTCATTTATGTCCATGTCTGCTGCATCAACTATTACAAGAATTTCTGGTTTGTTTTTCCTGATAACTGATGTAAAGTTTTCAGGAGCAGTGCCGCAGTCAAAACTGAGCCAGTTTTTTTCCTTAAAATTTTTTGCAATCCAGCATCCTATGCCATCATCACCCTTTAAAGTATTTCCTACACCCATTAAAATGTTCATGTTAATGCACCGAGCAACTTATGCATGGATCATAAGCCCTGACAAGCATCCCAAGGTTATGAACGATTTTTTCCTTAGGTATATCTAGAATTTTTTCAAGGAACATCTTTCCATCCTCCTCAAGATTCTTTAAATTCTGAGCTGTTGGCGTCAGAATATTTGCACATGTTATGATACCTTTCTCATCAATTTTGTAATGATAGTAAAGTGTGCCTCTCGGCGCCTCTGATGCACCATAACCATCACCAGCTTTTATCTTGTACTCATTTTTTTCTTGACTGAAATTGTTGTTCTCAATCAGGTTTATTGCTTGATCAAAGCAGTGCAAGAGTTCAAGACTTCGCGCAACATTGTTATGGAAAGGGTTGTAACTTGGGAACCTGAGCCCATTGTCTTTTGCTGCATCCTTCACAGTTCCTGACAGCTGCTCAAAGTTCAGGTTTACCCTTGCAAGTGGGCCTGTCATGTAACCATGCCCATTTCTTATTCCTTGCTTCGCATTTGAATACTCCACTATTTGCTCTGTTGTACTCTTCTCCCATTCTTTAACGTCAGCATTCCATCCCTCACTTGATGCAATGTCCCCCTCATATAATGCATATTCATCAGGATTTTTCAGGGCAATATACTCTGTCTTTCTTTCAAAATCAGGATATTCCAGACCACTGAACAATTCAACGGTTTTTAATGCAGCAGGTCTTAACTCTTTTAAATGTTTAAGGATTTTATTCATCTCTTCTTTTGAAGGTATTTTTGTGAAACCATTAACAACTGCGGATATCTGATGTACAGCCCTTCCAGCAGCAACCTCTGCCATGTCATTCCCAAGTTTCTTTATTCTCAGAGCATTTTTCACCTCCTTGGGATGCTTTTCAGCCATGGGAATAATGCTTTCAAACCCAAGATAATCCGGCAGCGCAAGACAGTACATGTGCAGCACATGACTCTGGATATACTCACCAATGATAGCAATCTCCCTAAGTTTCCTTGTTTGCTCACTGATATTGATACCAAATGCATCCTCAACAGCCTTCAATGAACTTGATGTATGACTCGCTGAGCATATTGCGCAAACCCTGCAGGCAAGATGTGTTACCTCATCATATCTCCTGCCCCTTAGCCATGCCTCAAACAAACGTGCGCCTTCAGTTATCTGCATCTCAACTTTCTCAATTTTTTTATTCTTAACATCAACAACAAGCCTCCCATGCCCTTCAACCCTTGTGATGTGATGAATATCTATTTTCATGCTTTTACCTCCTCGAACTCTTTTGCTCCTGATGTAAACATCCTAAATCTTCTTATAAGATCAACAGGGTCAATACCTTTTTCCTTCATCAGTTCTGCCTGTGATGCTATGTTTGCTTCCTCAACAGGACCCCTGCACCCCTCACATGGATATCCATTACTTGGGCATTTAGCACTGCATCCTGCAAGGCTAACAGGACCCAGGCACATTATTCCTCTTTCAAGAAGACAGATGTTTTCCTTGAGTTTGCATTCAACACAAACAGGATAGGTTTTCAGAACAGGCTTTTTTCCCATGAGCATAGATTTAACAAATTCAACAAACTCATCCTTATCCATTGGACAGCCTGGTAAAAGGTAATCAACCTTCACATAACTGCTCAATGGTTTCGTATCAGGTGATGAGTAAATCATTTTTTTATCATTATAAACAATCTTCCAAGGATTTTCCATAAAGTTCTGCAGATACTGCACACCACCATGGCAGGCGCAACTTCCAATCGCAACCAGTGTTTTGCTGTTTTCCCTGATTTTTTTCAGTTCATCCACCTGATAACTCATTATTGAGCCTTCAACAAAACTTATATCAAAAGGACCATCAGAATTTTCAGATTTCGCCATTCTGAAGTTCACAACATCAACTGTGGAGAATAAATCCAACAATATATCCTCAAGGTTCAGGATTTCAAGCTGACAGCCAGCGCATCCTGTAAAACCAAAAATACCAATTCTTGGTTTCATTCTAATGCCTCCGGTAAATCCTTTATCTGCTTGTATGTGAAAACCGGACCATCAATGCACACATATTTTCCACCAATGTTGCAGTGTCCGCAGTTACCTATTCCGCACTGCATCTTCCTCTCAAGGGTTGTAATTATGACTTCATCCTTGAAGCCAAGTTTAACCAAATCCTTTATCACAAATTTTATCATAATCGGAGGACCGCAGACAAATGCAACAGTGTTTTTTGTTTCATCCTTTATGTTTGTTAGGAGTGTTCCAACAACGCCAACATTTCCTTTCCATCTGAAGTCTCCTTTATCAACAATTGTGAGAACCTTAATCTTTTCACCCCATCCTTTAAGTTCATCTGTAAAAATCATATCCTCTGGTGTTCTTGCACCATAAAGAACCTGGATTTTACCAAAACTGTTTCTATGTGCAAGCATCTCGTTTATTAGACCGCGTAACGGTGCAAGTCCTATGCCTCCAGCAACAAACAAAACATCCTTATTTTTTACTTCGTCAAAAGGAAAACCATTACCATAAGGACCTCTGATATAAACATTATCATTTTTTTTCATCCGATGCAGTTTGTTTGTAACATTTCCCATGTTTTTTATGCAAAGCTCAAAACAATTTTTAACAAAAGGTGATGATGTTATGGATATGGGTGCTTCACCAAAACCAAAAACACCTATTTCAACAAACTGCCCTGGTTTGTAAATAAAATTTTCCTGAACATTTTTATCCTTGAAACTGAGCACGAAAAGTTTTGTGTCATAAGTTAGTTCTTTGACATCGTTGATTACTGCTAAATTTGGAAGATATGGATTTTCCATTTTAATCCCCTCCGACGGAAAAGTCGGAGACTTTTCCTAGGATGCTAGGAAAATGCTTTTGGCATTTTCCGTTGCATCTGAGTTTTTTTGTAACATCTGTTATATCTATATCAACAGGGCATTCCCTGATGCATCTTCCACATCCTACACAGGCAAATGAAGAATATTTCTCCATAAAATACAGCATTTTATGGTAGATGAACTGCTGGACCCTTGCAGACCTTTTACCTCTGAAGTTATGTCCTCCTGCAACTCTTGCAAAATCAACAAGCTGGCAGCTATCCCAAACCCTGTTTCTTTCACCATTTTTTAATGTCAAACCAACAACATCCTTGACAGAGTAACAGTAGCATGTGGGACAGACAAATGAGCAGGCACCGCAGATGAGGCATTTATCACCAAGTTGCTCCCATATCTTATCATCAAATTTTTCCTTAAGGATTTCCTCCAGGTTTTCAAGATTCACTTTTCTGACAAAGTTTTTCTTTCTCTCTATTTTTTCATTTTTATCTGCATTCTCAAAAAGTTTATTTTTCACAATTTTTTCACCTTTTCTACTTCCTGTTTCAACAAAATAATAATTACCAATATCTGTAAGAAAAAGATCATACCCTTTCGGCACATCTGTTCCCATGGATTCGCAGAAACAGTACTCACCTGCTTCCTTGCATTCAACCACAACAAAAATACTATTCTCCCTCTTTTTTATATAATAAGGATCTTTGTAATCATCGTATTCCACCATGTCAAGCAACATGATTGCGTTCAAGTCGCAGGGATGAATGCCAAAAAAAATTGTTTTTTTATTATTTTCAGGTATGCCTATTTTACTATTATCAAACTTCATCATAGTTTCTATTGGAGGCAGAAGAAACTTTTTTGGCGGAAGAATCGTTGTGTCATAGTCGAGAATGACCTCCTCAGGTTTTTTTATTTTCTCAAAAACAAATCTTTCTTCCTTCCTCACAGGTGCTAAAACATCGTAATCCTTCATCAATATTTCAACTATTTTTACTATGTTTTCCTTTTTTATCTTTCTGAACATTTATTTTGTATTGTTCTGTGCCATCAAAAATCTTTCTACATCTTTAATGGGCGATGCAGAATAGTAGTGTATCTCTCTTCGATAAAATTTTTTCATGCTCTTGTCGAGCGACACATGGTTATTCTGCATGCCCTCTTTAATGTTTTATCTGTAAGCAACATAATCCTTTCCTAGGAGTTCCCTTGACACTATAATCTTCATAATCTCTAAAGCGCCTTCAGCCCAATAATAGCTCCTAACACCTTTAAGGGCTAGTTCCAACGGGCATTCAACTGTGTAGCCGTAAGCTCCAAACCACTGGATGGCATCGTTGATAGCCTCAAACGCAAATACGGGTGCTAACAATTTTGATTCAGCGCACAGTTTTGTTACCTCAAACCTGCTGAATGCTTTTTCGTTTTGTTCCTTTCCGTATGCCCACAACGCTTTATAACCCAAAAGTCTTAAGGCGTCTAACTTTGCCCAGTGCTCTGATAGTTTGAATTGAACACCTTCGAATCTTCCAATTGGCTGTCCAAATGCTTTTCTTGATTTTATGTGTTTCATTGCATATTCCAAAGCACTCATTGCTGCCCCGCAGCACACTATGGATATTATCGCCCTTGCATAGTCAAAGCCTTCCATTGCAATATAGAATCCTCTTTTTTCCTCACCCAGCAGGTAGTCCTGGGAAACACTGACATCTTCCAATGAAAATCCTCCTGATGATATCCCTTTTCTCCCCCAGTCTTCAAGAATTGTAGGACTTATTCCTCTTTTGTTTTTTATGGGTATGTAGAACAAACTCATCCCATGTGTACCCTTGGAGGTGTCGGTTTTGACCAGGGTCAAATATCCCCCTCCTTCAGGGAGTTGATTCACAGCCTCATTTATTCCACTTATAAACATTTTCTCTCCGTTGATTATATATTTATCACCAGATTTTTTAGCAACCGTTTTCATGCCTGTCAGGTCAGAACCTGCATCCGGTTCAGTTGCCGCTATGCCTAAAAACGCTTTTCCCCTGGTTACTTTGAGGAGGATATCCTCCTTGGCTGCTTCTCTGCCGTATTTATTGAGTATATGCCCCCATGCAGCCTGCACAAGGAAAAATGTTGGAACCGCACAGCTGATATCTGCTCTTGCAAGCTCTTCTGCCACAATTCCAACCGTTATTGGATCAGCTTCTATTCCACCATAATCAGTGGAAACAGTCATGCCCAAAAGACCAAGATTGGCTAAACCTTTGATGATATTATCAGGAATTTTTTCCTCATCATCAATTTTCCTCACCATTGGTGCAATTTCTTTTTTACAGAATTCCCCAACTGTTTTCTGCATCATTTTCTGTTCATCATTAAACTCAAAACCCATCATGTTTTTTCATCCTCCTTTGTAGTCTATTAAATGCTGCATAACTTTCCCCCATCATTTTTTCTCCATAACATATTTGTCTATCATGGTTGCAGATTTTTTACCCATGCCCATTGCTGATATGACTGTTGCAGCGCCAGTTGCAATATCACCACCTGCAAAAACGCCTTTTACTGATGTTCTGCCATCTTCATCTGCAATGATGTTGCCGTGTTTACCTACCTCAAGTCCTTTCATCGTTCTTGGCACAAGAGGGTTTGGACTCTGACCTATTGCCACTATAACTGTATCAATATCCATAGTGGATTCTGAGCCTTTAATCGGAACAGGTCTTCTCCTTCCACTTTCATCAGGCTCGCCAAGTTTCATTTGAATGCACTCCATCTTTTTCACAAATCCCTGCCCATCATCAAAAATTTTTACTGGATTTGTAAGAAGCATGAACTTAACCCCTTCCTCTTTTGCATGCTCAACTTCTTCTTTTCTCGCAGGCATCTCCTTCTCAGACCTCCTGTAAACAATAATTGATTCCTCAGCACCAAGACGCAGTGCTGTTCTTGCAGAATCCATTGCAACATTCCCTGCACCTACTACAGCAACCCTTTTACCAATCCTTACAGGGGTGTCATATTCAGGGAATCTGTATGCCTTCATGAGATTCACCCTTGTTAGAAACTCGTTTGCTGAATAAACACCGTTCAGGTTTTCGCCAGGGATGCGCATGAACATTGGCAACCCTGCACCTGTTCCAATAAAAACTGCATCAAAATCTTTCCGCAGTTTGTCTGCACTGATGCTTTTTCCCACAACCATGTCAGTGTGGATTTCAACACCAAGAGAGCAGATATAATTTATTTCTGCCTCCACCACAGCTTTCGGCATCCTGAACTCTGGTATGCCGTACATTAATACGCCGCCTGTTTTATGCAGTGACTCAAAAACTGTTACATTATGCCCAAGTTTTGCAAGGTCTGCCGCGCATGTTAACCCTGCTGGTCCTGAGCCGATAACCGCTATTTTTTTTCCGGTAGGGACAACTTTCTGAGGAGGTTTAATACCCTTTTTTCTTTCCCAGTCTGCAGCAAAGCGTTCAAGTCTTCCAATTGCCACAGGCTCATCTTTTTTTCCTAAAACACATAACTCCTCACACTGGGTTTCCTGAGGGCATACCCTTCCACAAATTGCTGGTAAAGAGTTTTTTTCTTTTATTTTACTGATTGCCTCATCAAATTTTCTTTCTTTAATAAAAGAAATGAAACCTGGTATATCTATTTCCACAGGGCATCCTTTAACACAAACAGGTTTTTTGCATGATAAACACCTGCCTGCCTCCTTAACAGCATCTTCTTCATCATAGCCAAGTGTCACCTCGTTAAAGTTTTTTATTCTTTCCTTTGGCTCCTGCTCAGGCATGGGTGTTTTCATTCTCTCACCCTGTATCTTTCCAATGATTTTTTTTCCTCGTTTAAATACATTTTTTGCCTAGACATAAGTAAATCAAAATCAACTAGGTGTGCATCAAACTCAGGGCCGTCAACGCAGGCAAACTTTGTTCCCTCCCCTATTTTGCATCTGCAAGCACCGCACATCCCTGTGCCATCAACCATTATGGAGTTTAGACTTGCAATCGTTTTCACCTTGTAGGGCATGGTAGTTTTTGCTACAAACTTCATCATAACAGGAGGGCCTATTGCGATAACCCTGTCAATTTTTTCTGAATCTAAAATTTCCTTCAAAGGTAGGGTCACAACGCCTTTTCTTCCATAACTCCCATCATCTGTCATAACAATAAGTTTATCACTGACATTTCTCATTTTTTCCTCCCAGAAAAGAAGGTTTTTACTCCTTGCACCAATGATGGATGTTATTTTGTTACCTTTTTCTTTCAAAGCCCTTACAATTGGATAAATTGGTGCAATGCCAACACCACCCCCAATGCAAACAACCTCTCCAAATTTTTCAATTTCTGATGGGTTCCCAAGAGGTCCTATGAAATCAAGTAAAGAATCACCGATCTTCATTTCACCAAGTTGAAACGTTGTTTTCCCAACCTCCTGCACAACAATAGTAATTACCCATTTGTTTCTGTCAAAGTCTGCTATTGTGAGAGGGATTCTTTCCCCTTTTTCATTTAATCTTAAAATTACAAACTGCCCTGGCAGGCATTTTTCCGCAATCGACTTTGCTTCTATGTCAAAAAGTTTTGTGTTTTCAGCAAGGTTTTCTTTTCTAATTATTTTGAACATATTTTTTGGTATGGTTTTGTGAAATATTAAATATTCCCACAGCCATGCATAAGCATGCTCAGATTTGGCCCTGCAGGCACACCTATTTCCTCACCGAAAAGGGATACCCTTTCTGGTGTAAAAAAAGTTGTAGAACTTGGATTAAACGCAATGGAGGTTGAGTTCGTCAGAGGCGTAAGGATGGGTGTTGAATCTGCGAAAAAGATAAAGGAGATCGCAGAGAAACTGAATGTTTCATTATCCGCGCATGCACCCTATTTCATAAATTGTGCATCAGAGGATGAGAAAAAAAGAGAGAAAAGCATAGTGTTCATAACAGATACTGCGAGGATTGCTGATGCCCTTGGCGCAAAAATTGTTGTTTTTCATCCAGGCTATTATTACAAAAAAGATAAAAACAAAACATTTTCTTTAATGGTTGAAAATATAAAAAAGGCAAAAAAAATTGTTGAGGAAAACAAATGGGATGTGTTACTTGCGCCTGAAACTATGGGCAGGCAGGCAGCATTCGGGAGTCTTGATGAAACAATAAAACTTTGTGAGGAAACAGGTGTTGTTCCAACGGTTGATTTTGCGCACATTCATGCAAGAGGAAACGGCTGTTTAAAAACAAAAGATGATTTTGGTAAAATACTTGACAAACTGGAAAAACTAAACCTGAAAAGTCTTCATATGCATTTCACAGGCGTTGAATACAAAGCAGGTAATGAAAAAAAACATTTGGTTTTGGAAAAAGGTGATTTAGACTTTGGATTGCTTGCATCAGAACTCGCTGAACGAAACATAAACGGAACGCTCATTAACGAGTCCCCAAATCTTGAGGCTGATGCATTGTACATGAAAAGGGTTTATGATAGGATGGAACAAACTTTTTAAAGGTATTTCCCCAATTTTTCTTTCAACTGCTCTTTTGATACTGCGCCGACAACCGTTTCCATTAATGTTTTGTTCTTGAATATAAGGAGTGTTGGTATGCTCATTACACTATATTTTGCTGATATTTCCCTGTTTTCATCAACATTGAGTTTTCCAAAAACGATTTTTCCATTATATCCCTCTGACAATGCATCAATAACAGGGTTCATCATCCTGCATGGTCCACACCAGTCAGCATAGCAGTCCACAACAACAGCAGGGTTGCTGCTTATAAACAATTCAAACGATTCATCTGTTATCTTTTCCACCATTTTCAATCACCCACGATCTGAACGATGATTTCCCTTTTTCTTTTCCTTACATCAAGCTCTACAAAAACAATCTGCTGCCATGTTCCAAGAATAAGTTTTCCATTTTTTATTGGTACAGCAAGGCTTGGACCTATGATGGATGCCCTTACATGCGAATGTCCGTTTCCATCATGCCAGGTTTCATGATGCTTGTACTCAATATTTTTTGGGAAAAGTCTTTCCAGTGCCTTTGGTAAATCCTGCAAAAGACCAGGCTCATATTCTATTGTTGTGATTGCGCCTGTTGAACCAGGAACAAAAACACAACCTATACCGTTTTTCATTCCTGATTTTTCAACTATTTTTGAAACATCGTCTGTAATGTTTATTATATCAGTCTCACCTTTTGTTGATACCGATATTGTTTCAGAATAATTCATTTATTCCTCATCCTTTTTTCTTTTTTCCTCATTCTCATTTAATTTTCATTTCCTTTTCCCCTGCTTTCTCTTCTTTCCCTTTTTTAAATTCCTCTGTTTCTTTATCTTCTGTTTTCTCTTTTTTCTCCTTTTCTTTTTTCTGCTTTAATTCTTTTTTTCTCTTTTTCTCATCCTCCAGTTTCTCCTCTTTTTTCCTTTCTTCCTCCTTCATTTTTTTCTCATATCCCAGCCTTATTCTTTCCAGATGTCTGATTCTTCCTCTTAACCCGTCTGCCTTTGCGGAGTGTTTTCTTTTCAGCCTTTCTCTTTCTGCCTTAGTAATTTTGTGCGCACCACATTTTTTATTTATCTCTTCTATTTTTTCCTCAATTTTTCCAATGCCTTTATGTAGCTTCTCAATCCTTTTTGTGATTTTTTCAATTTTTCCCATAAATCTATGTATTAATTTCTTTCCATAAAAAACCTTTTACAAGTGATTATGATGGAATTTGCAAAGCAAATTCCTAGCATGTTATGAAAAAGTGTTACACTTTGGTTTATTCCGTCGGACACCAGTTAGTAGATATGTGGAATTATTTCCCTATTCCCTAACTACTATTTTACGGAAAAGTCGAAGACTTTTCCTAAAATCTTACGGAATTTTTGGAAAATTCCTAAGATCCGACGGAAAAATTGGAGATTTTTCCTAGGATGTTAGGAATTCCTGTTGGAATTCCGTAGCATGTTAGGAATTTGCGAAAGCAAATTCCGTAACATGCTAGGAAAAGTGCAAAGCACTTTTCCGTCGCAAGCACTTTTCCGTCGCATCTACTGACTACTTATTAACAGAAATAATCTTATATCCATTAAACATTATATGTTTGTGGGCGGGTGACAGAGCGGCGATGTGACCGACTGCAGCAGCCCTTTCTTTTCTCTTAAAAGAGAAAAGGCTGTCAGGGATCGGTTTTAAGGGGGTTCAACTCCTCCCCCGCCCATTTTTGCGAACGAAGGAACGCAGTGACTGAGTGAGCAAAAATACGAGGAATTTTGCTTTAGCAAAATTCCGAAGTATCTACAAAAATGCAGAGCATTTTTGTAGAGAGCAGGAAATTACATTTCCTGTGAATCGCAAGATTGTTCAAGCAATCTTGCGAGAATAGGAAAACGAAGTTTTCCTATGTATTTGAAAAATTGCGTCAGCAATTTTTCATTATTCGGTGAGTGAAATGAGCGAGCAAAAAACACAGGTAAAAAAGTAAAGTGATTAAAATGACTCTAAAAATATATAATACGTTGACAAGACAAAAAGAAGAATTTGTTCCTATAAACGGCAACAGGGTAAATATGTTTGTCTGCGGTCCCACAGTCTTTGATTATTCCCATTTAGGACACGCCAGGACTTATATTGTGTTTGATGTAATAGCGAGGTATCTCAGGTATAGAGGTTATTCTGTTTTTTATCTGATGAATATCACAGATATTGATGACAAAATGATAAAAAGGGCAAATGAAAACAGGATACCTGTAAAGGAACTTGCAGACAGGTTTACAAAAGCGTTTGATGAGGATATGAAAAGACTGGATGTAACCTCTGTGAATCTTTATGCGAAGGCAACAGAGTATCTGAATGAAATCATAAATCAAATTAACATATTGATTGAGAAGGGTTTTGCGTATGAGGTTGATGGTGATGTGTATTTTGCGGTTAAAAAATTCAAGGATTTCGGGAAACTTTCAAAACAATCGCTTGATGAGTTAAAGGCAGGTGCAAGAATAGAGGTTGATGAAAAAAAGAGGAATCCTGAGGATTTTGTTCTATGGAAAAAACAGAAACCTGATGAGCCGTTTTGGAATTCCCCTTGGAGTAATGGCAGGCCAGGATGGCATGTTGAGGATACCGCAATTACCACAACATATTTTGGGGATAAATATGATTTGCATGGCGGTGGACTTGACCTGATATTCCCTCATCATGAGTCTGAAATTGCCATAGCAGAATCAGTTACAGGTGAAAAACCTTTTGTGAAATACTGGGTTCATTCCGGTTTTCTTACACTCAACAAGGAAAAGATGAGTAAATCCCTGGGAAATTTTTTCACCATCAGGGAGGTGCTGGAAAAATATGGGTCTGAGGTTATACGATTTTTCATGCTTAATGTGCATTACAGAAGCCCGATAGATTTCAGTGATAAAGGACTGGATGAGGCAAAGCAGGGTTTGGAGAGAATTAAAAACACATTGGAAAATGTTAGAGTGATGACTAAAACTGCTGAGGAAGGCATGATGGGAAGCATACCAGGTGTTGTTGCAGAGGCAAAGCAAAAGTTTTTAGATGCGATGAATGATGATTTCAATACCAGAGAGGCAATAGCTGCTATATTTGAATTTACAAAGAATGTAAACCAAGCAATCTCAGATGGGTTGAGCAGGGCTGCTCTCAATATGATAATAAGTACCTATAAAGAACTTGGAGGCATACTTGGTTTATTCCAGGATGAAAAAAAAGAGGGAAGAATTACTGAGGATTTAATCAGTTTGATAGTTAATATAAGGGAGAATGCCAGGAAAAATAAGGACTGGGAGACGTCTGACAAAATCAGAAGTAAATTAAAGGAACTTGGGGTTATAATTGAAGATATTAAAGATGGTTCTCAGGTGAAAATCAGGTAGGTATTATGGGGAAAATTGATAGATATACCAGACATATGTTGCTATCTGAGATAGGTAAAAATGGGCAAAATAGGTTGTTGAAAAGCTCTGTGATTGTAATCGGATGCGGTGCATTAGGCAGTATTATCCTGAACATGCTGGTCAGGGCAGGTGTCGGGAAAGTCAGGGCTGTTGATAGGGATGTTGTGGAGCTGAATAATTTACACAGGCAGACGTTGTTTGATGAGAAGGACATAGGCAAACCAAAAGCAATAGTTGCTGCTGAGAAGCTGAGAAAGGTTAATTCTGAAATCAGGATTGATTCTGTGATTAAGGATGTAGCTCATAGCAACATCGAGAACCTTATTAAGGATATGGATCTTGTGTTAGATGGTACTGACAACATGGAAACAAGGTTTTTGATAAATGATGCATGCGTAAAACACGATATCCCATGGATATATTGTGGGGCAGTTGGGACGTATGGGATGACAATGAACATCATTCCTAATAAGACACCGTGTTTTAGATGCGTTTTTCCTACTCTGAAAGCAAAGGTACTGCCAACCTGTGATACTGTTGGTGTGCTCAACACGGTTCCAGCAATTATGGGTGCGATTGAAAGCACAGAAGCCCTGAAGATTTTACTTGGAAAAAATGTCAGCCCCAAACTTTTAATTTGTGATGTATACAAACAAAATTTTTCATTTGTCAAGATTAAGAAAAAGAAGGAATGCGAATGCTGTGCTAAACAGAATTTTGAGTTTCTTAACTGAACCTTCTATTAAATGATGGGTCATTTTTAACGAATCTAAGCTAAGTCGTATAAATAAGGTTATATTTTCTTAAAAAGCCTCTTGCAGAATCCGTCATCGCATCTATTGAACCGTGACTGCGGTCGACACAGACCGCAGAAGCCAGCCTCTTGTTCACGAGGC
>Ga0210051_1003121_pt1 | contig 16563 bp, 10 predicted proteins | sample CryGey092014_all_FD_185464 | JGI IMG/M metagenome (GOLD analysis project Ga0210051, IMG submission 185464) | Groundwater microbial communities from aquifer - Crystal Geyser CG23_combo_of_CG06-09_8/20/14_all (SPAdes) (version 2) | ecosystem: Environmental > Aquatic > Deep subsurface > Groundwater... | reverse complement strand
TGGATAATCGCATTGACTGGATTCGTATAGTACAAAAACAATATCCTACGGGGTAAATCAACTATTTCGACATTCATCATTCCTTGTTCGGTGTTCGTTATTTATTAAATTTATCCTTAAATTAGTACCTTATACTCTATACCTTTATACCTTATACCTGAAATATCAAATTTTAAAATTCTGATATTATTTTTCAAATTTTTCGATTTTACGGACAGACTCTAAATAGGCGACAACTTACTTATTAAAGTTGGCAGCAACAGTGAAAGATTAAGGAATTAGGATTTAAAATCCTTAAAAGGTAGTCCTGCCTACCGCTACTGCTTACTGCCGCTTGTTAAAGAAACGCATTTTTGATATTGAGCATGCCGAAATATGCCCTTTCAAAGTATAACTCGCTTTAGTCGTTTTATAAGATTACTTTTGTACTTTGAATTTTGTAAAAGATGTTAATTTCGGAAAAAGATTCAGGAATAAAACTACCTGTTATTGAAAAATTTTATTCTATTCAGGGTGAGGGTTTTCATACCGGTAAAGCGGCATATTTTATACGTATTGCAGGTTGTGATATTGGCTGCAACTGGTGCGATACTAAATTTTCGTGGAATAATCAGTCAGAATGGCTTGTTAGTGTTAATGAAATTGTTGAAAATGCAGCAAAATTTCCTGCAAAAGCCGTCGTTATAACTGGTGGCGAACCTCTCAGTTATAATCTCGATGATTTGTGTGAAAACTTAAAAAATAATGGAATTTCAACTTTTCTCGAAACAAGCGGAGTATATCCTTTATCTGGCAAATGGGACTGGATTTGCCTTTCGCCAAAAAAACAAAACCCGCCACTTTCTGAAATTTATAACAAGGCAGATGAGTTAAAAGTTATTATTCAAAGTTCTAACGACTTTTTGTGGGCCGAAGAAAATGCTTTGCTGGTAAAACCTGAATCTAAACTCTTTCTGCAACCGGAATGGAGCCGTTTTAGCAAAATTATTGATAAAGTAGTAGAATATGTAAAAGCAAATCCAAAATGGAATATTTCAATACAGGCGCATAAATTTATGCGTATTCCTTAATAAAATAATATGCACAAAATATTAATAATATTATTAGTTTTAATTTCACTTACAGGATTTTCGCAGGAAAAATATTCAACAAAAAATAAAAAAGCTATTACATTGTTTAATATAGCATTAGGGTATTATAATAAAGGCGATTTAGTTAATACTAATAATTATATTCGGGCAGCTCTCATAAAAGACCCTAACTTTATAGAGCCTTATTTGTTATTAGCCGATATGGAAAATGAGCAGTTTCATTTTGATAAGGAAATAGAAGCATTTAAAAAGGTTATAGAGATAAATCCCGATTATAATCCTAAAATATATTTATTAGCGGCAAAATCGGAACTTAAAATCGGAAATTATGATAGTGCAGTTGAGCATTTACAAAAATGTTTAAGCTACACCGAAGTTGATACCGAAACCATAAACATATCTCAGCAATTACTTAAAAATGCTGAATTTGGAGCCGATGCGGTTAAAAACCCCGTCCCCTTTAATCCCGTAAACCTTGGACCTTATGTTAATACCGAATTTAAAGATTATTGGCCTTCACTAACAGCCGACGAAAATACAATGATGTTTACAGTTCAGCTTCCTGCAAAAAATCATAAACCAATGGAAACTGTGCAGATGCAGGAAGATTTTTTTATAACACACAAAAACGAAAACGGAACATGGTCTCCATCAATAAATGCGGGACCTCCGCTAAATACTGAAGATAACGAAGGCGCACAAAGCATTTCAGCCGACGGTCGTTATCTTTTTTATACTGCCTGTAATAGAAAAGAGGATTTTGGCTCCTGTGATATTTATTTTTCCGAAAAAACAGGCGACAAATGGAGTACACCTGAAAATATAGGACCACCAATAAATACAAACCATTGGGAATCTAACCCTGCACCATCATCCGACGGTCGTGTGCTTTTTTTTGCATCGGGTGGAAGACCCGACTCCAAAGGCGGAAGAGATATTTATATGTCTGTACGTAAACTTGACGGAACATGGTCGGAGCCAGTAAACCTGGGCGACAGCATTAATACTTCTAAAAATGAATATGCACCTTTTATTCATCCTGATGGAAAAACATTATACTTTTCTTCTGATGGTTTCACCGGTATGGGCGGACAAGATATTTTTTATTCCAGACTTAAAAGCGATGGAACATGGAGCATTCCTAAAAATATTGGTTATCCAATAAATACTTTTGTTGATGATTTCGGCTTAATTGTTAATGCACACGGAAATTTAGCTATGTATTCCTCAAATCGCAAAGACTCAAAAGATTGGGATATTTATCAATTTGAACTATACCCCGAAGCCCGTCCTGCACCTGTTACGTGGGTTGCAGGCGTAGTTTACGATGCCGTTACAAAACAAAAAATTGAAGCAAATATTGAAATGATTGAACTGGAAACTTCAGAAACCGTTACTTGTCTTAAATCCGACCCAATAACCGGTTCATACCTGGTATGTATTCCTGCTGAAAAGAATTATGCATTTAACGTTTCAAAAAAAGACTATGTTTTTTACAGTGATAACTTTTCGTTGCAAGGTATTACCGATTTTACCAAGCCTTATAAACTTGATGTTTTCTTAACCCCTATAAAAACAGGTGTGTCGGTGATACTTAAAAATATTTTTTTTGATACGGATTTATACGAGCTTAAACCTGAATCAAAAGCCGAACTCACTAAACTAATTATGTTTATGAAAGACAATACGGGCGTAACTATAGAAATTGATGGACATACCGATAATGTTGGCTCACAAGCTCATAATCTTAATCTTTCACAAAACCGCGCCAAATCGGTTTTAAATTATTTAATTGAACATGGAGTTGCTGCTTCAAGGCTCAGTTATAAAGGATACAGTTTTTCGAAACCAATTGCTGCAAATGATACTGAAGAAGGCAAAGCTTTAAACAGAAGAACTGAATTTATTATTACGGGAGTAAAGTAAAATATACTTTGCAAAGATTGAAAAAGATTGAGAAGACAAGATTGACGAGATTGAGGAAGATTTAAGAAGAGATTGAAAAATATAAACACACAAAAGATGACGATTTTTTTAATTTATAAAAAAGTTTATACATTTGAGGCGGTATTTTAATGTTATTTATTAAGTTTAATAAATAACAGGTATATAACGCTATAAATTAATTTTTTAATATTAACAATGAATAAAGTAAATAGAAATACATCATTAACAGAATTAAAAAGGATAGAAAATATAAGTGTTAGAAGTTTTAATATTTGTTGGTATTTTAATTTAAGAACAGTGGGAGATCTTTTGTCCTTTTTTGAGAAAAAGAGAACTTTTATAACATTAAAAAATTGTGGAATAAAATCGGAAGCAGAACTCGTTGCTATTTGCAAAAAGTATAAAAACTATTTGAAATATATGAAAACGCCCGAAAAAGATATTGATGAATTTTTTGTTAAAATTCACAATCTTACTATTCAGCAAGAATCCATATTAAACAACTTAATTGTAATAAAGTTAAGAAATCTTTCAACACGGGCATTTAATGCACTTATCAAGTATTTAGATAATGATATTACTATTACAAGTTTTTACAAACGTATATTTTCGCATATTAACTTCTCTTTCTACAACATAAAAAATGTTGGTGTTGGTACTGTTCCGGAACTGATTAAGCTTCAAAAAGAAATATTAGAATTAATTAATTCTATATTGTCTTTTCGAACAGAGCAAGAACTTATAAAAGAATGCTTTCATTCTATTTTAATAAAATATTACCAGATACAAACAAACCATTATTCTGAAATTACTTCTATCTTTTCTAAAATTGGTAAATTCCCAATATTCAAAACATTACAAATATTAATAGACAATGACTATATTTTTAACAAAGAGATAAAGATAATTTTCAAATTTTGTATGAACTATTTCAATAAAGGTAATTTCAGTAAATTAATAAATCAAGCTAAGATTTTAAATCTTTCAAGAGAAAGAGTAAGACAAAAAAGAAAGTTCCTGTATGAAAATTTTTCGAACTATTTTGTAATACTAAAAGATATTGATATACGGCAGACATACCTTTACGATATAGATTTAAATCAACCTTATATTGCTATTGATAATGAATTAGTTGAAAACATCAATAAAACTGAGGATGTAAATTTCAATTTGTTGTTTATAAACAAAATGCTATCTGTTGTAACTCAAAAAACGCATTCGCTAATAGGTAATGAGCGATATAAAGTATTACATATACGTAAACGTTTTATGCACAATTGGAATGAAACTTATTTGATTTCAAATAAACTATCAAATATTTTCGACTTTACTCAATTTGTTGAAGACCTTGAAAAACATTTAAAAGGGAAAATTCGTGAAACTTATTGGCTTAATTTTAATCAGTATTTGCTGCAGTTTTACAAATCAAAAAGTATTTTAAAAATTAATTTAATTTCAGAGATTTGCGAAAAGATTCTTTTTCGTGAATTTTCATTGGTTCTTGATTCTAAAAAGAATATTTTATTTAAACGGAATACCTTAAAAACACTTCCTGATTATATAATTGAACTTTTAGAAAAAAAAGGGCATCCGTTAACTGTTTATGAAATGTTTAATATTTTAAAAAAGCAAATACCAGAACGTTGCAAAAGTATTGAAGTTGTGCGTAGTAGTTATCATAGAATTGCAAAAGATAAGATTATGTGTTTCGGTAGAACAAGCACTTACGGTTTAAAAGAATGGGAAAAAACAAACAGGAATATTAAAGGTGGTACAATAAGAAAAATATCAAAAGAATATTTGAATAAATTTAATAAACCAAAACATATAAATGAAATTGCAAAATATGTAATTCGTTTTCGACCTACTACCAATGCAAAAAGTATTATAAGTAATCTTAAAGTTGATAATAGTAACTGGTTTGTTTTTTATAAAAATAAATATGTGGGTTTGAAAGATAAAAACTATATACAGCATTACAAAAAAATAGCCTTAAAGAAAAAATATATAATAAATCCTTTAAATACAAGAAAATTGCATTAAAAAAGCATTGATTATATACTTTGATACATTAATTTGAGTTTTTATTTTTTTATGACCTCACCCCCAACCCCTCTACAATTTGGAGAGGGGAGTAAAGAAAGGTAAAACTCAAATTATTTCTTTTTAAAGTATAAATCAATGGAAATTTGTTTGAAGTTGTAAAAGTAAAGATTTGCAAAAGCAAATGTCCTGCATCCTGTATATTAAGCCGGCTGAATAGTTACAATATTTTATTGTTTGTATGGAATTTTACAATTTTTGAATCTAATTCCTAAAATTTAAAATATGATAACAAAAAAAGTTTTACTCGCAACCGTTTCGGCAATAGTTTTTTTTTCAATTATTTTTGCCCGTGTTATTATTGACAAACCTATTATGAAGCCGGATGACAAACCATTGCATTTTAATTCTTCAAATGATTACAAAAAGGAATGGGCTACAATTGATAGCTTAGATTCGAAAGGATTACCCAAATCTGCTTTAGAGTTAGTAAACCAAATTTACCACAAAGCATATACCGAAAATAATGCTGCACAAGTAATTAAAGCAAGAATTTATCAGTTAAAGTATCGAAACATGATTGAAGAAGATGCTTTCGAAATAATTCTGAACGACCTTGTGAAGGATGCTGCTATTATGCATTATCCTTACAATGCGGTTTATCACTCTATTGTTGCCGAAATGTACTGGATGTATTACCAAAATAACCGATGGAAGTTCAATAGCAGAAGCGAAACTATTAATTTTCAGAACGATGATATTAAAACCTGGGATTTGAATAAACTTGCCGATGCCTGTATTAAACATTATGAAAAATCTTTTGAAAGCGAAGACAGTTTAAAACGTACTCCAATTTCAGAAATTAAAGCGGTTATTGATTTAGGAAAAGGAACCGAAGGGCTTCGTCCAACAATTTACGATTTTCTTGCTTTTAGAGCCATCAGTTTTTTCGCGAACAAAGAAATTGCGTTATCAAAACCCGCCGATTATTTTGAACTTAAAGAAGACTTTTATTTTTCCGACGCGTCTGAATTTATCAATTTAAAAATTAATACTAAAGATACACTTTCACTTCAGTTTTATGGAATTCACGTTATTCAAAAATTGCTTCAATTTCATGTTCACGATGCTAAACCCGAAGCCTTAATTGATGCCGATTTGGCAAGATTAAAGTTTGTTTATGCAAATTCAGTAAATACACAAAAAGATGATTTGTACATTAATGCTTTAAAAAATCTTCAAAACAAATTTAATACAAATCCTTTTTCAACCCAAGTGGCTTACGAGCGAGCTTTATGTTTGTATAATCTTTCAAATAGTTATAGTTCGGCTGACTCAACTACTTTAAAGTATAAAAATTATCGCATTCAATCTATTGAAATTTGCAATAATTCCATTGAGCAATATCCTGCTTCTACTGGCGCAGCAAAGTGCATAAATTTAAAAACTCAAATTGAAAATAAAACTTTATCTTTTAACATTGAAGAAGTGCTGATTCCAAATAAACCTTATGCCACTTTAATAAATTATCAAAATATTCCGAAAGTTTGGATTAAAATTTCTTCAATTGATTTAGAAGATTATGAACATATTAAGGAAAATAACTACGGGAATGAGTTTGTGGATAAACTTCTGAAATCATCTGTTACGGTTAAAAATTACGAAATTAGTCTTCCCCTCGAACTTGATTATAACAACCATAGCACTGAACTAATTATTGATACTTTACCTTATGGACATTATTTAATGTTCATTTCACAAAATAAAGACTTTAGTTTTGATGATGAATCGCTTGCATATAATGATTTTATGGTTTCAGATATCAGTTATTTGCAACGCCGCTGTACTAACGGAAGCTACGATGTTTTTGTAATGCACCGCAATACAGGTAAACCCTTAAATGATGTTTCGGTTCAGGAATATTACTCAAAATATAATTATATTACACGTAAATATAACATTATAAAAGGTAATGTTTATAAAACCGATGAAAATGGTTATGTTAATGTTTTGTCGGCAAAGGATAGAGATGTATATAACACAGGACTGGAGTTTAAATGGAACAAACAAACATTAAAATCGCGGCAAAATTTTTATAATTACAGATATAACAATGAAAAATACAAAACTTATTCAACAATTATTTTTACCGACAGGGCGATTTATCGCCCCGGACAAACTGTCTGTTATAAGGGAATTGTAATAGAAAATGACAGCTCAAGTCGTTCAATTGCTAAAAAATATTCTACTACTTTATCGTTTATCGACCCAAATTACCAGGTTGTTACAAAAGTTGAGCATGTTACTAATGATTTCGGAACTTTTAGCGGAACATTGCAAATCCCTCAGGGACTTTTAAATGGCTCGTTTCAACTTTCAACTCCCGATGGCTCAATGTCAATTTCTGTTGAAGAATATAAACGCCCAAAATTCATGGCTGAAATTGACCCGTTTAAAGGAAATTACAGATTAAACGATTCTGTTGAGGTTTCAGGAAAAGGAGTTGCGTATTCGGGGCCAAGTATTTCCGACGCCATTGTTACATACCGGGTTGTTCGTACTCCAATATGGCGCGGCTGGTGGTGGATGCCTTTCAGACAAACTACCGTTGAAATAACAAATGGAAAAATGCTAACAGATGACAAAGGTGAGTTCAAATTTAAGTTTAAAGCTATTCCCGATTTATCAATAAAAGCAAATGATTACACCGATTTCGATTTTCAGGTTTATATTGATATTACTGATATTAATGGCGAAACTCAAAGCGATTCAAGGTCAATTTCGGTTGGTTACACTACTTTACGGCTCAATGTTGATATTCCCGCTTTACTTAATTCATCAGAGGAAAAGAAATACAAAATTTTCACAACTAATTTGAATGGTGAAAAAATTTCGGCAACAGGAAAAATTACCATTTCAAAACTTGAAGATGAAAAGCAGGTTTTGCGCAACAGATTATGGGAAAAACCCGATAAATATTATTATACAAAAGAAGAATGGGAAAAGAAATTTCCAGGTAATTTATACGAAAATGAAGATGTTTTAACAAAGTTAAAAATTATAAAACAAGTTTTTAACTATGGTTTTGATACCGGCAAAGAAGAAAAATTTGAAATAAAAAATTTAATTAAATGGGACCCCGGAAGATACGTTATAGAAATAAATGCCGTAGATTCGTTTGGTAAAAATGTTATCAATAAAAAATATATTACTGTTTTTAGCGAAAAATCTGCTAAACTTCCTTATGCAACTCCATTCTGGCATGTCTCTGTTAAAAATGAATGCGAACCCGGTGAAATTGCAAAATTTGTTGTAGGAAGCGGTTACAATAATGCTTTTTTACTTTACGAAGTAGAACACAGAGATAAAATAATTTCCAGAAAATGGATGCAGGTTACTGATGACCAAACATTAATTGAAATACTGGTATTAGAGCAGTATCGTGGTAATTTTTCGGTACATTTCAGACTTGTTGCCGATAACAGAGTTTATTCCTGCGACGAAACGGTAACAGTTCCATATTCTAACAAAGAATTGAAAATATCTTTTGAAACTTTTCGCAATAAACTTTTACCCGGTCAGCAGGAAGAATGGCGAATAAGAATTACCGGACCAAAAGGCGAAAAAGTTGCTGCCGAAATGGTTGCAGCACTTTATGATAAATCGCTCGATGCACTTAAAGCCAATTACTGGAATTTTAATGTTTTTCCTTATGATTATATGAGTTTATATCTTAATCCCGATTTATTCGGCACTCAAACTTCAAATCAGGTTATCAAAAACTATAAAGGTTATCCCGAAATGCCTTACCAAACTTATGATGCTTTAAATTGGTTTGGTTTTTATTATTATTACAATAATTATTATAGTTACAGAAAGGGTAATGGTAAAGACGGTAAAAGATATAAATATGCCGCTAAGCCAGTGACCGCAATGGCTGAAGAAGTACTGGAAGAAAAAGAAATTACTGAAGTTGCTTCTATAAATTCACCTTCTGATAAAAAACAGGAAACAGGCAAAGGTGATGTTTCAGGTTTAATTTCAACGGAACAAACTATTGATTCCAGAGCGGAAGAAAAAGCAAAACTAAACAATGTTAAAGCACGTACAAATTTAAACGAAACGGCATTTTTCTATCCAACATTAATGACTAATGAAAATGGTGAAGTAATTGTAAAATTTACTGTCCCCGAAGCTCTAACAACGTGGAAAATGCTCGGACTCGCTCACACTCAAAATTTAGAATATGGTTTGATTGGTAACGAGCTTATTACTCAAAAAGAACTTATGGTTATTCCTAATCTGCCGCGTTTTTTCAGGGAGAATGATAAAATGGAATTGTCAGTTAAAATTAGCAATTTAAGTGAAAAGGAATTAAAGGGTAATGCAAAAATTGAGTTTACCGACCCAATTACAATGAAACAGGTAATTGGAATCCTGGAGAAAAACGAAGACATTAAATCGTTTTCGGTTAATAAAAAAGGTAATACAAACGTAATATGGAATATAAATGTTCCCGAAGATGTAAATGCAATTTCTGTGAAGATTGTTGCAACTGCCGAAAATTTCAGCGATGGTGAAGAAAGCGTTATCCCTGTAATGAGCAACCGTATGATGGTTACCGAATCAATGCCATTGCCAATACGTGAATTTACTTCAAAAACTTTTGAGTTTAAAAAAATGCTCGAATCCGGTAATTCATCAACATTAAAAAGTTTTAAATACACACTTGAGTTTACTTCAAACCCTGCATGGTATGCTGTTCAGGCATTGCCTTATATTATGGAATATCCTTACGAATGTAGCGAGCAAACTTTTAGTCGTTATTATGCAAATAGTCTGGCAACATATATAGCTAATTCGTCACCTAAAATTAAAGCGGTTTTTGATTCATGGAAAAATACTCCCGGTTCAAAAGCATTACTTTCTAATCTCGAAAAAAACCAGGAACTTAAATCAGTTTTACTGCAGGAAACGCCCTGGGTTCTCGATGCACAGGACGAAACACAACGCAAAAGAAATATCGGTTTATTGTTCGATTTGAACCGCATGTCCAACGAAATGCGTACTGCACTTACAAAACTTGAAAAAGAACAATCGGCAAACGGTGGTTGGCCTTGGTTCCCCGGTATGCCCGAGTGTCGTTACATTACGCAACACATTATTTCCGGATTTGGTCATCTTCAAAAATTAAAAGTTATTGATTATGCAAATGATAAAGACTTGAAAAAGATAATTGAAGATGGAGTTGATTATCTTGATAAACGCATAAAAGATGATTATGATTATTTGTTAAAATATTACAAAAAAGAAGAATTGCAAAAAAAGATGATTGGCTCAACACAAGAGCAATACCTTTATGCACGTAGCTTTTTTACCGAAATTCCTGTTTCTGCGCGTTGCAAGGAAGCATTTGATTACTATAAAGGTCAGGCAGAAAAATACTGGCTTGATGAAAATAAATATCTGCAAGGCATGATGGCGCTTGGTTTATATCGTTACCAAAGTAAAAAAGCCCCGCTTGAAATTATTAATTCGCTTCGCGAAAACTCTCTTACTCACGAAGAATTAGGAATGTACTGGAAAGATGTTGAAGCAGGTTATTACTGGTGGAATGCCCCGATTGAAACACAGGCACTGCTGATAGAAACATTTGATGAGGTTGCAAACGACCAGAAATCAGTAGAAGAAATGAAAATCTGGTTACTTAAACAAAAGCAAACTCAGGACTGGAAAACTACTAAAGCCACTGTTGAAGCCATTTACGCATTGCTCTTAAAAGGTACAAACCTGCTTTCAAACGACCAATTAGTAGATATTGTTATTGGAAGTCAAAAAATTGACCCGAAGAAAATGGATAATGTACAAATTGAAGCAGGCACAGGATATTTTAAAACAAGCTGGCAAGGCGGTGATGTTAAACCCGAAATGGGAAAAGTTACTGTAACAAAGAATACCGAAGGTATTGCCTGGGGAGCTGTTTATTGGCAATATTTTGAACAGTTGGATAAAATTACACCTCACGAAACCCCGCTTAAACTTAAAAAAGAACTTTTTGTTAAAAGACTTACATCATCCGGAAAAGTAATAGAGCCAATAAAACCTCCCGCAATTTTAAAAGTTGGCGATAAGGTAATTGTTAGAATAGAGTTGCGTGTTGATAGAACTATGGAATTTGTTCACATGAAAGATATGCGTGCTGCCGGTTTTGAGCCGGTAAATGTTTTTTCAACTTATAAATACCAGGATGGATTAGGTTATTACGAAAGCACAAAAGACGCCAGTACCAACTTCTTTATGGATAACTTGCCAAAAGGTACTTATGTTTTTGAATATCCATTGCGAGTACAACAAAAGGGCGATTTTTCTAATGGCATTACAACAATACAATGTATGTACGCACCTGAATTTACTTCACATTCCGAAGGAATTAGGGTGAAAGTGGAATGAAAAATGAAAAGTTTGTTACTATACTTTGGAGCAGGATAAATTAGTGCATTTGTAAAAGCCCCAGATTTTAAGCCCCACGACCTTGTGCTGCATTTCCTCTTGGAATTTTGGTCTTTGAATTTGGAACTTAAAATATACGCAAATTATAACATACTAAAATATATTTATCCCATCGAAGTACGAAAAAAATATTCACCCCGTTAAATATTCCTCAAATTGGCGGTAGTACTTCTAAAAAGCGGTATGATAATTTGGATTTGTAAAATAAAAACGTTTACTTTGTAAATTAAAAAGGGGGAAAACCTTACAAATACAATTGATTTTCGTATCCATAGTAAGGAAAAACCATACATATAAAAGAGTTAGCGTTCATGCTTTAAAAGACAACAGACACATTTACAATGAAACGATAGACAGAAAAGAAATACAAATCAGAATGACTGCTGACCGCACCTGCCAACCCGATAAAGTTTTATTTTTGCCGACTCACTTTTTTCTCACAAGCAAGAGCAAAGCAAACTACCCATATACTAATGCACTAGCTCGTTTGCTTTGCACATGCTTTTGACTATTATGAAATTTTATTTGTTGTAATAATTAATTTTTTGTATTTTTGAAGTTCAAACTAAGTATATAAAAAACGGGGTTATATATTAATAAAAATGCAATATTAAATAAATACATGAGCGAACATAATCAAGTTAAGAACAATAAAAATGTACAACAAATATTAGTTGATGCAATAGTTGATTCATCTTATCAAGCAAGATTTTTATCGGTAAATGATTTGGAAACTAAAGAATCTGATAAAGAAACTCTTGAACTTGCCGCAAGTATAGAAACAAACGGACTTTTACAACCTGTTACTGTTAGAAAAGTCGGCGAAAAATTTGAATTAATTGACGGGCATAGAGGGTTTTAGCTTACAAAATTCTGAAAAAAAAAGTTCATTGATGCAATTGTAACTGAAATGGACGACAAACAATCTCAATTAATGGGAATTACCGCTAATCTTTAGCGTAAAAACTTAAACCTGATTGAACTTGCTCTTGCATATCAAAAAATGATAAAATCGGGTACTTTTCCCGATAAAAAGAAACTCTCTGCTTCTTTAGGTAAAGATGAAACTTACGTAGGCGATGTGCTGAATACATTAAATATGGACAAACGAATTGTTGATGACCTTTCAAAAAACAATACCATTAAAGATGTACGTTTATTACGAGCCATTCGCCAAATTGACGATGTTGATGAAAATCAGGAATCACAAATGCAATGGGATTTGTACCAGAATGTTGTTAAAAATAATTTATCGCGACAACAAGCTGCAAATTATTTAAAAGAACTTTTTCAAAAAAAAGAGAAAGAAGGTTTACTACAATATGACAATTGATAAAAAAAGATTGAAAATTAACCTGAACCTGAGTGCTTTTGAAAATCACGACCCCGAAACAATTATAAAATTTGTAACCGATAATTTAGATAAACTCGATTCCTTTTTATCGGCTAAAAAAAAACTCTAATTATGCAAGCAGAAAGACTAACTATTTGTAAAAATTGTGGCTCCAACAACCTTATTAAAAAGGGCAAAAGAGTTAAGAAGTAATGAAGAATTTTAATGTTGGAAATAAACCAACATTAGCAGAAAAGGGATGCACGGATGTTTATAAAAATGTAATGAGAATTTTTTGACAATGAAAAATGAAATAGTACTATATCAATCCGATGAGCTTGCTTCACGCATAGAAGTAAGAGTTGAGTTAGATACTGTTTGGTTGAATCGACAGCAATTAGCTTCTCTTTTTGGGAGAGATATTAAAACGATTGGAAAACATATCAATAATGTTTTTTCGGAAGGCGAATTAGTTAAAGAAGTGGTTGTCGCAAAATTTGCGACAACCACTCAACACGGTGCTATAAAAGGAAAAACACAAATTTTAAGTGTAGAATATTATAACCTTGACGTTATAATTTCAGTAGGTTACCGGGTAAAATCAAAGCAGGGCACTCAATTTCGCATTTGGGCAAATCAGGTGCTTAAAGATTATCTGCTTAAAGGATATTCGCTTAATCAAAGGATGAACCGTATGGAGGATAATGTTCATTCGCTAATAAAAAAAGTGAATAGCATTGATTTGCAAATAAATTCTCAGTTATTACCCAAACAGGGCATCTTTTTCGACGGACAGGTTTTTGACGCATGGCTTTTTGTCGCAGATTTAATAAAATCTTCACATAAATCCATTGTGCTGATTGATAATTATGTGGACGAAAGTATATTGTTGTTACTGTCTAAAAGGAAACAAGGTGTTAAGGCAATCATATACACACAAAATCTTACTAAACAACTTAAACTTGATTTACAAAAACACAATGAGCAATATGAAGCTATTGACATCAAAACTTTTACAAAATCACACGACCGGTTTTTGATTATTGACGAAACAGTTTATCATATCGGTGCTTCATTAAAAGACCTGGGTAAAAAATGGTTTGCTTTTTCAAAAATTAACTTCCGGCATGGCGAAACAAATGAAATGATTGCACGATTAAATAAATAAGTAATAATGTTAAAATAACTTCCCAATATTATTCCACCGAAGTACGAACAAAAAATACGAATTTACGAAATACGAACCTACGGGCGCTTTCGTAATTCGTATGCCCGCCCTGTTGGATAGCTTAAATAAATGAACGAGCAGCAAAATAGAGAAATTATCCAACAAGGTGAATAAAAGATTCGTACTTCGATGAGGTAATAACTTTGATGATTTTAATTTGAAAGTTTTACTAAGGAATATGAAATTGAAATATTTTTTTATTCAAGCACCGAATACAGGATTTGCAAAAGCCCCGTATTTAAGATTTAAAAAAGACACGAATTTAGGATTTGCCTTAAGACCCGAAATTGGGAAATGAAGTAAATAAAGGAGTTTCGGAAGTTTTTTTAAGGTTCTTTGACATAATAAAACAAAGCAAATAATAGAGTATATCCTAAATTCGGGGATTGGAAATCGGGCATGCCCGATACTTGATATTTGTAATAGAATCATTATACTTCTCATCAGAAGATTAAGATAAATTATCTTAGTTGATCATTAACAGTGATAAAGAACGAAAGTTTTACCCCACTTTAGCGGGGCCACCTTTAGCAAGTGGTAAATATTTTTAAAACACTCCGTCATTGCGAGTGCCAACATTTTAAAAAATGCTATAAGTTTTAATGACAAGAATTGGATGTAGAATTAGCAATGAGTACAAAAATACAAAAAATAACTACCTGAATATGTGTGTATTAAAAACTTGTCATTGGTAACGAAAGTGAAGCAATCTGGGAAGTAAATAATTATTAACAAAAAACGTAAAAGGAGAAAAAATATGAAACATATAACAATCATCGTAATGAGCCTCATCCTTTGGATAGGCCTTACACAGACAATAAAAGCAAACCACATAATAGTAACTACAGGCGATACTATTGATGTTTTCACCGATATTAACATTGGCGATATATGGAATGCAGACACAATAAGGGTTTGCGGCAATGGTATAATAGTATTACAAGCGGGTCCCATAGATAATTATACATATCAATGGGATTTGATAAGCAACATCTATTATACATATAGAATTAGTTATGACCCTAACATAGAAGGCACGTTCCAACTAGTTGGTTGTATAATAATGGGAACAGGATTGTCAACACTCTTCTATATTGAATATTTAACGCCTCAAACATCATCACAGACCATTACCATCTGCCAGGGCGACAGCCTCACTATCGGCACCCATACCTACACTACAACCGGTACCTACATTGACACGCTAGCAGCAGTAAATACCTGCGACAGCATCGTGACTACCAACTTAACCGTTATGGCTTACCCCATACTGACCGTTTCACCTATCGACACTATCATCTGTGCCGGATCAATTATTACTCTCCACGCAAGTGGAACAGGTACCAGCTTTAACTGGAGCACAAGTGAGACCACACAGGATATATCGGTCATGACCGATACAAACGTATCTATCTGGGTATCAACGAGTAACGCCTGTGGCACTATAACAGACACAATAAATATTACTGTATATCATGTATTTTCTTCAACTAACGTAGTAGAAATTAATAATGCACAAACATACATAATAAACGGTCATACTTATACAACAACCGGAATTTATTACGATACATTATTTACAGTGCATGGTTGCGATAGTGTTGTTATAACAAATCTCACAGTATTAACAGATATTTTAACAACATCGCAAACAGGCGAAGTGCCGGTAATATATCCGAACCCTGTAAATGATATTTTAACTATAAACATAGCGCGCATTTCGACAGGCTCAACAACCGCTACACCGAAAGTTGAAATAATAAATTTGCAAGGGCAAGTTGTAAAAAGCATAAAATTAACAAATGCCAAAAATACAATTGATGTAAAAGAGTTAATCGGTGGTATTTATACTTTACGAATGATAACCGATAAAGGGATATTTGTAAGAAAATTGGTGAAAGAATAATTCTCCAACTACCCACCCACAAACATACAATTTGCAAGCCACACAAACAAATGGAAAACCAAAGCTTGCAAAAGAGTATGCTCTTATCTACAAAAAATATATCTACGCACCAAAAAAATAAAACTTGGCAGACACAAAGCATACAAACAATATGCATTTTGACAAAGTTGTGTTAATTGAAACAGCTAAGTTACTTGACGACAATGACAATTAAGGCCAGTTGGTAAAACTATGTTGGCATTTAGCGGGCTAACATGTGCAATTTGACGATGCTAACAAAAAAATAAAATATTTAACGGTTTAACACAGCCTGCAAGAAAATGCCCGCCAAATCCAACATTGAACCGTTATCTGTAATATTATAGCAATAGTGCTGATATAAAACTATAAGAGGGGTTCTAAAAATTAGATTTTTTCAACTTTGCCAAAGTTTCAAACTTTGGCAAAGTTATTAAAAACCGGAGTAGAGACAAACGGACGTGTGTATCTACTTTTAAAAAACAAT
>Ga0210051_1003120_pt1 | contig 16564 bp, 20 predicted proteins | sample CryGey092014_all_FD_185464 | JGI IMG/M metagenome (GOLD analysis project Ga0210051, IMG submission 185464) | Groundwater microbial communities from aquifer - Crystal Geyser CG23_combo_of_CG06-09_8/20/14_all (SPAdes) (version 2) | ecosystem: Environmental > Aquatic > Deep subsurface > Groundwater... | reverse complement strand
CACCTTTCGGTCGGCGCGATGTGCATCCCAATAAAGTGAATCCCGAGTGACAACCCTCACACCCATCGCATTGTTCGTTTATAACCGGCCAGCGCATACGCGGCAGACGGTTGAGGCATTGCAGAAGAACGAACTGGCAGGAGGGAGCGACTTGTTTGTCTTTTCCGATGCGCCGAAAACCATGGAAGCCGCAGAAGCGGTTCGAGAAGTGAGGGAATACATCAAGACGATCTCCGGCTTCCGCTCGGTCAGTATTGTTGAGCGGGACAAAAATTGGGGTCTGGCCAGTTCAATTATCGATGGTGTGACAGGGTTGTGTAATGAGCATGGGCGGGTAATTGTGCTGGAGGATGATATGGTTACATCGCCGTACTTCCTTGCCTATATGAACGAGGCGCTGGAAAAGTATGCGGACGATGATCGGATAATCGGTATTCATGGTTATGTTTATCCTGTGAGACATTCATTGCCGGAAGCGTTCTTCTTACAGGGTGCTGATTGCTGGGGCTGGGCAACCTGGCAGCGTGGCTGGAAATTATTCAACGGCGATGGGCGGTATTTGTTCGACGAGCTGAAGCGCCGCAAGTTGATTCGTGCCTTTGATTTCAATGGAACCTATCCGTTTTCAAAAATGCTGGAAGGGCAGATCAAAGGCACCAATGATTCTTGGGCAGTGCGCTGGTATGCCTCGGCTTTTCTGGCAGGAAAATTGACCCTTTATCCAGGCCGAAGCTTGGTGCATAACATAGGCAATGATAATAGTGGGGTCCACTGCGGGGGTTCATCAAGTATGGATGTTCAGCTGAGCAAAACTCCGATCGACCTCGGTAAAGTCGTTATCGAACCATCGCGGAAATGCTTGGGTGCTTTTGAAGAATTCTTCAGACAAGGCGAGATGGGCCGCTTTGGGCGGTTGCTGCGCAAAGTAGCCGGGTTGATGGGAGTGAGGCCCAGATGAGTGCATTGAAAGTTCTGGCTCGCGAATGGCTGCCGCCAGCACTGGTTCGTTGGCTACGTCGTGTTCGTGGAAGTGGAATAGGGATTTGCTTTGAGGGCGATTTTGCGACGTGGGAGGAAGCTAGTGCTCGTTGTACTGGTTACGACGCGGAAGAGATTCTTGAAAAAGTTCTGGCAGCCACACTCAAAGTCAAACATGGTGAGGCGGCATTCGAACGTGATTCCGTGCTATTTGATGAAATTGAATATGCATGGCCAGTGCTCGCGGGGTTGATGTGGACTGCAGCACGAAATGGAGGGCGGCTGAATGTGCTGGATTTTGGTGGCGCGTTGGGAAGCAGTTATTTTCAGAATCGCAAGTTTTTGCAAGTGTTGCCAGAGGTTCGCTGGAATGTGGTGGAGCAACCGCATTACGTCGAGGCCGGGCAAAAACATATTCAGAACGAACAACTGCGGTTTTATAAAAGCATCGAAGAATGCCTGACTGAAAATCAGCCTAATGTAGTTTTACTGTCGAGTGTGATGCAATACTTGGAATCCCCGATTGATCTTATAAGTGAATTGAGAAATGTTGGTGCGTTGTGTTTGGTGATTGACCGTACGCCGTTCTCAATTGATATAAAAAATATATTGGTCGTTCAAATAGTGCCTGCTGCTATATATTCTGCAAGTTATCCGATGTGGATATTTTCACTACCCGAGTTTAAACAACTCTTGGCGAAGGACTGGTCATTGGTTGCTTCAAACTTAAGTCCGGAAGGGTTTGTTCAGACAACAAATGGGTTTAAATTTTCTTTTCAGGGGATGTTGTTGGAGTCGCGCAGATGATTAAGCGTTTAAAGGTGATCTACAGACGCCAAATATTTTTTCCGGGGCCGCTTGGTCTTTTTGTTAACCCCTTTTACTTTGCCCGCAAAGGGCTGGCGAAGCACATTTTAGAATTGGCGGTGCATGTTACGGGCAGGACATTGGACGTGGGGTGCGGAAGCAAGCCGTACGCCCAGTTATATCGTTCGGAAGAATATGTCGGATTGGAAATAGACACCCCGCAGAATCGTGCCGGGAAAAAGGCGGATCATTTTTATGACGGCAAGCTGTTCCCCTTTGCCGACTCGACCTTTGATTCACTGGTGGCGAACGAAGTGTTCGAGCATGTTTTCAATCCTGATCAATTTCTCGACGAAGCCTTTCGTGTGCTCAAACCAGGGGGCATGACGCTGCTGACCCTGCCTTTCGTGTGGGACGAGCACGAGCAGCCGCATGACTTTGCGCGATACTCGTCCTTCGGGATCAGGGCGCTTCTAGAGAAGCATGGTTTTGAGATCGTCGAGCAGCGAAAGTCCACGGATGATATTCGCGTAATCTTCCAGCTTTTGAACGCGTACATTTATAAGATGACGGTAACGAAGAATGCATGGGTTAATCTGCTCACTACTTTATTGTTAATGGCGCCAATCAATATCCTGGGTGAATTATTGCGTCTCATCACCCCGCGCAATCCGGATCTTTATCTGGACAACATCGTGCTGGCAAAGAAAGTTTCTCGCGTATAAATAATGAGAGCCGAGATTTTTCGGCATCAATGCTTACCAATCATTTTTTACGGACATGCGCTTATGAGTTCCTATGCTAAAGCAAAAATATTAATCACCGGAGGCATGGGTTTCATCGGCTCAAATCTGGCACGCGCTCTCGTGGCGCAGGGTGCTGAGGTCACATTAGTGGATAGCCTCATCCCCCAATATGGAGGCAATTCATTCAATATTGACGACATCCGCGACAAGGTGGCGGTGAATGTGTGCGATGTGCGCGATCCTTATGCGATGGCCTATCTGCTCAAGGGAAAAGATTTCCTGTTCAACCTGGCGGGTCAAACCAGCCACATCGATTCGATGTCGGACCCGCAGACGGATCTGGAGATAAACGCAGCTGCGCAGCTATCCATCTTAGATGCCTGTCGCAAGACCAATCCGGGTATCAAGATCGTCTTTGCCAGCACACGACAGCTTTATGGCAAGCCTGATTATTTGCCGGTTGATGAAAAGCATCCGATCCGTCCCGTGGATGTAAATGGCATCAACAAATTGGCTGGCGAGTGGTATCACCTGCTCTACAACAACGTCTACGGTATCCGCGCCTGTGCGCTCCGCCTGACCAACACCTATGGGCCGGGGATGCGCGTAAAGGATGCCAGGCAGACCTTTCTGGGCATTTGGGTTCGTTTGCTGTTGGAGGGTAAGCCCATCAAAGTCTTTGGTGATGGCCTGCAATTGCGCGATTTTAATTTTGTGGACGATTGCGTTGAAGCCTTGCTGCTTGCCGGAGCAAGCGATATTGCCAATGGCAAGGTTTATAACTTGGGCAGCAAGGAAGTCATTGGGTTGAAAGCGTTGGCTGAAATGATGGTTGAGCTGGGTTATGGTGGCACTCTCGAACTGGTTCCTTTTCCGCCAGAACGCAAGGCAATCGACATTGGCGATTACTACAGCGATTTTTCTTTGATTACACGCGAGCTCGGCTGGCAACCAAAGGTTGGTTTGCGCGAAGGTTTGTCGCGGACGATGGCTTACTATCAGGCACATCGCCGGCATTACTGGGATGAAGAAGCATGATCTTGATGAACGATTTCAGGGCAGAGCCGCCTGAATTGCGCGAGGCGATGTTGGGCGCTGCGCGTAGGGTGTTGGAGTCGGGCTGGTATGTGCTGGGCAACGAAGTCGATGCTTTTGAAAAAAAATGGGCAGCGGCTTGCGGTGTGAAGCACGCCGTCGGAGTGGGGAATGGTATGGACGCGATCGAGATTGCATTGCGCGCGCTCGATATCGGGCCGGGCGATGAAGTCATCACCACGCCGATGACCGCTTTTGCAACCGTGTTGGCGATCCTTCGTGCGGGCGCCACACCAGTGTTGGCGGACATCGAGCCGCAGACCGCCCTGCTGTCGATCGAAAGTGCGGAACGCTGCGTGACACCCAGGACGAAGGCGCTGTTGCTGGTGCATCTGTATGGTCAGGTGAGGGCAATGGACGCATGGTCAGCTTTTTGTTCCAGGCACGGTATTACCTTGGTTGAAGATTGTGCGCAGGCGCATCTTGCAACATGGCAGGGTAAAGTAGCCGGTAGCTTCGGTGCGGCCGGTGCGTACAGTTTTTATCCAACTAAAAATCTGGGCGCGGCGGGCGATGCCGGGATGCTGGTTACCGACGACCAGAGGCTTGCGCAACGCGCGGGACGTCTGCGCAACTACGGGCAAAGCGTCCGCTACCATCATCCCGAATTGGGCATGAACAGCCGCCTCGACGAGATTCATGCGGCGATGCTGTCCGAGCGCCTGAAATGGCTGCCGGAATTTACGGCTCGTCGCCGGCAAATAGCCATGGCATATATAAATGGGATCGATACCTCATTGGTTCGCAAGCCCGCCCTTCCCGAAGAGTCGTCCGCCCATGTTTATCATCTGTTTGTAGTTGCCTGCGACCGGCGCGATGCGCTGCAGGCTCACTTGCAGGAATGCGGTATCCAGTCGCTGATTCATTATCCCGTTCCAGTGCATAAGCAGGTGCCATGCCGCGGTTTGGCCTGTGATCCACAGGGTTTACGCAACAGCGAAAACCATTCCGCGACATGCCTGTCGCTGCCATGCCATCCCCAGATGAGCGATGACGATATTAATGCGGTTATTGCCGCAGCGAATTCCTTCCGGGTGGTGTGATGGAGCACTATGTCACGTTGTTCGACAGCCTATTCCTGCCTCAAGGGCTGGCGCTGCACAAGTCCATGGAGCGGCAGGTCGGAGACTATACTTTATGGATATTGTGTGTCGATGACGATGCCCATGATGTGTTGACCAGGCTCGATCTGCCCAAGGTTCGGCTCCTGAAATTGAGCAGCCTCGAAACGCCGGAGTTGTTGGCGGTCAAGCCGGGACGAGGCAAGGGTGAATATTGCTGGACATTGACACCGTTCGCACCTCGATTCGTGTTCGAGGCGGATTCAGAAGTCTCCCGCGTGACTTATATCGATGCCGATATCTGGTTCAGGAAGAGTCCGACACCGATTTTCAGGGAATTCGATTTATCCGGAAAACACGTGTTGATAACGGAGCACTCCTACGCGCCAGAATATGACTACTCGGCGATAAATGGGCAATATTGTGTGCAATTCATGACGTTCACACGGGGTGGAGGAGAGCCCATTAGAAAATGGTGGGAGGAGCGTTGTGTCGAATGGTGCTTCGCTCGATTCGAGGATGGAAAGTATGGCGACCAAAAATATCTTGATGATTGGCCAGCAAGGTTTGAGGGTCTGGTTCATGTGCTGGATCGACAAGAATGGACACAGGCTCCATGGAATGCCAGCCGATATCCATATAGCCAAGGTATTTTCTATCATTTTCAAGGGTTGCGAATACAGGAGGGTCGCAAGTTCGACCTTGGCCCTATCGAACTACCTACGCCTTTGATCGAGAATGTGTACGAACCTTATCTGAACGACATGGTAGGTGGAATCGGCATGCTCAAAGAATTCGGCATTGTTGTGAAACCGCAAATAAAGAAGCCAGGCGTGACAATGCTACTAAAACGCTTATTAAGCGGTGTTTATAGACAACGCTGGCGTTTCCATAACTTGAATTTCCGTGATTACTGATCGCCGCGAAATGTTTCTGCAAATCTAAAGGCTTTCCGAGGAAACAATGAACTGTCGAATTTGCCAGCAACCGACCCGAGTTAGCCACGCGCTACATTCAAACAAATACAATCTGAATGTGCAGGTATTTTATTGTTCGTCATGCGATGCATATTTCTCGGATGGGGGGCCGGTCGATTATGAGCGTGTCGATGATTTCGATTTGATAGCCTATTACCTTGGATATGAGTCGGAGATTCGAAACCGTTATCAAAAGATATTTTCATTTATTGAGTCTTTGGTTCCGCCGAGCACATTTTTTGATATTGGCGCAGGAATGGGGTTCTCGCTCGATGTTGCGACTCAACGAAAATGGCGAGCTAGGGGATTGGAGCCTAATCCGGAATTGGCAGCGCATGCACGGGGGCGAGGCTATGACGTCGAGAATGCATATCTGACAGAAGCAATGGCTGGAAAGTACGACTTCATACTGACAATGTGTTGGAGCATATTTCGCAGCCTTCTGATTTTCTCCGGAACTCTACTCAATTGTTAAAGCAATCTGGAGTCATGATGATCGCCGTTCCGCCGATGGATTGGTTGCGTAAGGGACTTAGTTCTAGCGATTGGATACGAAGGCATACCGCAATTCCGCAAATCAATATCTTTTACGATGTAGACCAGCACGTAAATATGTTCAGCCGTAAGGCAATGGAGCGTCTATTGCACAGCGTTGGCTTGCGCCTTCTTGATATCCGATTCCACCACAGTCTGGCGTATGACAATGTGGTGTTCCGTGCCCTTGGTCTGGATGATGGCTATTACTTTGTTGTTCGGTCTTAAGTACAAATATGCTCCCTGATGGTGCCAACGAAAGAAGCAAGATGCCAACGGTTTCCGTCGTAACTGTGGTCTTCAATGGCAGAGAGTCGATTGCGGAGACTATGGACTCTGTCTTGCGGCAGGACTATCCATGCATAGAGTACGTTGTTGTGGATGGTGATTCGACCGATGGAACCAAAGACATTATCGAGAAATACAGAGACAAACTGGGGTTGTTTGTCAGCGACAAGGATGGGGGCGTCTATGATGCGATGAACAAGGCGATAAGCTTGGCCAGTGGAGAATTCATCCTATTTATGAATTGTGGCGACCAGTTTGCTGATGACGCTGCAATTTCGTCGGTAGTGCGCCTCATCGAACCGGAAGGAGATCAGGTGATTTTTGGCAGTTGGCTGCGTCGGATCAGTGATCAGTCCCTAGTGCATTGTCGACCCGTACTCGAAAAAGGATTGTTCAACCACCAAGCGGTCATATACAGTCGCCACATTCATACTCGGCATGGTGGTTACGCTAATGTAAAGGGCCTGACTGCGGCTGATTATCTTTTCTTTGCGACACTATTCGATTCGGTGACAGTAACCTGCAAGGTTGTAGAAACAACGATAGCTATCATCGATGTGAATGGGTTGTCTGCGGGCACACAAACGCTCAGCCAGAAATTTGCGATTGATTTTATTTGTGGTCGAGTCGGCAAGATGCGCCTAATGATGATATTGCTCTTTCACCCGTTTTACCGACTGGGGAAGACTCTGCTGGGATTGCGACGTTAATTCACGTGGATCGCCAGAGTGCATGCTGCAGGTATTTTCTGCGTTTAAGTTAGATGTCTGGAAGATGAATGCGAGAAGAAAAATCGTCTATTTCGGTATGCATGGCAACCCATAACGGGGCTGCATATATCGAGCAGCAACTCCGCAGCATTCTCATTCAGTTGGGGAGCAACAACGAGATCATATTAGTTGACGATCATTCTACAGACTCAACGTTGGAGGTTATTGCCAAACTTGGGGATAAACGGATCAAGATATTCCAGAACGAACGGAACATGGGTGCGGTGCGCTCTTTTGAGAGGGCGATCAGCTTGGCAGAAGGGGGGGTCATTTTTCTTTCTGATCAGGATGATATTTGGCATCCGGAGAAAGTTGCAAGAATGATGGATGCGTTCATGAGGCATCCTGAAGTCACAGTTGTTTTAAGCGATGCAAGAATTGTCGATAAGGAAGGCAACACCTTGGTCGAATCATTTTTTGCGCGTAGGGGCAGGTTCAGAGACGGCATGCTTCACAACTTGATCAAGAATAAATACTTGGGGTGTGTGATGGCCTTCAGGCAAAGATTGCGGGAGAAGATATTGCCATTCCCTGCGGCGATTCCACAACACGATATGTGGATAGGGCTGGTTAATGCTCTATTTGGGAAAGCATTGTTCATCGACATTCCTCTGGTCGATTATCGAAGGCATGGAGGTAACGCGAGTAGTGCGAGCTCCAACGAGAGTGGAACAATTGTGCAAATGATCGTGTGGAGGTGGTGGTTGATAAAAAATCTGTGCCTACGTGTCTGGCGTATCCGATGAACCCGATTCCACATCCGGAAGGCTTTGTTCAAGTGGGTGTCGGCGACGACGGTGATGCTGTGGTAACAAACATAACGAAAGTATCCATTCGTCCAGGACCGGCAGTTGCGGGCGGCCTGCGCGCCAAAAAGGTTTTGAAGCAAAACCAGACTGGCAAGCCTCTGATCTCCGTGATAACAGTGGTATTCAACGGGGCGGCGACTTTGGAACACAACATTCGCAGTGTCATCGGGCAGGAATATGACAATATCGAACACATCATCGTCGATGGCGGCTCCACCGATGGAACGACTGATATCCTGCGCAAATACGACGAACACATCGATTACTGGGTGAGTGAGAAGGATGCCGGCATCTACGATGCTATGAACAAGGGATTGAAACTGGCCTCCGGAGAAATTGTGGGATTCCTCAATGCGGACGATTTTTATGCCAATCCCTCGGTACTGGAGCAAATTGCACGGGCGTTTGATGACCCCGCCATAGGGGCTTGTTACGCGGATCTGGATTATGTGCATCCCCTTTCGCTCAAGACGGTCAGATACTGGCGTTCGAAACCTTTTCGTAGTGGTATGTTTGCCTTGGGCTGGTGCCCGCCGCACCCGACTTTTTATGTGCGTAAATCCGTCACTGATAACTATGGCGGTTTTGATTTATCTTTCCGTCTGGCCTCAGATGCGGAATTTATGCTTCGTTATCTCGAAAGCAAAAAAATTAACGTGCAATACGTTCCTGAAGTTTGGGTAAAGATGCGTTTGGGAGGCCAAACCAATCAAAGCTGGGCCAATATCGTCCAACAGAACAAGGAAATCATCCATGCGCTGAAAACGCACGGCATCCCTGTTTCCTATATTCGCTTTATCACCAGAAAAGTGATTGATAGGATTATCCAATTCATGAGGGCGAAAACTGGTTGATGGATCCTCTCAAAAGAATTCTGGTTACCGGGGCAGGCGGATTTATTGGCCGAGCATTGTGTGCGGCGCTATCCCGCCGGGGGGCTTCGATAGCGGGAGTTTCTCGTGACATCAGCAAACTGGATAGCCGTTTTTGTACACCTGTCCAAGTGAGAGATATCGGTTCGGACACGGACTGGTCAGGCCTGGTCGATGAGGTGGATGCCGTTGTTCATTTGGCAGCGCGAGCGCATATCCTGCGCGAGGCGGCTGCCTATCCTCTTGAGTTATTCCGGCATACCAATTTGCGGGGAACGGAACGGCTCGCTCGCTCGGCAGCGGCGGCCGGCGTAAAACGGCTGATCTATGTCAGCACTATCGGGGTAAACGGCCTGTCCACGCCCGCCGGGGCGAGGTTTTCTGAAACGGATCTGCCTGCACCCCACAACGATTACGCGCTTTCGAAATGGGAAGCCGAGCAAGCCTTGTCACGCATTTCCACGGAAACCGGATTGGAGGTCGTCATCGTTCGACCGCCGTTGGTGTACGGGGATGATGCGCCGGGCAACTTTGAGCGGATGATCAAAATATTGAGACGCGGCATCCCGTTGCCGTTCGCCTCGGTGGATAACCATCGTGATTTGGTCTACGTGGGCAATCTGGTCGATGCCTTGATCGCCTGCACAAGCCATCCGGCGGCCGCCGGCCAAACCTATCTGGTGAGCGACGGCGAAGATATTTCCACATCAGACCTGCTCCGTCGGCTGGGCGCGGCGATGGGGCGACCTGCGCGGTTGTTTTCCTGTCCACCCGCGTTGCTGCAACTGGCAGGGAAATTGAGCGGGAGATCGACGCAGGTCGAGCGGTTGCTGGGTTCGTTGCAGATTGACAGTGGTAAAATCCGCCGCGAACTTAACTGGACACCGCCCTACAGTTTGCAGCAAGGTTTGCAAGCGACTGCGGAGTGGTATCGCAATACCTATCTATGACCCTTTTATCGCCTGCCGTCGCATTCTTCGTTACCGTATCGGTAATCGCTTTTATTCTCTACAGCAAGTTCAGCAGGTTGGTTCAGGATGTTCCCAACGAGCGTTCCTTGCACAGCAATCCGGTGCCTCGCACCGGCGGCATTGGGTTGGTTATAGGGGTGTTCGCCGGATGGGGATTGATGTTGGGTGCGCTACCGTGGTGGTTGTGGCTTCCCTGCGCCCTGTTGTTCGCCGTGTCGTTGCTGGATGACATTCGCAATCTGCCTGTGTGGCAACGCCTGCTGGCGCATCTGCTGGCGGCCACGTTGCTTGTGTCCGGTTCGGGTATCCCGGCGCAATACGGTTTTCTGACCGCTATCGCCTTGTTTTTAATCGCGGCATGGATGATTGACCTGTACAACTTTATGGACGGTTCGGATGGTTTGGCCGGCGGCATGGCGCTGTTCGGCTTTGCCGGATATGGCGTGGCTGCGTTGCTGGCGCAGGATCAGGTGTTGGGGCTGGTTTGTCTGACGATCACGGCGTCGGCAGCGGGGTTTTTGTTGTTCAACTTTCATCCTGCGAAGATATTTCTGGGTGATGCCGGTTCGATACCACTGGGGTTTTTGGCAGCGGCGCTGGGCATCTGGGGCTGGCTACGCGGCGATTGGACGCTGTGGTTTCCGCTGCTGGTATTTTCTCCGTTCATCGTGGATGCCACTGTCACGCTGTGCAAGCGCACCTTGCGCGGCGCAAAGATCACGGAAGCGCATCGCGAGCATTATTATCAGCGTGCGATTCAGTTGGGGGCAGGGCATCGCCCGGTTGCGCTGATCGAATATGGCTTGATGGCGATTGCGGGTGTGGCGGCGGTTCGGGTGAGGATGCAGGACTGGCCGTGGCAGGTGTTGCTCACAGCGGGTGTGGTGTATGGTGCTCTCATGCTGATTCTGGATAGACGCTGGAAAACACAGGGCAGGGTGTCCGCATGATCAAATCCCGCGTTTATACATTCGCCGCGATTCTGCACGATGTGGTCGTGGCCGCCATCGCCTGGTGGCTGGCTTATCTGTTGCGTTTCAATTTCGATTTATCTCCGCTATTTATGGATGAATTGGTGCGGACGATGGTTTGGGTGGTGCCTTTGCAGGCCGTGGTTTTTGTCTGGTTCGGCTTGTATCGCGGTATATGGCGGTTTGCCAGCCTGCCTGATTTGCGGCGCATCGTGTTCGCCGTTGGTGTCGCGGCAGTTGCCATCCCGCTGGTGGTCGGTCTCTTTCGTTTGAATGTCATCGTGCCGCGCGCTGTACTGGTGCTGGATCCGATCCTGCTGCTGTTAATGATGGGCGGCAGCCGCTTGCTGTATCGCCTGTGGAAAGACAACCTGCTGTACGGCAGCTTTGCACTAAAAGGCGAACCGGTGCTGATCCTTGGCGCGGGTCAGGCGGGTGTCGGCCTTTCAAAGGAATTGGTGCGTAGCAATGAGTGGCGCGTGGTCGGCTTCCTCGATGATGACACGCGCAAGTCCGGGTGCATCCTGAACGGCATTAAAGTGCATGGCAAACTGGATGAGCTGGCGCACTGGGCGCAAAAGTTTGCGGTGAAACAGGCCATTCTCGCCATGCCGACGGCTTCACATTTGCAGCGCAAGCGGGCGATTGATCTGGCCAACCAAGTCGGCATCAAAGTGCTCACCGTGCCCGCGTTTGATGATTTGCTGAGCGGAAGGGTGTCGGTATCGCAATTGCGCGCGGTGGAACTGGACGATTTGCTCGGGCGCGATCCGGTCGAGTTGGACAAGGCTGGCTTGCACAGTCAATTAAGCGGCAAAACCATTCTGGTAACCGGCGGTGGCGGTTCGATCGGATCAGAACTTTGCCGCCAGATTGCGCGTTTCTCGCCGGCCAAACTGGTGCTGTTCGAGGCGGGTGAACTTGCGCTGTATAACATCGAGCAGGAATTGCAGATATCCTTTCCCTTGCTCGATATTGTTTATCTCGCCGGCGATGTGCGCGACGGCGAGCGTCTTGAGCAGGTCTTTGCCGAGTTCAAGCCGGGCGTGGTATTTCATGCTGCCGCATACAAGCATGTGCCGTTGATGGAGTGCCGCAACGCATGGCAGGCGGTGCGCAATAACGTGTTCGGCACGTGGCGCGTGGCGAGTTGCGCGCAAAGACATGGTGCCGAAAAGTTCGTTCTGATTTCCACCGACAAGGCAGTGAACCCGACCAATGTGATGGGGACCACAAAGCGTATGGCCGAGATGGTTTGTCAGGGACTGCAACGCCGTATTCTCCCCTCTACCTCGGGGAGAGGGGATGGGGGTGAGGGAGATACACGTTTTGTCATCGTGCGCTTCGGCAATGTGCTGGGCAGCAACGGCAGTGTCATTCCCAAGTTCCGCGAGCAGATTGCCAGAGGCGGGCCCGTCACCGTGACGCACCCCGAGATCACGCGCTACTTCATGTCCATCCCCGAAGCGGCGCAACTGGTGATTCAGGCGGGTTACATGGGCAAAGGCAGTGAGATATTTGTGCTGGATATGGGCAAGCCGGTGAAGATTGTCGATCTGGCCAAAGAGATGATTCGTCTGTCCGGCTTGGACGAGGACGATATCAGGATCGAATTCACCGGCCTGCGACCCGGAGAAAAATTGTATGAAGAGGTGCTGGCCGACGACGAGAATACGTTGCCGACGCCGCACCCCAAGTTGCGTATCGCCCAAGCGCGCGCAGTAACAGATGAAGAATTCCAAGCACTGCTCGAGTGGGTGGCGGCTTCTGTGCCGCATGATGACGAAACGGTGCGCCGGCGCATGCGGCAATGGGTGCCCGAGTACACGCCAACTGCGAATGGGAATTAAATTACAGAAAGCAACAACATCCTCGTCTGCAGGGTTCGATATAAAGCGCCGACCTGCCAGCAGCTGATTGCGCATTGCATCATGATGCGCTAGCATCACGATGCATTAACATCGCAGAGGCGCAGAATGAGGACGACGATAGATATTGAAGATGATGTGCTGGCGGCTGCCAAGGAATTGGCACGTTTGCAAAACATCCCGGCCGGGCAGGTGGTTTCCAGGTTGTTGCGACAGGCGCTCGCGGGCGGCGGCTCACAAAACCAGCCGCAAGCCAGGCAGGTTGGCGGCTTTAGGCCATTTGAGTCGCGCGGTGTCATTGCAACCAACGACATCGTAGATCGGTTGCGCGACCAAGAGGGGGTGTGATGCGCGCATTGCTGGATGTGAATGTGTTGATCGCCTTACTTGATGCCGGTCACATCCATCATGAGCTGGCACAGTCGTGGCTGGAGAGCAACATTGAACCCGGATGGGCATCCTGCCCGCTGACTCAGAATGGCTGCATCCGCATCCTGTCGCAACCAAATTATCCGGCCCCGCTACCGGCGGCGCAGATTGCCGAAAGGCTGGCCGAAGCTGCCGCCACGTCACACCACGAATTCTGGGTGGCCGATGTGAATCTGTTGGACGGGACAAGCTTCGATTGGAAACAAGTGCTGGGCCACCGGCAGGTAACTGATCTGTACCTGCTTGCTTTGGCCGTCAGGCACGATGGACGTTTTGTCACTTTTGACCGGCGAATCAATTTCGGCGCAGTGTCAGGTGCGCAAGCGAAGCATCTGCATGTAATCGGATAAAGCCAGGCTCATGTCCCTCTCCGTCATTCTCATCACCCGAAACGAAGCTGCCAACATCCGCGCCTGCCTGGAAACGGTGGCGTGGGCGGATGAGATCATCGTGGTCGATTCCGGTAGCACGGATGACACCACTGCCATCGCGCGCGAAATGGGCGCCAAAGTGCATGAACACGACTGGCCCGGCTTCGGTCCGCAAAAGAACCGCGCGCTCGGTTATGCGACATCCGACTGGGTGTTCTCCATCGATGCCGACGAGCGCGTGACGCCGGAACTGCGCGCGGAACTTGAACAGGCGATGCGCGACGACAAGGCAGATGGCTATTTCTGCCCGCGCCTGTCGCAATTCTGTAGGACGTTCATCCATCACAGCGGCTGGTATCCGGACTATGTGTTGCGCCTGTTCAAGCGCGATGCCGGGCGATTTTCGGATAGCCTGGTGCATGAAAGTGTGAAACTCAACGGCGCCAGCGCAAAGCTGAAAAGCCCACTTCTGCATTACAGCTACCTCACCATGAATGATGTCGAGCGCAAGGTCGAGCATTACTCCAGCGCGGCCGCGCAACAGATGTTTCAGGCGGGAAGGCGTTCGAATCTGGCTGGCGCCGCCCTGAGCGCGGGGTGGGCGTTTGTGCGGACTTATTTCATTCGATTGGGTGTGCTGGATGGTGTCGCGGGGTGGCAGATCGCGTGCATGAACACGCGCACCACCTGGCTCAAATACCGCAAGCTGGCAAAGATGTCGGACTGAAGTCCGATCCACAGAAGGCGGCGGGTGTTTTGTGGGTCGGACTTCAGTCCGACAGCGAACGATAATTTCAAACCCGTCGGGTTACACCCGCAAGGGGTAGGCCGTGGTTGTACGGGGCTAAAGCCCCAACAACACACGCTCAAATCCGACCCACAGGAAGCAGCGAAGGTTTTGTAGTCCGACAGCGATCCTACCCCAGCGCCCGCTTGATGCGGCTGCGCAGCAACTGCCAGCGCAATTCGCGCGTGTCTTGCGGCTCGTCCAGTTTCAATCCCTTGGCCACTTCGCCGCGCCGCAGGTAATAGCGATCGAACACCGACTGGCGCATGCCCCACTTGTTGAGGAACTGCCGCCCGCCGTCGTTCTTCTTTACCTTGCCGGTGGATTTGCACTGGAAGTGATACACGAAGGAATCGCCCACGCCGAGGAACACGCGGCAGCCCGCATGCCACAGCTTCATCGAGAAATCGTTGTCGCTGCTCATGCCGGGCGAGAACTCGCTGCTGTAGCCGCCCACCTTGAACCACCAGCGCCGCGATACCAGCGTCGGCGGCCAGGTCGCGCCGTTCCAGTCCGCCTTGCGGATGCCGGGCAGATCGGCCAGCAGGCGGACCTCGTCGAAGGTGTGCGCCTCGGTGCCGTAGTCGCGCACGATCACACAGGGATTGTTCGTCTCGCGCGGCTCGATCATGGTGCCCGAGAGCATGAACAGATCGGTATCCAGCTGCTTTAACTTGTTCACCAGCGCCGTATCCCAGCCGGGACAGCAATACATGTCGTCGTTCAGGTACAGGATGTAGTCCCGCGTGGCATGCATGGCGGCTTCGTTCACCGCCAGACAGATGCCGATGTTCTCCGGCGAAGCCGTGTACGCGAGACCTTGCGCGCGCACCCAGTCGAGCGAACCGTCGCTGCCGTCGTTCACATGCACGATGATCTGGTGAGTATGGGCGGAGTTCTGCCGGATGCTGCGCACGCACAATTGCAGCAGCGCAAGGTTGTTCCAGGTGGGGATGATGATGGAAAACATGGGTGTCCTCAGGGTTTGCGTGCCCGGATCAGCACGTTCTGTCCGGTATACGGTTGGTTCAGCTGTGCGCGCTGTTCGTGCAGCTCCTTGTCGTAGCTCCATGCCAGTGCCAAGAACTGGTCGAGCCAGCTGCCCTGGCCACCCTGTGCGATCTCGCGGCTGGTGCGGTAGACGACGGCAGCACCTGCGGAATACGTGCGCGCTTCGACGATCTCGAACCCGACCTGACGCGTCAGCGCCGCAAGCGAATCCACCGTGAACAAGTGCAGGTGGCGCGGTGCTTCCCAGCCGCGCCAGTTCGCGCCGAACTCGGTGGCGCCAAGGCTGCGCGCGTTGGGCGTGGTCATCACCAGCAGGCCGCCCGGTTTTAGCAGGCGCAGGCACTCGCGCAGCGTGGACAGCGGGTCATACAAGTGTTCAATTGCCTGACTCAGCGTGATCGCATCGAAACTTTCGGCAGGCAAGCCGCACTGCGGCAGATCGCCCACATGGGTCTCGATGCCGTAGCGTGTACTCACCTTGCGCGCGGCCTGCTCGTCAAAATCTGTCCCCGCCACCTGCCAGCCGCGTTTCTGCATGCGGCGCAGAAAGCGCCCGCCGCCGCAACCAACATCCAGCAAACGACCGGGCGTTTCCTTGCCCAGCATCATGAAGCGCAAGCCATCCGCATCCTGCTTCAGCCCGCTGGCGATCCACTTCGGTAGATACGAGAGCCGGACAAAACGATGGGCCAGACTCAGCAGCGCCTTGCCCAGTTGACCGCGTTTCTTTTCGGTGTGCGTGTGATATGTGGTGTAAGCCTTCCACAGCTCCTGCGGCGGCGGTGCGGGGTCTAGCCAGAAGGTGCCGCATGCTGCATTGTCACAGCGCCGGAAGCACCAGCTTCCTTCGAGATTGCCATCCGGGTCGCGGATGCCGGATTGCGCGATCTCGCCGGCGGAGCCGCACAGGTCACAGGAAAGACGGGGTTCGCTTAAGATACTGCTCATGTCTGTCGGGGTGTAAGTCAACGGGCGCATTCTATAACGGTACCACGCCAAAATTTAACGAACCGTTGCTCTGCATCGAAGTTACCGTGGATGCTCATCTGATGGTCGGTGCATGACCGACGAGGCATGAATTGTTAAAGGGGGCCTCTAAAAATTCATTTTCGTCGCTCCCGCGAACGCGGGAGCCCAGTTAAATCAAAGCGCTGGATTCCCGCTTTCGCGGGAATGACGAATTATTAGAGATGCCCTAAAGACCAAGCAGACATTGAAT
>Ga0210051_1003119_pt1 | contig 16565 bp, 19 predicted proteins | sample CryGey092014_all_FD_185464 | JGI IMG/M metagenome (GOLD analysis project Ga0210051, IMG submission 185464) | Groundwater microbial communities from aquifer - Crystal Geyser CG23_combo_of_CG06-09_8/20/14_all (SPAdes) (version 2) | ecosystem: Environmental > Aquatic > Deep subsurface > Groundwater... | reverse complement strand
GGAGCAACAATAAAACTCAACTAACTAGGTATCAGTTTCGTAGTATTTTATTGCGCTCATTAACTTAACCAATCAGTGACAATCTCAGCAAGTTTCCTCTCGTATCCTTTAAATGAATGATCCCCTCCTTTGATAACTTTATAGCTTAATTTTGGTTGATAACTCTTTAATATACTCACTACCCTATCTACATCGCCCCACGCGTATTCATCCCGACTACCATAGACAACCAGCGATGGCTTCTTAATGGATTTGAAATAGCGGAAAAGGGGTTTGGTTGAAAGCTTCGCTCTCCCCATAGCTTCATAGAAAGGAAAAACGTTGTAATCTCCATCTGGGTTAGCAATATCATAGAAACCGACGTAAGAGAAAATCTCCGACGGCAGCATTTCTGGGATAATGTCCCCACCATGTTTCCGAGTTATCTTCCGTTTTGATGTAGAGAGTAGTTTCGAGAATTTCGACTTGCCGAGCATGTTGTAGTAAATTCCCGTATCATCTCCACCGCAAAGCAAAATGTATTTCTCTATCTCGTTTTTCGGTTTATAGAAGTTATAAACGCAAATCTTATTGGCGCCAGTTGAAGCACCCATAAGATAGAACTTTTTATATCCCCGTTTCTTCAGAAAAGAAATCGCACCGTCGATATCGGGCACACATTCCTTGATTTTCTCATAAGCCATGCCATAGCGTTTTCTTATTACACGCTTCCCATGCTTAATATTTAATTTGTGGATGAGATGGGCGCCTCGATTATTGAAATATAAAATAGCCACGCCCTTATTGTTTAGAGCGGACGCCATAGCGTTCTGATGTCTCGCCGCGCCATAGAATATCGATGAACTTCCGTTGCCGTGAAGGTATATCACAGCGGATTTTGCTCTTTTCGGTTCATACAATAAGCCCGGTAGATTCAGCCCGTCTTTCGTCTTAAATTCTACGAATTGCGGAGTTAATTTGCCCATGTTTGTATATTAACACCCTCTTATGGTTTCGCTAGGGGAAGTTTTAATAACCCCTTGTCCGCGCATCGGGCGGGCCGGGATAAGAATAAGAACGCTTGATTTGTTTCCCCTTCGACGACGCGTCTCGAAAGCGGGTCTCACGCGCCATTGCTTTGTTGTATAATATTTAAGAGATGGAAAGGCCGACAAAGATCAAAATAATAATTATCTTTAGCTAAAAAACATGACAAACAATAAAATTCTATACGTCGTTATAGCCGTTTTAGTCTTGGCTGTTATTGGAGGCGGACTATTTTTCTTTTTAGGCAACAAGGGCGGGCAGAAAGAAACTGGAGCCGGAGAGCAAACAACTGCTTCGCCATCAACCGCGGCGCAAACGCCTACTACTGGGACGCAAACATCTGCCGCTGACCAGACGATGGTTGATTGCAGCGGGATGAGCGACCCTTCATGCTTCATAAATAGAATGAGTCAATGTTTGCCCGTAACCGCTAAAATGACAGGATCGGACAATAAAACGGCCATCGAGATAACAATCCTGGGAGTGGAAAATGACACTTGTCATTTTCAAAGAAAGATAAACGACGTGTTAAATCTTGATTGTCATTTTCCAAAGGGAACCATGAATATGGATACCCTTGACCAAACTTTCGGGAATGATAAGGGCCTGCAAAAAGTAGTTGATGATGCTTGTAGTAGGCCTGGTTGGTAATCAAAGCTGATTCTTTTGACTAAAATATTCGTCAAAGTGAAAACTGGCGCGAAAAGTAAATCTGTCCGTAAGATAGGTGAAAATCGTTACGCCATATCAGTCAAAGAACCTCCTGTCGAAGGCAAGGCAAACGCTGCGGTAACTAAACTGCTCGCCGAATACTTTGACAAAAGCGTTTCACAAGTGAGAATTACTTCAGGTCGCACCGCGAAGAATAAGATTGTCGAGATTTTATAGCTTCGGATTAATTCGCGGCCTACCCGATCGCGGTATAATTATACAATGCCAATTGTCTCATACATCACTGCCTGGCTTTTCATATATCGCTACGCCATCGTATACCCTTTGGCTGTGGCCGAGGGGCCGGTGCTAATGCTTATATCAGGCTTTCTGATACGCACGGGATTCTTCAATTTCTGGCCGGTGTACTTGCTCCTCATGGCTGGCGACCTTACGGGTGACGTCATTTGGTACTTTGTCGGCCGGCACGGCGCGCGGCCACTTATTGAGCGTTACGGCTGGTTGCTAAGCGTCTCGGAAGGGAACGTGGAAAAGGTGGAGAGGTTGTTCCATAAACACCAAACAAAAATCCTTTTCATTTCCAAAATCACAATGGGACTTGGGTTTTCTCTAGCCACACTCATAGCCGCGGGCGCCGCGAGAATCCCCTTCAAAAAGTACCTTGCTATTAACTTCGCAGGCCAGTTCATTTGGACGGGGCTTCTTGTTGGAGCGGGGTACTTCCTCGGCCACCTTTACACGCTTGTGGACGTGAGCTTGCGTTGGGCGACTATTATCGCGCTCGCCGCCGCCGCCGCTTTCGCAGCCTACGGCTTCGGAAAATTCGTGCGGGGAAGAATAAAAACGCTTTCGTAAAAGGAGGGGAAAATTAAAACGCGCAGCCACAATGGAGTTTAGCACACCAGATTACTTCGCCGCGAGCAATCTCCTATAGATAACTAAAAGCTTCTTATTTAGAACCTCAATATCTTCTTTCCCTGCGAGGGTCTTACCACCTTCTATAAGTCGCTCCCTTAAGCGCTTATCTCCCGCTAAACGTTCGATACAGCGCGCAAACTCGTCCGCGCTTTTAGCTTTCAAGCAATTCTCGCTGTCCTTAAGCCAAGGATTATAAACCGATATGTCCCGCACCAAGATCGGTAGCCCAACCGCAGCCGCTTCAAGAATTACCATCCCCTGGTTTTCCTCATAAGAAGGAAAGACAAAAATATCCAGGGCGTTGAACGCGGCGCACATGTCATCAACGTAGCCGGTAAATTTAACGTTGGCCGGCAGGACCTTGGGCAATCCCTTTGCCACAAACTTGCTGTATATTTTCCCGAACCAAATGAACTGATATTGCGGATACTTCACCGCGAGTTCCAAGAAAACATCGACGCCTTTGCGCGGGATAACCAGGCCGGCTGTGCCGACGACCAAACCTTTTAAGCCGTAGCGCCGGCGACATTCGTCTCTTTTCTTATCGTCTTTGTAGAACAACTTCGAGTCCACGCCGTTAGATTGCACAATCAGTTTCTCTTCCGGAAGACCGTAGGCGACGAGAAGCGACTTTGTGTATGCCGACGGGCAAAACACCAAATCGGCGCGCCCGTAGGCGTAAGCGAGGTACCTTTCCATCGGCCACACGAGAAATTTATTGAACCAGAAAACTTGCGCGAAGTCCTCGGCAGTCACGTGCGACCAGATGATCACCTTCTTGCCCAACCGCTTGGCTCTCCTTATTAGATAAAGCGATTTCAGCCACGGAGTGTTGATCTGTAGGATGTCGCAGGAATCGTCCCATTTCTCGGTGAATTCAACCCCCAGTGACTGCAGCGCACGTTTCTGATTCTTGTAAGAACTCAAAAGACCGGTACCGGTGTTCTTAAACAAGATCCCGCCCCAGAAATCATAAAACTCAAGATACAGACAGATTTTCATCCCGTTAGAGATAGGTCGCCAAAGGCGACCGTAACACAACCGACCTTTTCTGTATCAATATTTATACAATAGCTAATTGTCATTTTAGATTTAAATGTTCTGGTTATCTCTAACGGGATTCATATTTTGGGCTATTACACGCTCGTAAATCTTCTCCAATTCAGACATCACGGTGTCTTTTGAATACTCCATCGCAAGTGACCTTGAAGCATCGCCGAACCTTTTAAGCAGCGCCGGCTTTGATAAGAGTTTTATTGTTTTGTCGGCCATATCTTCCGCGTTTCCGGTCTCGGCAAAATACCCATTCACACCATCTTTCACTATTTCAGCGAGTCCTTTTTCTCTGACTGTGACAAAAGGCAATCCCACCGCCATCGCTTCAAGAAGCGAGAGCGGCATATTCTCGCTCCGCGAGGCCGTAAGGAAAACATCGTTGGCCTGGAGCGCCCGCACTAATTCTTCCCCTTTCAAAACCCCGGTGAAAATGACGCTTAACTTCACGCCAAGATCCACAACTAATTTAAGTAAATTATTTTTCTCCGGCCCATCGCCCACAATCATAAGTTGCAGGCTATAATCCCGCTTATGCGCCGAGACGAAAGCCTTTATCACATCATCAATGTTTTTCTCATAACTCACGCGGCCCATATATACGAGCGATGGACCACGAACCCCGAAGCCGCGCTTAATTTCTTCACGAGTCTTTTTGCTCTTAACCGGCCGAAATAAATCGGTATCAACAAAATTCTGCAGCGTTACAATCGGCCTTTTTAATCCCGCCTGGAACATTGCGTCCGCGAGCGACTGCGAAGGGCTTAAAACCACATCGCAACGGTTGTAAAAACCCACGGTGTATCTCCAAGAAAACTTCCGCGTCCATTTATAATCAGCTTTTACGTGCTTCAAATAGTGGTCATAAAAAGTATGGTGCGTGCCTACGATCGGTATACCCAACAGTTTCCCTCCTAAAATCGCTTCCCAGCCGACCACAAACGGCGTGTGAGTGTGGATAACGTCCGGCCGGAATTTCCTAAGCCGGTTTAAGGAAGCTCCCATGAGCCAACCGCATCGTTCCCCGGGGTAAGCAGGCACGGCAAAAGACGGGATTGTAACTACGGAGAATTTGTCGCTCACAGGGGCAGAGCGCACGGCAGCGCGGCTCCGCATCACCGTGAAGACCATAACCTGATGTCCACGTTCGGCGAGCGCCTTGGCGGATTGATAAGCTGCACTTGCAACGCCGTTAACCTGCGGGGGAAATGTATCACTGAAAATCGCTATCCTCATATTATTTCTTTCTTCTTCAGGAAATCCGCAATAGCATTCGTTACTTCTTCCTGCCGCCGCGAAGCCAGAAAATGAGTTGGTGTTTTTAAAATAAAAATTCCCGAATCCTTTATTTTGCGCCGCATATCCTCGGCCTCCCGCGGCGAGAGAAATGGGTCACTGCTGCTTTTTATTATAAGCGTAGGACAAGAAATTTTTTCGATCTCGCACCGTAAATCCAGGTTGGCCGTCTCGGAAAGCATCCACAGATTTATTGAGACGGGCATCGTGGTGAATCCCCTAAAAGTGGAGCTCCAATATCCCCGCTCGGTTTCCTGGTTAAAGTAATGATATCTCTTACGCTTCTGCCACAAAAGCAGGAAGGCTAAAAGATTCATCAAGTAATAGGTCGGCCAGATTAGAAAATTGATTTTTCTATACCTGAATGGATTAACATGGTTTACGCTTATCAAGACGAGCGCGGCGAGAGATGAAGGATATTTTATCGCGTAATCGAGCGCCACGAACCCGCCGAAAGAATATCCTACCAGTATCACTTTAGATAAATTTTCTTTTTGGATTATTCCTTTTAAGTCTTCGGTGAAAACGGAGTACCTGTATAAACTGCGCCTTTTGGTTTTATCCGAATAACCATGACCGCGCAGATCCGGCATCAAATAATTAAGATTAAATTCCTTCAAGATCTGCTCGGCCTCGAGCCAGGTAGTGTGATTCCCAGAAAGACCGTGAAGCAAAATCACTGTCGGCCTGCCCTTAAAACTGTCGTTTACGAAATAACATATCCGCCCGTTTGCGGTTTGAAGCCACTTCTCTCCCAAGGATGAACCCATTTAGCTTAAGGTATATTATAAGGGGTCCCGAGTAATGGTAAAATAAGGCTTAGTTGATTCGACGCAAAACTGATGTCGGAGTTAGTAGAAAAACATAGGTCGCTCTGGTCGCAGAAATCGTTTCTTTGGAGCGTGGCTCTAGGACTTTTATTACTTGCGGCTGGACTTTTGGTAACTTACTATGCAAATTCATATACTACAATCCACGCCAGCAATTCCGTAACCGACATTATCCTCGACAGCGTTCCGGTAGTGAACGTTAATTTTGTGTTAGATAAGGGGGCGATTATATTCATGTTGTTTATCTCGGTACTGATGATCCTTGAGCCTCGCCGGATTCCTTTCATGCTAAAAAGTATCGCGGTCTTTGTGGTCATCCGTTCGCTCTTTATGACCCTCACCCACCTCGCCCCTCCGCCATACCAATCCTATATTGATACTGACGCCGTCATTATTAATAGAATAAGCTCGGGCGACGACTTGTTTTTCTCCGGCCATACCGGTATGCCGTTTCTATTGGCCCTATCCTTCTGGGACAAGAAATGGTTGAGATACATATTCATAGCGATGACGGCCATAGGCGGCGTGGCTGTTTTACTTGGCCATATCCACTACTCAATTGACGTTTTCTCGGCGCTTTTCATAACCTACGGCATCTTCGTAATCGCGAAGAAAGTATTCGCCAGGGATTACCTACTTTTCACAGCAAAATGATTAAGAAAGTAGGGCGTGAATACGTAGTGTTTTCCGAAACGACTGGCCGCTCGTTCGGACGCTACCGCACCAAGGCGGAGGCGGAGCGGCGCCTGCGGCAGATAGAATTCTTCAAACGCTTGAAGGAGGGCAAAATCAAACGCCGCCGATGAAAGACTACGCCAAAGTTGGGAACAGAAAAGGCAAGCCGGCCTACCGCACGCCAAGCCGTTTCATTGCCAATAAGTCCATAAAGAACAAGAAAGCCGCCTGGAGGCCGTGGGATCAGGCTACTCGCCTTGAACACCAGCGAACCAGAGAACGGCGCAAAAGGGCATCTTAAGCGGGCTTGCAAATTTTGGAAAATAAATTGTAGAATAAAACACTAAAAACACAATGAAAATAAACAAAACAGCAGTAGTTATAACTTTAGTAGTATTAGCCGTAATATTCGCGGGGTTTTACCTCATAGGATATTTCAAGCCGGATAACACAACGGGAGGGCAACAAACTACAAACACAAACGCGCAATCATCAAACGCAACACCGAAAGTTGATGTTGTAACCGTGAAGGAGGGCAGTGGAGTGGGAGCCGAAAACGGCGACAAGCTTACTGTAAACTACGTGGGCACGCTCACGGACGGCACAAAATTTGATTCCAGCCTCGACCCCGGACGCGAGCCGTTTACTCTCACCCTGGGCGCGGGACAAGTAATCAAAGGTTGGGACGAGGGTTTAGTAGGAATGAAGGTTGGTGAAGAGAGAAAACTCACGGTCCCGCCGGAATTGGGCTATGGCGCCCAATCGCCATCAAGTAAAATACCCGCGAACTCCACACTTATATTCGACGTCACTCTTTTGAAAATAGATTAAGATTAAAAAAAAGAGGGATTAAAAATCACCCCGATTTAAATCGGGGTGATTTTTGTTAATTAGCGGTAGTTCCCACGGCTCATCCGCTTCTCTCTGTGACAATCACGGCAGAGAAGTTGGCCAAGCCTGGAGGGATCTGGCTCGAAAGGCAGCTCGGTTATAGCCGCGCCGCACTTGGAGCACTTCCAGTCACCCTTGAACATCGGACGCTGGAAACCGCCTCTATTTTGATCGTTATTAAACGCCATTTTATTAATCTTTTTTACGACTTATTTAGATTCCTACAAAATGGCGCGTGTTAACGTATGCCTTTTGATTTCGAACCTATTCTAGGCATTACTCTAGCACAGATACGCCGGGGTGTAAAGTACCGACGATCGGCAAAGATAGAGCCCAGTTTTGGATTATCTTATCAGTATACTAAAGCACTGATCAGTATTATGGTATACTAATATGTAAATCGTGCTGGTCATAAATGTATAATGTAAGCGTAAGAGATGGCTGAAAAACCATTGAGCTTGGCGGAACTAAAAAGACTGCGCAAGCCGACACGCAACGTAAACGTAGAGCACTACGAGAAGTTAAACCGACTCGATCGGCTCGCGCTATTTGTGACCGTGAGAGTCGGCACGATGGGTTTTTTCATAATAGTAGCTGCTTGGACCGTATTATGGTTCGGCTGGAACGTGTTCGGGCCACAATATTTGCGTTTTGATCCCTACCCTGCTTTCGTACTCTGGCTATTCATCTCCAACATGATCCAGCTCTTTTTGATGCCGCTCCTCTTAGTCGGCCAGAATTTATCCGGTAGGCATGCCGAGGCCAGAGCCGAGGCGGATTTTGACGTTAACGTAATGGCGGAGCGCGAAGCTGAGGCTATCCTGCTGCACTTGGAAAACCAGAACGAACTTATTCTGAGAATTTTGCATCACTTGGAGCAGGATAAAAAAGGTCGCAATTGAGAGAGATCTATTTAAGAAATTAAAATACCCGCTCTTCGGAGCGGGTATTTATAATCCAGCGCGGATTTAGAGGCAGCGACTGAAACCGCAGCTCTTGCAGCTGATGCAGCCCTCGGACATTACAAGCGCGTTACCGCACTCGGGGCAGCCGGGCATAAAACCAAAGTCAGCTATTTCCTTGCCAAGAGGCAACTTGTTGTCCGCGGGCTCCGGATGGTCGAGTGAAATATTAACTGCCACGCCTATCGGGAGCTGCACCACCGCGCTGGCATTCTTAACATGTTCCTCCAGAATCTGCCCAATGGCGTCCGGCAGTGACAGCACCGTTCCCTTGATAGTCATAATAACCATAGGGCTGCGAATGCCCTTGAGGTTGCTGATTATTTCTTCTACCTTGACCCCCGACCGCAACGACAGCGATATCAGCCGGCAAATGGCTTCCGACTGTTCCTGGAAAAAGCCACCGCTCTTACCAATGGTCGAGAACACTTCAAATGGTGCGCCGTTTTCGTCGTCGTTGATCGTGACATAAAGAGTTCCGTAGCCGGTCTTAGTCCTGTAAGTCCGACCCGTCAAAACTTCTGGTCTCGCCCGCGGCGCAATCTTACCTCTATCACTTTCCAAATTAAGTGGGGTGTCTGCGGACTTCACCACGGCCAAAGTTTTCGCCTCGCCAGTCAAGGACACTATGTTCTCGCCTGTCCCAAGGTTGAGCACCTGCATGTTGCGGCTACCGTCCCTGTAAACCGTGCAGCTCTTGCATTTCATCCTCCAGGCGTTGATAAAGCTCTGCTTAATTTCCTCGTGCGCCGCGCTGTTCGGAAAATTAATCGTTTTGGAAATAGAGTTATCAACAACTGATTGAAAAGCGGCCTGCATGCGCCCGTGATCGTCGCCGGACATATCCATTGAGATAACGAATGTGTCGCGCAGATCCTGCGGCAGTTCGGTCATGTGCTGAATCGTGCCGGTTTTCACAACTTCCGCCTTGACCTTATTAATTATTTCCGGCGTGAACTTGCGGCGCTCAAGCTCGGCTATAAAGTGGCGATTCAGGTACGGATATTGCAAACCGTCCTTGTCCTGTTTGATGTAGGCGAGCGCGAAATTCGGCTCGATGCCGCTTGAGGTGTCAAACATCATCGAAATGGAGCCTGTGGGCGCGACAGTAGTCAGGGCCGCATTCCGCATTCTAATCCCCTTCTTGGCGTAAATGCTCAACTTTATGTTCGGAAAAACGCCCTTTTCTTTCGCAAGCTCCCTAGACATCTGATGGGCATTCTTGGTGATGAATCCCATTACATTCTTACCCATTTCAAAGCCTTTCTCGGAGTTATACTTGACGCCAAGCTGGTAAAACATATCCGCAAGACCCATTATCCCCAGGCCGATCCGGCGGTTTTTCTTAGCCAACTCGGTCACCTGCGGCACCGGGAAATCGAACCCGTCAATCACATTGTCCATCAAGCGCACAGCAGTGCGGGTCACGAACTTGAGCCGCGTCCAATCGATTTCCCCGTCTCCCACGAACTCAGCAAGGTTAATTGAGCCTAAGTTGCAGTTATCATAAGGGTGGAGAAATTGCTCGCCGCAGGGGTTGGAGGACATTATTTCCCCTAAACCCGGCAAAGGATTGGTCCGGTTTATTTCATCGATGAATACGGCTCCTGGCTCGCCGTTCACCCACGCGTAGTGGACAAATTCGTCAAAGAGTTCGGCGACGGTGATATTAATTTCCTCATAAGCGTGAACTGACCCATTCGGGTAGCGCAGGACTTTGTGCGGCTTAACTTTCTCGCCTTTCCAGGTGCAGTACCATTGTTCGTTCGGAGCGTTGACAAGCTTATTCATAAATTCATCCGTGAATTTCACGGAGATGTTGAAATTGCGGATCTGGCCCTCAACTTCCTTGGAGCGAATGAAATCAAGAACATCCGGATGATCCACGCTGATCATTGCCATGTTCGCACCGTGGCGGCCCTGTTGTTTTATCGTGCCGAACGCCGCGTCATAAACTTTCAGGAACGACACCACGCCGGAGGACACGCCACGCGAGCGCTTGGTGGGAGACATCGCGGGGCGAAGTTCATCAAGCGCGAATCCTAATCCCGAACCGGCTTGTTGCAAAAGCGCCGCATCTTTCAAAGTCTGAAAAATACTTTCCATCGAATCGTGGATTGGAAGCACGATGCAGTTCGCGACGAGTGCCGTATTGCTCCCAGCGTTCGTCATCGTCCGACCGGCCGGCGTATATTCCTTGGAAGACATAATGCTGAAGAAATCTTCCTCGGTTTTCTTTATAAACTTGGCATCGTGGCCGTAATTTTTCTCGGTCGAGGCAAGAGCATGCGCGACGCGGTGGAACATATCGGCTGGCGTTTCCTGTTTTCCGGTATTCTCATCCGTAACGAGATACCGTTTGCGCATCATTTTCAGCGCATTATCGGAAAATGACTCGTTGATTACCTCGTCACGATTCTTCGCCTTGACCATTTATTAAAATTGCTTCCTTTTCTACTTTTATATTTCTTTTTGATGAAACAAAGTTTCATACAGCATTCTAGCATCGCCCTCATGTGAATAACCTTGTTCACTCGGTAGAAAAACCCCTCGGCCAGAGGAGTTTTTGAAACTGTTTGACAGGGGTTACAGGAAAAAATTTTCAGCGTTTTTTCTTCCTCAAAAACGCGGGAATATCCCAAACGTCTTCACCTTTCCCTCCTTCCTTTCCGGCGGGTTTATCGGCTTTCTCTCCTTTACTTTCCGGTGCAACCGTCTCATTTTTCTTTGACGACTCGGCCGGAGCCGCGGTTTTAACCGTAGACGGCGATGGAGCAGTAAACAAATTCATCGAATCCAGATCGTGCTTCAAGGGCATGCCGTTAAATCCAGTGGCTACAAGAATTATCTTAATACTTCCGGCTTTCAGTTTGCGATCATGATACGCTCCGAAAATTATTTTCGCGCTTGAATCTACATTTTCGGTTATGATCTTGGCCGACTCATTTATCTCCGACATTTTTAAGTCGCGCCCTCCGGCTATCCCAAAGAGCACCCCTTTCGCTCCATCAATCGAATGTTCCAAGAGCGGCGAACTAACCGCTTGACCTACCGCCTTCATTGCCCGATCCCGACCGCTCGCAATCCCTACGCCGATAATCGCCGTGCCGGCGTCCTGCACGATCGCGCGCACATCCGCAAAATCAACATTCACCAGTCCCGCTGACGCGATGATATCCGCGATGCCTTGCACCGCGCTCTTCAAAATCTCATCAATTTTCTCAAATGCTTTCAGAACAGGTGTATCGTTATCGATAATTGAAAACACCCGATCGTTGGGAATAGTGATCAAAGCGTCCACACGGTCGCGCAAGCGCTGTATGCCCTCTTCCGCAATTCGCATACGCTGCGAGCCCTCGAACGAAAAAGGTTTGGTTACGATGGCGACGGTCAAAGCCCCGACTTCCTCGCGCGCGATATCGGCCACGACCGGAAGCGCGCCGGTCCCGGTCCCGCCGCCGAAACCGGCGGTAAGAAATACCATATCGGCGTCCTTCAGAGCGTCGGCAATCTCGGCGCGGTTTTCCTCCGCCGCCTGCCGGCCGAGTTCGGGGTTCATCCCCGCTCCCATGCCGTGAGTGACCATCCGCCCGATATGAATTTTCCGCCGGGCGTCGCAGCACTCCAAATCCTGGATGTCGGTATTAATGGCGATAAACTCGATGCCGCGCGCAAAATTGCGAATCATTCGGGTAACGGCATTTCCCCCGCCGCCGCCCACGCCCACCACTTTAATGCGCACGACCGGCCGCTCTGCCATTCCCTTCATGGAGTCAGAGCCGATAATTTTGACTCGCCGCTTTCTTCTAGATTTGGACATAGTTATGGCAGGAAATTCCTCAAAAACTTAGCGACAACGCCGCCCTTTAGGGACGCTTTCCGAGGATTAAGCTCTCCGCTCCACCGGATCAACCCCAGCGCCGCTGTACCTTCTGGGGATTCCAACAGTTCCGCCGTGTACGGAGAAGTCGCTTCAAATACCGACGGTTGCGGCAGGCCCACCTGCGCCGAAAGTTTAAGCTCAGAACGGAGGAGATCCGCTATTCCGGGCAGTTTCGCTCCGCCACCGACTATGACCGCTCCAGCCGGGAGTTTTACCGCACGATCAATCGAACGCAACTCGGCATTCACAAGACCGCATATTTCCGAGAGCCGCGCTTCAATCACTTCAGCGATGAATTTGCGCGACGGCGCTCCCCTTAAACTCGCGTCCACTTTCTTAAGGTCAATCGTTTCCTTGCCGGAAACTTCGCGCGCGAGAGCGTAACCGTACGAGAGTTTCAACCGCTCCGCCGCCTCCACTGGGATTTTCAAGGCGATCGCCAAGTCATTAGTGACATGCCCGGCGCCCACTGGGAAAGTCTTTGTATGCAAAAGTTTGTTTTCCTCGTAAACCGCCATACCAGTCGTACCGTAACCAATATCAATCAAAACTACACCGAGTTCTTTTTGGTTTTTAGTAAGGACCGCGATGGCCGAGGCGAGCGGAGTGAAAATAACCCCGCTCACGCTCCCGCCGGAAAGCTCTACACATTTCATCAGATTCCGCACCGCCGGCTGGAAAGCGTCTATGATCATACTTATTACCTCCAAGCGCGTGCCCACCATTCCCATAGGATCGCGGATGTCGCCTATATCATCCACGATAAATTCGCGCGTGATCGTATGTAAAAGCAGCCGGTTAGATGGCAAGTTGATCGCTTCGGACGCCTGGATCACTCTTGAGACATCGTCCTTGTAGATTTCGGCATTGGCGCGGGATACCGCGACGATTCCGTGCGACATCTGGGCGCGCACGTCCGAACTCCCGACCGCAAGATATATATTACGGAGGGCCGCCTTGGAATAACTTTTCACTTCCTGCAGCACGGAGGTTATCACCCCGGCCGCTTCTTCCATATCAACCACTATTCCTCTCCTCACTCCCTTCGAAGGCTTCAAAAAACCCGAATAAAGCTTGATCTTATCGGGCCCAACTACTTCACCAATAACGGCTTTCACGCCCGAAGAGCCGATATCCAAACCTAAGACCTGTTCTTGAGCCATGCGAGAATTTTTTGTTCAAACCTCTGCATCCTTATTTTAGCACGGCTAATGTTATGGTCGAACCCCAGAAGGTGGAGAAGGCCATGGATTAAAAGGTAATCAATACTTTCGCCTCTCGCTCTAATAACGCTGGGACAAAGGTAAATTTCCCCAAATAATTTCGGGGTGCGCGGCGGATTAGGAAAATCAGCGGGGGTCGCGAACGAAAGCACGCTTGTCGCGCGATCCAAACCGCGGAAGGCGCGGTTTAAGGCGCGCATTTTCCTTGCATTTACAAGCGTGACTTCCGCCGCCGCGCTTCTATTTTTAAAATACGACGCAAGAATATCTTGCGCGAGGAGTCGGAGACGCGCCGCCCTTGGCGAGCCGCCCTTGGCGAGCCTCGCTGCTAGCGGGCCTCGCCTGCGGCGGGTCTCCCCCCTTCTCATTCCAACAAGCGCTTCACTATGCCGGCAACCGCCCCGGCTTCGGCGCGTCCGGCAATTTTCTTCATAACTTCTTTCATCGCCGCGCCGAAATCTTTGACGCCGCTGCCCAGCACCTTACGCACGATGGTTTCGATTTCAGCTTCGCCCATCTCCACCGGCAGATATGTTTTGATTATTTTCAGTTCGCGCGTTTCTTTCTCTGCCAGGTCTTTGCGTTCAGCTTTAGAATATATCTCCGCCGCTTCCTTTCTTTTTTTAGCCTCCTTGCGGATCACATCCACGACCATAGCGTCGGTGAGCGCGTCCACGCCCTTGGCGTGTTCTTCAATCTCACGGTTATGGGTAGCGGACAGAATCATCCGCAATGTCCCAATGCGTTCCTCTTGGCCCGCCTGCGTGGCCGAAGCCACTACGGCTGGGCGAAGGCCCGCCTTCATCGCTTCCTTTAGATCGATCTGGAGTCTCTGGTGTAAAGTCATCTCACAAATTTATTTTGCCCCGGTTCACGGACGCCGGCCTAAAACGCGCCCAATTTACGCGCGCGCTCAATCGAGGCCGTACGCTTAATTTTGTAGAGGCGGGATTGTTTTATTCTGGTAGCATTCGGGCGCCTGGAGGTGAAACGGCGCTTTTTAAACTCACGCAAAACACCGCTTTGCCGAACTCTTTTCACAAAGCGGTAGATCAGGGAATTCGCTGATTCCCCTTCCTTCTTCCTTACTCCTGTCGCCATTGTCTGCTTATTACTATTTACTATGTTGCAGTTTTTCAACCGCAGCTTTTACTTTTGGCTGCACCTCTGCGAGTGGTTCGGCTGGCGGGTTCTTCACTACCGAATGGATTGACCCGCCGTTATCCCCTTCATAGCGCGGAATAATGTGAATGTGGAGGTGATCAACCGCTTGCCCGCTTATCTTACCGTGATTTATGCCGATTGTAAAACCCTGCGGGCTAAACGCTTCACTTAGAGCCGTGGTGATTGTTTGCACAGCCTCGAATACTTTCCCGACCAATTCCTCCGGCAGATCAATTATGTTTTCGGCGTGCTCCTTCGGTATGACGAGAACGTGCCCCAAGGATAGCGGATTAACGTCAAGGAAGCCGAACGCCCACTTATCGTCATAAACTCCCAATGCGGGAATTTCCTTGCGCGCGATTTTGCAGAAAAGGCAATCCATAGATAAATAATTTTCAATTACCAATTTACAATTTTCAATCAATGTTCCAATTCTAAAATCTCAAACACGATAATCGTTTTGTTTGAAAATTGTTTCATTGTAAATTCATTGGAAATTGGTACTTGAAAATTGAAAATTAGTGGAGACGTTTTTTAACTTCCTCAACGGCTTTCTCAAGAGGCACGGGTTCCTGAACGCCGGTCGACATATCACGGATAATGATACTTTCCTCAAACGCTTCCTTTTGCCCGAAGATTAACGCTAGTGGCGCGCCGAGTTTCGCCGCTCGTTCAAGCTGTGCAGAGAGCGAGTCTTTACCCAAAGCCTCGGTAACTCCCACGCCATGGCGACGAAATTCTTCGATGAGCGATAGGGCCTTGCGTTTAGTAATTTCGCCGACATGCACCAAAAAGATGCGCGCTTTTGGTTTTGGCTGTACAAGCCCACCGGCCGCGACAGCAGCTTCGATCAACCTTTCCACTCCAGCCGCCATTCCGACTGCCGGCATAGACCGGCCGCCCAGCATTTCAGCCAAATAGTCGTACCTCCCGCCGCCGGCCAAAGCGAGGTTGTCGCTTCCCGAAACGATCTCAAATACCGTACGGCTGTAGTAGTCAAGGCCGCGCACCAACATAGGGTCTAGAGTATAGGATATTGACACCTCGTCCAGAAACTCCAGCACGCCTTTGAGGTGGGCCTTGCAGGCCGAACACAAATTATCGAGTATGCTCGGAGCTCCAGCTTTCACAGGCTCGCAGATACTATTTTTGCAATCCAATAGACGCAACGGATTTGATTCCAGCCGCCGGTCACAGTCCTTGCAGACCGCTTTGCTCTTATAATATTCGTTCAACTTGCGGATGTAGTTGGGGCGGCAGACCCGGCAACCGATCGAGTTTATGTGCACAATCGTATCTTTGAGCTTGAGCTCCTCCAAAAAGCGGCTGGTGGCGATGATAACCTGCGCGTCATAAATCGGGTCGTTCTCGCCCCCCAAAACCTCCAAGCCGAACTGATAGAACTCGCGGTACCGCCCGGCTTGCGGATTCTCGTGGCGGAAGAATGGCTCAAGATAATAAAGCCTCACTGGCTGCGGCAGTTTGTGCATACCGTGTTGGATATATGCACGCACTGCCGGCACGGTTCCCTCCGGCCGAAGCGTAAGTCGGTCGCCTCCCTTAGTGCGCAGGCTGTACAATTCCTTCTCCACGATATCAGTGCTCTCGCCGACTCCTCTTACGAAGAGGTCGGTTTGTTCTAAAACCGGCGTCACAATCTTCACAAAGTTGTAAGACTCCGCGACTTCCTTGGCGGCGCGGTATACTTTCTCCCAAAGCGGCCACTCGTAAGGCAAAATGTCGCGCATCCCTCGCGGCGTCTGGAACGAAACTTTCTCCTTCTCCTTATTATTGGTTTTTTGGATTTTAGCTTTGGGCATACCCAGTAGTAGAAACTCGACTGCGCAAAATAAAGCGAGCCGAAGAATCTTTGTTTAATTTAATATATTCTTATCATAATAATTACTTTGCGATTCACCTGAAAATTTATTTTGCGAGGCGAGCTTATGTCGAGTTTTCACTACTGGGCATA
>Ga0210051_1003117_pt1 | contig 16581 bp, 16 predicted proteins | sample CryGey092014_all_FD_185464 | JGI IMG/M metagenome (GOLD analysis project Ga0210051, IMG submission 185464) | Groundwater microbial communities from aquifer - Crystal Geyser CG23_combo_of_CG06-09_8/20/14_all (SPAdes) (version 2) | ecosystem: Environmental > Aquatic > Deep subsurface > Groundwater... | reverse complement strand
TTGCCTTATCAATCCTTTCCAACTCCACATAAGCCTTTTCCAACTCCGCCCTCAACTCAATTTCCTTGATGACACTTCTCACCAACTGATACCCAAAAGCAATAAAGAAAACAAACAGCGTCCCTCCCAAAATCTTCAACAAAAACGGCTCCGCCGTCACTGCCCAAACCAACAGCGTCAACCCCGTCGCTACTACCAGAGTTTCTGTCAAGATAAGCCTGATTCCAAAAAGATGGACTCTCGTAATAGCCAGAGCAGTAAAAAATAAAAGAAAAAGAGAACTCGGGCTATCCAGAGGTATAAGTTCTTTAATACCGAATAAGGGCAAAATAAAGTCTACAATTATAACAACACTTATATATAAAATTGCACCTAATAAAACATAACCTATTTGGATTTTGTTAATCCCCGCGGCCTTAAAATAACTTGAAGATAATATATAAAGGATAAATGCTAATATTCCAAATATATAAATCCAATAAGAAATAAAAAAAGGGCCGGTTTCCCCTTCAAACCCCCCCAAATAAACCCTCGTTACATTAGTCACTATAAGATTATTACTATAAGAAATAACAAAAAAGAATAGTCCTACGCCTAAGAGTAAAAATATTTCACGCCTAGTTATTTTTTTCTCACAAAGTTCTAAGCCCCACAACATAGCAGCTATCGGTACAAAACTGCCAAAAGCGTAAGCACTTTTTAACCAAAAAAGGGTCTTCTGTATCCCTATCATAAAATTAGTAAAAACCCAAATACCCGTAATAAGACCAGAAATTCCAAACAATCGGTTAATTCTTTTTGAAGGATCTTTTACAAATACAAAGAGACCTAGGAAAAAATTAATAATAGCGGCCAAAAGTATAATAATTTCCAGAACCCCCATATTTATTGAGATTTAAGAGATTTAATAAAAAAATAAAAATTTTAAATGATTTTTAAAAATTGACCTACTTCTTGACAGGCTTTCAAAAGAGTATCTATTTGTTCTTTAGTATGAGTAGCCATTACTAAAAATCGCATTCTAGCTTCTTTTTTTGGAACAGCCGGCCATCTTATACAAGGCGCATAAATATTTCTTTCAAAAAGAAGCTCTGCCATTTTCATTGTTTTTTTTTCATCTCCAATCAGAATTGGAATTATTTGTGTTTCACTATTTAAAGTATTAAATCCTAATTTCTGAAGATTATTTCTAAGATAATTAGCGTTACTCCAGATGTTTTTTCTTAATTCGTGGTTTTTTTGAATTTCTTCAATAGCCGCAATTACTGCTGCGGCTATTGCCGGTGGTAACGCTACTGAAAATATCGATGGACGATTAGCGGCCTTTAAATATTTTATTAAATATTTCTTTCCGACTACATATCCCCCGAAACATCCAATAGCCTTACTAAAAGTTCCCATTACAACATCAACTTGTCCTTCTAGATGAAAATAATCTGTTGCTCCTCCACCTCTATCTCCTAAGACTCCTGTCGCGTGTGCTTCATCAATCATCGTCATTGCATTATAAATTTTGGCCAATTCTACGATTTGTGGTAAAGGCGCGATATCCCCATCCATACTAAAAATACTGTCAGTAATTATTAGTTTCTTCCGATTTTTGTGTCTTTTTAATTTCAATTCAAGATCATTCATATCTCGATGTTTATAAATAACGATATTAGCTTTACTTAATTTACAACCGTCAATAATGCTTGCGTGGTTTAATTCATCACTAAAAATCACTCCCTTCTCGGTTAGAAAAGCAAAGGGGCCCATTTTAGGCAAATTCAAAAGAGGAGGAATTACTCCAACATTCGTGACGTAACCGGTCTGAAAAATTAGAGCGGCCTCCTCTTGTTTAAATTGAGCCACTTTTTTTTCTAATAAGTCATGGAGTTTATAATTCCCCGAGACGAACCGTGCTCCGCCTGCTCCAACACCATATTTCTGAATGGCTTCGATTGCTGCTTTTTTGACACTTGGATGACCAGCTAACCCGAGATAATTAAGTGAGCAGAATAAGAGGACTTTTTTTTCATTTACAACAGTCTCGGGTTCGTTCGTCTCAACTGTTCTATTTTCAGGATAAAGTCCCCGTTTTTCAGCATAACTTAAAATTTCTCTAATTTTTTTCTCAATTTCCGTTTCCATAATAGATTAAATATCTTTAAAATTGATTAAATGCGATTTTCTCCGACCATCGGAATAATTATATTTCTATTATATCCCAATTTTAATTATATCCCAATTTCAATTAAAACAAAAGCCCCCCTTTCGGCGGACTTCCAGACATTGTAATTTTACCCTTTTTCCCTCAATTTTTCCTCCAACTCTTTGATTTTTCGTTTTAGTTCTTCTATTCTTAACCCCCTCTTTAAAGTTTTTTCTCTAAATTCCTCGAACAATTTCTCATCCTCGACAATTTCTCGGAATAAAAGAGTATGGTAGTTGGAACGCCCAGAGCGATTGAAGATTTAGTATTTTGATACTTTACTCCCCCCGTAATGTGCGGCTTGAACCGCCTGCGCGGGCTCGCCGCGTTCTTTGGACAATTTCAAGTTTTTCTTTGACGGCAAAATTATTTACTTAATTTTTACTGCTCTTACGACTAAAAATAGTGGTATTTCTTTTCCAGCGAGTTCTTTCATTTTCTTTTCTATAAGAGTGGTATATCTCGATCGGCGCAGTCTTACACCCCTCGTTTCTTTAGTTGCTTTTTTAATTTTCTTTTTTGTTGCAATTTCTCTAAATTCATCAACCAAAAAACCAGCGTTTCGCAAATATCTAAAATATGTTTCAAGTGGTCGATGATATTGGGTAGTCTTTACCCCACTTGCCCAAAATCTGAATTTCCACACTGCAGGAGACAAATATTTATAAATTGCTCGGGCAAAATATTTTTGCCCCTTTTCTTTTATAGTTGTCCATTGCTGAGCATAATCATCGAAAACAGGATGAGTGATGGAAAAAATAACACGGCCATTCTTTTTCAAAACCCGCGAAGCTTCTTTTACAGCGCCTTTTGCATCAGCGATATCCATCAAACACATATTTGCTACCACGATATCGAAGATTCTGCTTCTTAAACCATGTAAATAAGCAGCATTCCGTACTAGATATTTTATACCAAGCGGGTTTAATTTTTCTTTTTCGATCGCAAAAACAATGAGTTCTTTAGAGAGGTCAATACCAATAACCTTGGCACCTTTTTTAGCCAGGAGCCTTGAAAAATATCCGTTGCCACAGCCCATCTCTAAAATCATTTTGTTTTTTACAGTCCCAAGTACTTCAAACATCACTGGGTCGATATCGTATTGTTGGTGCCAAATCCCTTTCTCTCCAGCTTCTTTATCCCACCATTCTGCCATCTCATCCCAGGCAGTTTTTCTTGGATTAATAACCATAAAAATTTTTTTACCAAAATGAGTAAAATGATATCAACTCTATTTTTTCTTTTAAATTACCGTCCAGAATTTTGAATCGAGCATAATTATTGTCCTTTTATTCTATTTTATTATATTTCTTTTTTCCCTCAATTTCTCTTCCAACTCTTTGATTTTGCTTTTTAAAGAATTTATTTCCAATTCTTTGTTGATATTAGACTCGTTATATCTCAATTATAAGTTAATTTCTTAAAAACAAAAGAGCCATCTAATTAACTATATAAAAAAACGGGCGTTCAATCTCTTGAAACGCCCTCTTTTGGTTCTAAATCACTTAGTAACCGATTTAGCTCCGATGGAGTGAAGAAAAGCGATACTTCTTTCCAGAACGCGTCCTCGGTGGCCGTGCTGTGGATCACGTTTTCCGTAACCGATCTCCCAAATCGATGCCGTATCGTATCTTTTTCTGCCCGTATTGGCTCGCGATGTCCGACGAGATTATTGAGTCTGGTAATTGCATCATCGCCTTTCGCAATGAAAACTATACAATCACCAGATAAGGAGAATTTCAAGAGTTCTTCATAGAAGTTCTCAGTTAAACAGGAGGCCCAAATAACATCCACCTCCTTCTTAGTCAGCCTCACGCGTTTGATAGCTACGATTTTTAGTCCAACAGCTTCAATTGCTTCTAGTACTTCTTTTTCGATGCCCCTTTTGAGGCACTCGGGCTTCAAAAGACCGACTGAGTATTTCATACCCATCACCTCTTTTCCTTCGGCTTTTTTCAATTTTAAAAGGAACACCCCTCTTATTTTTAGAATAGTAAATTAAAAAAATTTGTCAATTTTCCCCCTTATTTTCTAACCACCATAGAGCAGTTCTCCGCATTCCTTCTACAAGATTTGTCTTCGGGCTTATATCTAAAATTTCTTTTGCCTTACGAATGTCTGCAAAGTAATGAAAGTCCGGTAGCGAGCAAGTCTCCTTATCTATGTTTGATTCATCATTTAAGCACCGAATATCAACCTTCATTTTTAATGCATCAGCAGCAATTTTAACAAGTTGTCGTATTGTAACCAACTCTGCCCCGCTTATATTAAATGCCTCTCCATAAGCTTTTGCATTACCCAAGATTGAAATTATAGCATCAGCCAAATCATCAACGTAACCCAACTGAATTATATTTTCTCCATTGCCTGGTATAAGAACCGGCTTCCCACCTTTTATTTTTTCAAAAATATAACTTATTCTCCTACTATAATCATACGGCCCGTAAACATAGGTTGGTCTTACAATAGAAATATTAAGGTTTTCCTTTTTCCATTTACGAAAAAGTAGCTGCTCTGCCATCAATTTATTATAGCCGTATTCTCCATTTTCTTTTGAAAAACACTTAGGATGTTCCTCTGTCATTGGCCAGTACTGAGGTGGTCGAGAATAAACCGCTGCACTACTGCAAAATATATACTGTTTGATTTTATTACTATCTACACAGTTAAGTACAGTTTCTACATCATTTCGAGTATAACCAGAAATATCAATTATTATATCGAAACTCCTGTCCTCTAGCGCTTTCCTCATTGCATTTCGGTCACGCCGGTCGGCTCTAATAGTGCTTATTTCAGGAAAAACATTCTTAGTATCTATGTTGAGCAAGGTGAAGTTGTAATCATCCTGAATCAACTTCTCAACAAGTCTTCTCCCTATAAAATATGTACCGCCTAAAACAAGAATGTTCATAGGCCTTATTTTTTACTACAAAGCTAAAACGAAATTTCTAATTAATATTTCTTGTTTAAGTAATCGCTACTATAAAAACCTTCTTATGACTCGGGCATTTTTTTCTATGTCATCAAGACTTCCTTTTTTCAACCGGTAGTCTAATTCCCAAAGCGCTGCTTTATTGCTGTCCCACTCTAATTTATTTACGGCATTCTTAAAACTAAGCCAAAGACATTGAGTATGTTCGCTACCCATTTTTAGTTTCCTTGAAGGTAATTCAACACCAAATGCAAATTCCGGGATCATAATAATTTCTTTCCCCCATTTTAATCCACAAATATTTACGACCGGTATAGTGGAAATAGATGCTAACTTGATGTAACGTGACCTCTTATCGATCGACGCCTCTTCATATGCTTCTCTTTTTGCAGTGTCAATGGGTTTTTCGCCCTCTTCACCTCCTCCGGCAATACCTTGCCATACATTTAAATCTTTCCTTTTAAATATTGCGTAATAATATTTATTTCCTTCTTTTACAAAGGGGAACACTAAGATTTGATAGGGTACTCTCATAGATTTAATCAATTATGGTTTATTATTGTTAGACGTACGTTATAATCTTATTTATTAACTTCTTTGTCTTTTCTTTACCATATCTCATCTGGTATTCTTTAATTGCCGCAAACAATCTATTAGCTCGATTTTTAAAGGGATCACACACCTTTGGGCATATTGATGGCAGTTTTTGTTTTATCTTCTTTCTTTCTTCCCCCTCCCATATTTGCTGAAAATTCTTCTCTATAGCGTTTCCATAACTAAAACCACCCGGCCTAGGATGATAGTTACAAGGATAAACATTGCCATCCGACCCAATTGCTCCAATTAGATCTGTTATCATACAGCTATCCACAGTTCTACGCATCTCTGATGGGTTATTTAATCTGTGAATTCTAATAAAATTGAATTTTTCATCTACAAGACGGTCAATCTTGTCTATCAACTTATTCGTTTTCACCATCTGGTCTTTTGACAACAAGTTCTGCCCCGAATTATCCTGTTTCATCCGAAGATTACTAATTCCGAGCTCCTTTAGCAATTTTGCGGCTTCGTATATCTCTTTATAATTGCCCGGATACAAAACATACGAAGCGTTTATCTCAAGACTGCTTATCCTTGATTGGTCTCTTGCTTCAACTAATTTCTTGATATTTTTAATCAACCGGTTGAACAGTGCTTTCCCTTCTTTGTTATCAGCGCGGTATTTCGACTTCGAATATGTAGAGGCCCTCCCCGCATCTATATCGATATTGATATATGCAATTTTTAATAACGCTTCAATTAATTCGTCATCCAATAGCGTCCCATTGCTATACACCCCTACTCGTATATTTTGTTCTGTCAATAATTCAACCGCCCTAATAAATGACTCCTTTGCTACGAAGGGTTCGCCGACGAGGCCCGAAAAAGACACATTCTCAACTCTATATGTTTTCTTTATCTCTTTATTATCTTCGGTTGTAGTAACGGTCTTTTTGTAGCTTAACAAGTTCTTAATCAGTCTTTCCATCCTTGATGGATCTGTTAAAGTGGAAGGCAACCTTTGCAAATCTGCTTTTGTTTCCCCTTTTTCCGTAGGAACATTCCCTCCAATACACCATTTGCATCGAAGATTACACCGACTACAAGGATGTATTATTACCTCATATGGAGGCAATACAATATCTGTATCCAAGGCATAATTAAATCGGCCCCGGTGTTTTTTGAGAATAAAAATTTCATTAAATATACCTGGAATATCTGTTCTAAGATATTTTTTAAAGGATTCGAAGTCGTCCACGGGAATAAAGTTAGATTTAATTACTTTAGATAATAAGTGCTTGGAATCTCTAGAATTTCCTTCATTAAAAATACAGAGTGGTTGTTCTAAGTTTTTTAAAATGATTCAGCGGTCTTTCAATGAATCCAGTTAAATCCTGATCACCTATTTAACTTATTGACTAATTTTGTAAATTCATTTTTCACAAATTGCAAGTTTTCCAAGATACAGTGTCCACCGATTTTCTTCATAATCGGGATGAGGTTTGGTCTTGTGTACTCTGGATATCCAAGCTTCTTGTATCCGTCGTTGTAGGTATCTGTCCAAAGAGTCCAAGCAGAGAAGGGAACTTTGTATTCATCACAGTGCCTTTTTACTTGCTTTGTATACTCGATTAAAACAGCGTAAAAATCAGTTGAAAGAATCTTCATAAGCTCCGTAGTCTCTGGTTTATCGAAGAGGTAGACTTTCATCCCTACCCTTCTGAAGTAATCAGCAACTTCGCTCGCTTTTTCGCCACCTATGAATTTCACAAATGTCCTTATTCCACTCTCAAGATTCGGATGGATTCCTCTAATAGGAGAATGGATTGCTCCGCATTTTCTTGAAGTCCCAACAGGAACGGTTGAATGAATAACCGTATAATCAGGCTTATATTTTTCTTGATATCGTTTAACTTCTTTTTCAAACCCTTCAAAATAAGAGAAACAGATATGAAGAATATCGAAAGTACCCTCAATCTCTTCTCCTTTATCAATTCCTTTAACTTCGTAGTGGGGAGATAAAACCCGAGAGAGGGCGGAGCCAACTTGTCCCATTCCCACAATAAGGGTTTTCATTTTTTTCGACTTTCTTATTCACTTTTAATCCGCGACCTTTTATTTTTTATGCAATATATCTAAAACTTGTCCAAATTTTAAAGATTTGCACCGAAATAAAAAAGAAAATGGTGTCAATTCTATTTTTCTCAAAAAATCATAAATCTTTAAATAATTTTCCTAAAATTTCAAATAGAGCATATTCCTTACACGCCTCTCACCTATATTTCTATTATAAATTAATCTCCTTTAAAACAAAAGCCCCAATTTTCGCTGGGTTTATATCGCTTTTTTTCCTCTTTTTCCCTCAATTTCTCCTCCAATTCTCTGACTTTTCGTTCTAATTCCTCTATTTTAAGTTCTCTGCCATAAGAACTATTTTATTACTTTTTCGATATTCTCTAATGAGTGAAATTCTTTAAAAACTCCTTCTTTTAAATAATAGAATTTTTCTATTTCAATATTTCTTAAAAAATATCTATCATGGGAGACGACAAAAATTACTCCCTCAAATTGGGAAAGAGCATTTTCTATTGCCTCCACCGCGGGAATATCAAAATGGTTTGTTGGTTCATCGAGTAAAAGAAAATTTGAGCCACAAGCAACAATCTTAGCTAAATAAAGCCTTCTTCTCTCGCCCAAACTTAAATCTTTAAGTTTTTTTATTTGTTCGTCTCCTGAAAAAAGAAATCTGCCAAGAATTCTTCTTGCTTCATTTTCTGGAATTTCTAAATCTCTCTCAAATTCTTCCAAAACTGTTTTTTGATAATCACTGAAGATTATTTCTTGGGGTAAATGACCAACTTTTATGCTAGGATTCCATTTTATCTCACCTTTTCTTGGCTTTATTTCTCCAAGTAGAATTTTTATAAAAGTGGTTTTTCCTGAACCATTTGGACCCAAAAGCGCTACTCTATCTTTTCCATAAACTCCCAAATTAATTTCCTCTAAAATATTATTTCTATCAAAAGAGAAAGAAAGATTTTCTACCTCTAAGGCTTTTTGTCCTTTTTCTAAAAAAGTGCCGAAATAAAACTTAATTTCGTTTTCTTTCTGTGGTTTTTCAATTCTTTCTTCGCTTTCTAATAGTTTTTTAAGTTTTCTCTCTTCAGACTTAGCTCTCCCGGCAATCTTTGACCCTTTAGATAGATCCATAATACCGATACTTTTTTTCTTTTTATCGTTTATAAAAGACTTTTGCATCTTCTGCGCTCTTTGTTTTAATTGCTGGATTTCCGTTTTCATTTCTTTAATTCTTTTTTGTTGTAGATAATATAGATCTTCTTGTTTTTCTGTTTCTTTTAAATAGGTTTCTTTATAAAAAGAAAAGTTGCCAGGATAGGTTTTAGCTATTCTTCCTCTTTCGGTTGATTGGAGATCGATTATTTGTGTTGCGATTTTATCTAAAATCCATCTATCGTGAGAAACCAACAAAACTCCTCCTTTAAGACGAGAAAGAAATTTTTGGAGATATGTAATTCCTTCAATGTCTAAATTATTTGTTGGTTCATCTAATAAAAGGGTGGTTGGTTCTTTTGTTAAAAGGCGGGATAAGGCAATTTTGGTTAGCTCTCCGCCACTAAAAGTTTTCAATTTCCTATTTAAATTAATCTTATAAACTCCTAATTTTCCTAAATACTTTTTAATTTGCCAATCTTCTATTTTTTGATTTTCAGAAAAAAACTCTCTAATTGTCTTTTCAAAATCTGTTTCTAATGTTTGCGGGAGATAACCTATTCTTTCATTTTTATCTATTAATATTTTTCCTTCGTCTAGTTCGATTTCGCCAATAATAATTCTAAAAAGAGTGGTTTTGCCACTGCCATTTTTTCCGATAAGCCCTATTTTTTCTCCTCTATTTAGAATAAAAGAGATATTCTCGAAAATTTCTTTATCTCCAAAAGATTTTTTAAGATTTTCAACTTTTATCATTTTTTACTTCTTCCGTCTCAATGAATATTTATAATACTCATTTATTAAGCTTTTCGAACATCTGCAATTTCTTTTTATTGGCAACTTTTTGATTATTTGAAAGATTAATTTTTTAACTTCTTTGATATCGTTGTTAAATACTTTAAGAACCTTTGTCATACCTTTTGTATTTATCTGAAAATGACTTTTAATTCCCACGTCATAATCAGTGATCATTGCAATAGCAACATAACATATTCCCATTTCTCGAGCAAAATAACATTCTGGATATTGAGTCATATTAACAACATCCCATTTCTGGGCAGAAAACCAACTACTTTCAGCTTTAGTAGAAAAACGGGGGCCCTGAGTAACCACCACCGTACCCTTCTTATGAACATGGATTCCTAGTTTTTTGGCGCAATTATAGGTTAGTCTTCGCAAATTCGGGCAATAAGGATTAGCCATTGGAAGGTGAACTATTTTTTTCTCTACTTTAAAATAATCATCTCTTCCCCAAGTCAAATTAACAAATTGATCTAATATAACAAAATCGCCAGGTCTAATATTTCTTTTTAAGCTTCCAGCTATACAAGTGGCAATGATATACTCAACACCCAATTCTTTAAGGGCAGCTATATTAGCTTTATAAAGAATTTTATGGGGTGGAAGAGAATGGTTTTTTCTGTGTCGAGGCAAAAATGCTACAGTTTTTCCGGCATATTTACCAATTATTATTTCATCCGATGGGTGTCCATATTTTGTCTGGAACTTCACCTCTTTTATCTTTTCCAGTTCGGGAAATCTACATAATCCTGATCCTCCTATAATACCAATTAAGACTTTTTTATTTTTTTTCATTTATGCTTTATTTATTTTTTTGAATAAAATAAAAATAATCGAATACTTTTTTAGTAAAAATACACATAGCATTATCTTTTTTAAAAATGTCCCCGGTTATTTCTTTAACATTCCAAGGACATCCTCCTCCACAAATAGTTATTGCCTCACAGTCTTTACAAGATTGATTATAGATAGGTAATCTTTTCCGCCATTCTCGAACTAATGGTGTTTTCCAGATTCGAAAATTTTTATTACAATTTTTAACATTCCCAAAATCGTTTGATAGAAAAGGACAATTACTAATCTCTCCATTTGGTTGAATAACTAATTGATTACCATAACCACCGCAATCGATAGGGAAAAATTGTTTCTTAAAAAAAGCCTCAACCTTCTTTCTCATCTGATATTCGCATTCTTTCCCCTGTCTCTTACGAAAACTATCGATAATTCCATTCGATGCATTAGTATAATACTCTTTTAAATTTATTTTTGGTGATAAAGAAAATAATAATTTTCCTTTAAGAATATTAAAACCAAACTTTTCGATTTTATATTTTTTAAAAAATTTAGAAAAATCTTTAATTTTTAAAACATTATAAGGAGTAATAGCTACAGAAACAAAAGTTTTTATTTTATTCTTTTTCAAAAGTATGAGTGCTTTTTCCACTTTTTCAAACGTGCCTCTTCCTTTATTATCTACTCGATAATAATCGTTAAGTTTTTTAGGACCGTCACATCCCACTGCAACCATCACATTATATCTTTTAAATAGTCGAACGATTTTATCATTAATTAAAATTCCGTTAGTATCTACCATTATATGTAAATTATTTTTTGGTAGTTTATTTTCTTTTTTAAGTTTTTTAATATATTTTAAACTATATTCTAATGTATTGATATTCAACAAAGGCTCTCCGCCATAAAAAATAATAAAATAACCCCTTTTTTTATTAAAATTATCGTAAATGTGTCTTGAATATAAGTCGATTCCTTTTCCAGCTATTTCGGGCGACATTAATATTCTTTCTTTTTTTGATAATTTAGGAAAAGGACAATATTTACATTCCAAATTACATTTATTAGTTAAAACTAAATATAGAGTCGTCGTATAGCTAAAATTTCTCTCGAAATTCTTTACGAAATTTTTAAAATTATCGGTTCTCTTTTCACTTGAATAAATAATTAATTTCTGGTTTTTATTTTTAAGTTTGTTCATTAAATTTTTATATTTTTATTAGAAAAATATTATAAATTCTTATTTAAAATAAGTATAAAACAAATATAAAAAAATGCAACCTATGAAAGGTTGCAATCCATTTAGTTTTCTTTTTCTGAAACAAAAAATGAGAAAACCTAAAACTTTTCCTTTTTAATCTTGTTAGGGGTAAAAATTTTATTAGAATTAAACTATTTTCCGCTAGCCTTCCTTACTAAATATTGCCACTGCGCTTTAGACAAACGAACTCTGTTTCCATAATCATCGTTAATGTAAACATCTTTCCCCTTAAATTCAATAGAGGGACAACAACCCTGAACGCCGCATCCGCGTATTATAGACCCTCTTTCTTCCTTCAATTTTATCTCATTTTTTAAAGCCATGAATATTTCTCAAAATTTAAATTTTATAAAAATCTAAAAAACCTTCGACCTTTTCTATTTTTAAATTTATCAAATCAAAAAACTTTGTCAAGAGCTGTCAAGAACTGAAATAACTCCTTTTTTAAAAAAGCGACAATGAATTTGCCGCTTTGATCTAAAAAGTTAAAGACGAACTATCTTCAGACGCTAAAGAACTCCTACACCTTAATCACTGCATCGACTTTATCCTCTATTTTATACTTTTCAAGATATCTTCTGTATGCTTGTTTAAAGGGTATTACATATGAATAGGGGTGGGTTTCGGGAATATAGTGCTTTCCCCATTTTTCCATTTCCCTTTGAATCCTTCTTCGATCGCCTTTTTTGAGATTAACCTTGAGATATATTCTTTTATCCCACATTTTGCTTATTTTATGTTCGGGATGAAAAAGAAAGATACCCTCTGCTACCAATGCTTTTTTGGAGAGATCAAACTCTTTGGTTGGACCAAAATCGTTTTTTTCGTAGTTATACACTATGGCTTTATGAAAACCATTTTTTCGTTTTCTGAATTTTGATATTAACTCTTCAATATCTCTGTATCTGTACCACTTGAGTTCAAATACTTTTGATTTATCTTCTGCCTGATCCATCATCTTCTTTCTTTTTGACCAATGTTCAATGAAATCATCCAGAAAAAGAGGCAGTACCTCACTATTAATTCTTGCCAGGTATCCTAGGATTGTTGTTTTGCCCGAACCACTATAACCGTCAATGCCGATAACAATTTTCTTGCCGTCCGAAAGCCACTTTTTAATCATTCTATTTATTCTTTTTGCGATTTTTTCTGATTTTGTTGTAAGGTTATCCATTTTTTATCGCCTTTTTTTATCTTAAAGATCTAAAGTTATTATACAATATAAAAAATTTCTGTCTATTTTCAATATACCTTCACCAAAACAAAAGCCCCTTTTTGAGCGGGCTTTTTATCATATTTTTTCTTCTTTTTCTTTCAATTTTTCCTCCAATTCTTTGATTTTCCGCTTTAATTCGCCGGTTTTCCGTATTTTATCCCCCGGCAATTTATATTTTTCATAGAATTTCTCTAAAATTTCCTGATCTTTTTTAATCTCTCGAAATAAAAGGCAATTATTGAATGAGACTGAAATTTGAAAAGACAGACACTCCAAAAGCCCATTCATACTTTTATTATACCTTCGTTTTCTTAAAAACAAAAGGTTTCAGTTTCAAATAAAGTTTTAATTTAATTAAAAAATACCCCTTTTTGCTTAAGGGGTTTTTATTTTTTGTGCTCTAAGAACTAAACCATTTCCATGGAAGGTGAAGGTTATTTTAATATTCTTGAATTCTAACGTTTTTAGAGAATGTGTCAATTGTTCTCGGGAAGGAAATTCTGCTCCATATTTTTTAGCTTCTTTTGAGATTTGAGCAATCATTTCCCTGTATTTCCGTGCTCGAGTAGGGTCTTTAACATCGTGTAGCGGTACTTTACCAAAGGTCCAAGTATCTAGCAGAGTGCCTATATAGAGATGTCCTTTATTTCTAAGAATTCTTGAGAGTTCAGTTAGATGCTTTGTCCATCCACTGGGGATATAACAAATTGCTAGATTTGACACTACCGCACTAACGAATTTATCTGGATAAGGTAACGGAGTGTTCGATACATCGAGGCAAAAGAGATTAAACCTAGTAGTCAAATCTCTTTTTTGCAATCGCATAATCTCCTTTTCGGCTTTCTTTAGCATTTTTTCTGACCAATCTATTCCATCTAGTCTATCTGGTTTAATTTTATCAATGATAACAGGGAATAAAGCGCCAGTACCACAAGCTACATCAACAGCTATTTTCTCTATATCACCTTCAGTACAAGGAACAAAGAGCTCTATTAGTTTCTTCAAGTGTCCTTTTGATGGACCTCCCGGATAAATCAATTCCCGGCCAGGCTCTGCATATCTATCCCACATTCGTCTTAATTCCAGATTTCTGTTTGGTAGTGTTCTTAAAGGCGAACTGGAGTTTTTGCTATTCATTTTTCTTCCCTTTTCCAGCATTGTGGATCAGGAGCAAAATAGGAACCGGAGGTACCGAAAGCTACTGCTCTACAGCCTCGACAGAATTGCCAAAGCTCGCATTGATTGCAACTTTCTATCTTTTCTTCTTGTCGCATTTCACTTAGTTTTTCTGAATTTAAGAAAATTTCCAATAGGCTTTGTTCAGGCACCTTTCCAATAGTAATTGGCACTCTCCGACAGCTATATACAGTTCCTTCAGATAGAATTGTCAAAAGATTAATTCCTATACTGCAGCCACTATAAATAATCTTTTTTCCTTGATTTAGTAACGGTCGCCACAAACCCAGCTCTGTGTATAGTAATTTCCATAGGTGATCTTTTCTTCCAAAAATCGTGCGAAAACCTGCTTCCTGAAGTTCTTTGTATTCTTCCAAGACACGTAATAGAAGATCTCGATATTCTAAAGGCTCAAACATTTCGTTTTTTAAGTCTTTTCCCCTGCCGATGGGAACTAAACGAGCGAAATCAAAGATATAAACATTTTCCTTTGCCATTAATCGGATTACTGGAATGAGATCCTTTGCATTTAATTTGCTTAGTGTGAACATTGTAACTGAAGGAATTCCTACTCGATTAAGCATTCTTAGCCCCCGTAAGCTTCGCTGGAAACTTCCTGGACTTCTTAAACTATCGTGAGTTTCTTCTAATCCATCGATACTTATTTGGTAACGGACAACTCCCAATTTTTTTAACCGAGAGGCGATAGTGTAATCCAAGAGATCTGGATTTCCTAGTATTCCGACCATTATTTTTTTCTGAACGGCATAGTCAATTAGCTTGTAGATGTCTGGTCTTGAAAGTGGGTCTCCTCCTGTAAGATTTATTCTACCCGGCACATTTAGATCTGAGAGCATTTTATGAAAGTCATCAATGATCTCTAAGCAGGTTTCAAAAGACAATTCTTTTCCTCTCTCGAAATCTTCAATATAGCAATGCTTGCATCGATTGGGGCATTCTGACGTTACATGCCACTGTAGGGTAAAGTATCCTTTTCTAAGTCCTAAATCTCGATTTTGAATCATTTTCTTTCCTCCTCCAATTTTAAAAGAGCTTTTTATTTTATCTCCTTAATTCTTTTTTAACAAATCATATTTAATTTGTCAAATCGACTTTAAACAGTTTCCTGAGGTTATTCTCTTCCCTTAAAACGATTTTCCAAGCCCTACCCGTTCTTTTAAACTTTTTATATTTTTTAAGCATCTTTTTCGTTGCCGCTTTTCCAAAAAATTTCTTTAACGCTTGAAGTTGAATAAAATCCGTGTAGATGTGGAGAATAATTTCCGGCCTCTCGTTAGGAAATCTTTTAACTAAATTTTGAGAAATTCTTCTCCATTTTTCTAAAGGTAAAAAAACGTGAATGAGTTCGTGAACTAAATTAATTATAGCCTCTTCAAGATTTCGCGTCATTTTGATAGTTAAAGGATGAGAAATCCCCGAAAGTCTAAAATATTTTACGATATAACAAGTTATTTCTTTTTCACTCCAGTTATTTTTGAAAATTTTTAGCAAAAATCTAAGAATTGGTTTATTAACTTTCTGCCACAATATTTGAAGTCGTCGGATGTAGTTTTCAACTTCTTTTTTTTGCTTTTTATGAAAATGCTTCCCTTCATATTCAGTTAACAAAAAATCATAAATCGGACTGTAAAAAAAATTTATTTTTGGAACACCATTTTTCATTACTCTAATTATAATAAGTTTTTACTAAAAAAGAAAGCGAATAAAAAAGCCCTGTTTTTTCAGGGCATAATAGATAACTTATTTGCTTTCAATTATCTCTTGATAAAGTGCGACTGTTTCATTCACATAATCTTCAAAATGTTCTATCCTTTCCGAAGTCAAACGAGCATTTCTGGCTATTGTTTCTCGAAGTTCAGGATTCTCTAAGATTAACTCTAATGTTTTCCGAAAATCAGAGATATTTTTGGGATCAACGATGAAGCAGTTTTCTTTATTGTAGAACCCAATCCTTTTGAGCTTTTCGTATAGCTCAGTACTTAAGATGAGACAACCTCCACACGCAAGAACTTCTCTGGGTAGAATCGGAGTATGCTGAATCACAGGAAAATCTCGTTCAGGTGTAACTACGCATGTAGAGCGACGAATTATCGATGGCACTTTCCATGGGGGTACGAAACCTAAGAATACAGATTTCTTTTCTAACCTCTTTTCTTTGAGAAATCCACGAAAATGTTCCAACCCTGTGTTTTGGGTAACGAATAGTAATATAAATTCTCTTTCAATGCTACTAGCGGCTTCTGCTAATTCATATACTCCTTTTGTAGTCTCTAGCTTTCCAAGATAAGTAATCACTGGAATATCGTCGATATTTTTATTCGTATATTCAGATAAATTGAACATCGGCCCTTTTGAAGTAAATTCGTCGATGTTTACACTAACTTTCCGATTGAGAAACATCTTTTCTTCGGGAATGT
>Ga0210051_1003116_pt1 | contig 16584 bp, 13 predicted proteins | sample CryGey092014_all_FD_185464 | JGI IMG/M metagenome (GOLD analysis project Ga0210051, IMG submission 185464) | Groundwater microbial communities from aquifer - Crystal Geyser CG23_combo_of_CG06-09_8/20/14_all (SPAdes) (version 2) | ecosystem: Environmental > Aquatic > Deep subsurface > Groundwater... | reverse complement strand
GACGAAGGCTTACGCTTAGATGTTTTGGTGGAAGAGCTAATTATTTGTGAACTGAAAGCAGTGGACGAGATGAACCCTGTGTGGGAAGCACAGATACTTAGCCTTATGAAATTGACTGGTAAGCGCCCTGGTTTTCTTATTAATTTTAATGTGTCCCTCATCAAGAAGGGTATTCAAAGAATAATTATATGATCTTAGTGTCTTGGTGTCTTAGTGGCTGAATAGTCACCCATGGGCGGTGGGAAAGACGGCGCCAAGCAGAATTTCGTCCAGGAGAAATACGCCCGGCATGACGCTGGCAAAGGGGATCGCCTGTATTGCATCCTGACAGATAAAGAACAGGTAAGAACCTTTGCATGCCGAGAACTCACCTCCCAAAACGGGGGAACATATGAAAAACTCTACGATTGCCGGAAACCGGTGAAGCAGTACTACATCTACTTCCACGACCAGCTTCTGGGAGGACCATGCTATCTGAAAATCTCATCGTATCTGCCCTTCCAGTGCGAATTCTATTTCAACGGCCACAACGCTATTCAGGTCCAATTAGACAAGCAGGGCGTTCATTACCGCCGCCATGACAACGCCTTTGTGGATGTGGACGATCCGGAAGCCATCAGCAAGGCGGTGGAATTACTCAACGGCAGAGCAGTCATAAACAGGGTCACTTACTGGATGAACATCTTCTTCAAGTTCGACAAAGGAAAAGCGTATCATCGTCAATTTCCCCAGTATAATTTTTTACGCAACAAAGGGTATGGTACGGCGGAACATCGGAAAGCAATCAGGGAATACGGTTGCTGCAAGATTCACAGAAGGTCTTTCAAAGTTATTTGAGGGTTCTGTTCAATGCCAGTACGGAGGCAGATTGATAGTAGCTTATCTTCCACCTGTCTCCCACAAATACTGCATCTTTTACGTCCTTTCCAGGTGTTGCCAAGAGTGCCTCAAAGGGAAGCAGCCCGAGGATGCCATCAGGGATAATGATAATAATATCTTTATCCGGAGGCAGCCCTCTTAATGCCTCCTCCAACAGCAGTTTATACAGTTTATTGCCGGAAGTCAGCGAAAAATTATCTTTCGTATTAAGATCATGCAAGGGGAGGACAACTTCTGAGACCTGCCTTTCTATCTCCTCTTTTCCTTCCCGAATCCTGATAATCTTCTCCACACCAGCCTTGCTTACCTTGAAGATATAACCTGCATCGCTGCCAAGGGCATACTCCAGGAGGACCTCATTATCCTTTAAGGGCAGTCTCTCTGGTAGGACAGGTTGCGGATAATTGAGGGCAGCATACACAGGGTATTTTTCTCTTAAAATGGAGACAAGGGAGGCGAGCTTTTTTCTGAGGTTCTCTTTTCTTTTAACCATCCTCTTAAATGCCTCTTCATTTTTTAGATATGTTTCCTCCCACCGGTTTTCTATGGCAGAAAGCTGATTAAGGATATCTCCTTCTTCTTTCCTTATCTTAAGGGGAAGTTCTCTCCCGGAATATCCCTTTGCAGAGTTTGCCATTGCCTCGAGGAATGTCCTTGCCTTTGTAGCCTCGGCGAAATAAAAGGCATTCGATGCCAGATCTTTACCGTAAGAAATGAATTTCTCGTCGGTCTTTTCACCCCGGATTGTCCTTTCGGAAAGGGTTGCCGCCAGCGCCCTATATGCACGGATACTACTACTACCGAGGATTGTCTCCCCCAGGCCTGTCTTTTCCCTTGCCTTCCGTCCTGGCTCCTCGGCAAGGGAGACCGCTTTCTCGAGTTCCGATGAAGCCTCTTCCAGCATCCCGTTCCCCCTTAAGGCGAGGCCATGCTGCAAATGGAACTGTATGCGGGAGAAGACATCCATATTCTCTCCAAGGGTTATTTTCTTAAGTATTTTGAGCGCCTCACCATGCCTTCCGGTGGCAAGGAAAAACTCTATGAGAGGGGTGTTTTTTATATCTTTATAATCTTTCTTTTCCCCCTCTTTTCCGGCATCAAGGAATCTTTTCTCCAACTCTCCATATTTCTTCTGGGCCAGGTAAATGAAACCGACATTATTCAGGGTTGTGTTTATTGATTCGGGAGGAAAATTTTGCTCTCTCTCTATCTTGAGCGCCTCTTCGTAGGAGGCGAGCGCCTTATCATACTGGCCGAGGGTGCCATAAAAACTGCCGATGTCCTCCAGACCTATTACTATTCCCTGATTGAGTTCCCTGTCTATCTTGAGCGCCTCTTCATAGTGAGAGAGTGCCTTATCATACTGACCGAGCCAGACGTGAACAAGGGCTATGTTACTGAGGCTTTGGGCTATATCCCGGGGGATATTGAGTTGTCTTCTTATCTTCAGCACTTCTTGATGGTATTTTAGTGCCCTGTCGTATTGACCGAGTGATTCGTAAGTTACAGCGGCATTGTTCAGCTCTATGGCTATATCCCGGGGGATATTGAGTTTCCTGTCTATCTTGAGCGCCTCTTTGTAGTGAGAGAGCGCTTTATCATACTGGCCAAGGGAGTCGTAAGCCATACCGATTTCATTCAAATTGGCAGAAATACCACATAGGATATTTAATCTTCGGTTTATCTTAAGAGATTTTTTAAAATAGGAGAGGGCTTCCTCGTACATTCCAAATCCTGACGCCTCCTGCCCCTGCTGATAAAGCTCGAATGCCTCACTGACTGCTTCCGTTTTTGGCAGGCCTTGGGCAAGCCTGAGTGGCGCCATCACAGAGAGGGCGATCAGGAAAATAATTATTCTTTTTTTCATAGATGCTTCCTATTGTTAAATTTGTATTGTCCTGTGTCCTGAGTAGTTATCGTAGATTTAAGACTTTTGTCAAGTACAAAGCGCTGGGTGTCAAAGCGCTGAGATAAGAGATTTACGCTTGATTTTATAAAAGGGGTGGATTAGATTCTAAAATAAGGAGTTTAAAAATGACACAAATAGAAGCGGCTCGAAAAGGCGTGGTCTCTTACGAAATGGAGGTATGTGCCGAAAGAGAAGGGGTATCCCCCGAATTCATCCGCAGGGGTGTTGAGGAGGGCAACATCGTGGTTGTGAGAAACAAAAAACACACCTCTATCCTGCCTCTTGCTATCGGCAGGGGACTCCGGACAAAGATCAACGCCAACATCGGAACATCGAAGGATCATGCGGATCTCGACCTGGAGCTGGAAAAGGTGAGAATAACCATCGCCGCAGGGGCGGATACAATCATGGATCTCTCCACGGGTGGTGATATTAGGGCGATCAGGAAAGCGATTATCGGGGCCTCGTCCCTTGCTATCGGGACGGTTCCCATTTATCAGGCTGCCGGGGAGATGCTGGATGAGAAGAAAGCTATTGTAGAGATGAGCGCTGATGACATGTTTCGGGTTATTGAGGAGAATGGGGAAGACGGTATTGACTTTATCACCGTTCACTGTGGTGTGACGAGAAGAAGTGTGGACTGTATTGATGAGGAGGGGCGCATTCTCGGTATTGTCAGCAGGGGCGGTTCCATCACGGCAAACTGGATGGCCTGTAACGACAGGGAAAATCCCCTTTATGAACAGTATGACAGACTGCTTGAAATTGCCCGGCGGTATGATATGGTTCTCAGTCTCGGCGACGGTTTAAGACCGGGGTGTCTCGCCGATGCCACGGACAGGGGGCAGGTCCAGGAACTCATCCTCCTCGGTGAACTGGCAAAAAGGGCCAGGGATCAAGGGGTTCAGGTCATGATTGAAGGGCCCGGCCATGTCCCCATTAAAGAAATCCAGGCTAATGTACTCCTCCAGAAGAGTCTCTGTCAGGGAGCGCCTTTTTATGTCCTGGGACCCCTGCCCACTGATATTGCCCCCGGTTATGATCACATTACATCGGCTATCGGCGGGGCCATTGCCGGAGCAACGGGCGCAGACTTTCTCTGTTACGTAACACCTGCGGAACACCTGCGGCTCCCTACCCTCGAAGATGTCAGGGAGGGTGTTATCGCCGCAAAAATCGCCGCTCATATTGCCGATATCGCCAAGGGTGTTCCCGGTGCCCTGGAGAGGGACATAAGGATGGCAAAGTACAGAAAAGAATTCAACTGGCAGGGGCAGATCGCCGAATCCATTGATCCTGAAAAGACGGGGAAACTCTTGGAAACCAGTAAAACCGCAGGGGAAGAGGGCTGTACGATGTGTGGAGAGTTTTGCGCCATCAAACTTGGGAAGATAAGGAAAAACAAAGTCAGAAGTCAGAAGACGTAATGAGAATAAGTACTATGAACCCTATTGCTTACGTAATTGGATCGTTAGCGGCACTCTTATCAACTGTTGCCATGACCCCCCAGGTTATTAAAATTCATAAAACAAAAAATACAAGGGATTTATCCCTCATGACATTTGTCGTCCTCTCTTGCGCTATTTTTCTATGGTTCATCTACGGCCTTTTAATCATGGCCTTGCCGGTCATTATCGGGAATACCCTGGGCTTTATATTGACCATCTATATCGTGATAATGAAGATCAAATACGGATAAAAAGTAATCAGGATATTAGAAAACCATGGAGCGGACAGTCAAAGCTAACGTTGAAAGAATCCGGGACAACATTGCCGGAGCGGCCCTCAGAGCCGGTCGCCAGACCTCTGAGATCAGGCTCATGGCGGTGACCAAAACGGTAGAGGATAACCGGATCAGGGAGGCTATCGAGGCCGGGGTGGATATTGTCGGTGAGAATTACGTTCAGGAGGCAAAGAGAAAGATTGAAAAGTTGGGCAGGCCTATCGAGTGGCATATGATAGGTCACCTCCAGACCAACAAGGTCAAATATGCGGTAAGGCTCTTCGACATGATCCAATCCTTGGACAGGATGGACCTTGCCGTTGAGCTCGACAGAAGGTCAAAAGTTTTAGGTCGCCCCACCAGGATCCTGATTGAGGTCAACACAAGCGAGGAGAAAACGAAAAACGGCGTTTCCCCGGAAGATACGATTGATCTGATCAGAAACGTGGCTTCCCTTGAGAATCTGTTGGTTTATGGGCTGATGACCATGCCTCCCTGGTTTGATGATCCCGAAAAGGCAAGGCCGTATTTTACGGCTCTGCGGGAACTGAGAGACAGGGTTATGGAGGAACAGATTGAGGGCGTAAAAATGCGGGAACTTTCCATGGGGATGTCCGCAGATTACCATGTGGCTGTCGAAGAGGGGGCGACGATCGTGAGGATTGGGAGGGGAATCTTCGGGGAAAGGGACAGCTAAGGTTTTCACGGGGAGAGAAGGTTACTTGATCTATTTGATTTAGGGAGTTGTGAAAAGGAGGATGTACCGATGGATTACGCAAAATATGAGAGAATTTTGACCCAAAGGGACGGAAAGGTTTTAACTCTGATCATGAACAGACCAGAGCACTTAAACGCCGTGGATGGCCGGCTACACTATGAGCTTTCGGAAATTTTCCGGGATGTCCAACATGATCCGGAAACAAACGTTGTCGTTCTCACGGGAGCGGGAAGAGGTTTTTGTGCGGGTGGCGACCTCGACTGGCTCCAGAAAATAGCCGATAATAAAGTTGTATTTGGGCAGATGCTTTCCGAAGGGAAAAAAATAATTAATGATCTCCTGGAGTTGGAAAAACCTGTCATCGCCAGAGTAAACGGCCCGGCGATGGGCTTAGGCGCTACCCTGGCGCTTTTTTGTGACATTATCATCGCCTCGGAAAAGGCTAAATTTGCCGATCCCCATGTAAAGGTCGGGATCGCGGCGGGAGATGGCGGCTGCGTAATCTGGCCGCTGCTGGTTGGTATTTGCAAGGCAAAGGAGTTATTGCTGACAGGAGATGCTATTTTAGCCGGAGAGGCCGAAAGGATGGGGCTGATTAATAGAGCCGTACCCCTTGAAGAACTTGATAAGACAGTTTATGAACTTGCCCGGAGGCTGGCCGATGGGCCTACTCAGGCGATTAATTCCACAAAAATAGCGATCAACAAGAATGTAAAATTTTTTACAAACCTGATCCTCGATACTTCACTGGCGCTGGAGGGACATAATTTTTATACCCAGGACATCATAGAAGCAATCAATGCCTTTAAGGAAAAGAGAGAACCCGTATTTAAGGGATGTTAGAAATCTGAAATGAAGAGGGGGGAAGAGATGGTACGTTGCAGGAGCGAGGGAAGGCGGTTGATCTTATCCGATCAACGCGGGAAAGGCCGGTTTTTATCCCCTGGGGTAATGTTTTTAGTCGTAATTGGCTTTGTCTTTTGTATTGGAGGCAGATTTGCATATTGTCAGGGATGGTCTCCCCTGGAGATACGGGCCCTTCCCGAATCATCTTTTGCCGTGGTGGAAAAAGACCAGACTGGGAAGAAGATAAAGCGCTGCCCTCACCACGATGCCAATGGGAAACTTGATGAAGAACAACTGATATATGTTTTGGGGACGATTGACAGGGAAACTTTCCTTGCTCCCAAGAAAAAAGAGGAAGCCAGAAGGCATCTTGAGACACACTACGACAGGTTCAATAAGGATGTATTAAAAGAGGAAATACAGGGGCATGTAAGGATCAATACGGCCTCCCTGACGGAATTGGTGACTCTTCCCAATGTCGGGCCTGTTCTGGCGGTAAAGATTGTGGAGTACAGAAAGGAGCATACCCGCTTTGAGACAGTTGAGGACATCATGAAGGTAGGAGGTATCGGTAAAAACACCTTCAATGCCATTCGTCACTACATCACCGCCGAATGAACCACAAAAAAAATAATGGGACACAGAGATATGGGAGAGTCAGCTACTTTCCCCGGGAAGCAATCGGTCATAGAGGGGCGGGAAGCTGTCCTTCCCCATGGCAAGGATCAGGGTGAGGGGCATGACCTCTTTTCCCAGGGTGAGCATACTTTGGGCCGTCTCCCGGATGTCCCACTGGGCATGACGATCTGCCCGGATGCGGGCGATGTGATAAAGTTCCCTCCCATTAATCTTCATGGCGATCCGCTTGCGGTGGGCGTTGGTAAGGATATAGCCGGCCGCCAGCGGCGCAGCTTTTTTGATACGATTATAAGTTTCCTCTGTGCGGGCGATGATCTCCATGAACTGTCTTTCCATGCCGATTTCAGATATGGCGGGCGGGATGGTCACGCCGAGTGTCGGATCGTAATCCTGGCAGGTGATGGTGGCCATGCGATGTCTCTTCAACTGGGCAAAGCAGCTTGCGCTCACGGTCAGTTCAAACTGGAGGTCCACATGCTCAAATTCCCTCAGGGCGGGATCGTATGGCTTCATATAACGAAAGGCCGTTTTCAGGAAATCTCTCTTTTCCTCCCCTCCCAAAAGGGAAACGATGTCGAGGCATTGGGCCATGGGAATATGGGATGACGAGTGGATCAGTGATGCCAAAATTTTCTCGTCGGCCTCCGGTGTGGCATAGAGGAGAGCAACCTGTCTGCGTGCATCGCACCGGGATTCATCGCACGGATAGTCCTGATCATATCCAGAAGGGGTATCTTCCCCTCCCTTGCCCCTTGCCCCTTGCTCCTTGCCCCATTTTATAATGAGTTCCTCTGTTTTTTCTTTCAATGCCTGCCTGGTTAGGCGATCGTAATCTGTGGCCTCGGTGTACCTGACGAGTGAGGGGGCAATATCCTTCGTTGTTCCATAGAGCTTACGGCTGAATTCCCACGCCTCGGCCAGGGGATGGGCCGCCAGGCGTCTGAGCATAAGTTCCAGATTTCTGGCATTTAAGGTCATCCCGAGCTGGGTCATGGTGGCGAGGGAGATGATGTACCTCGCATCTTCCTTGGCCCATCCTTCGAGGGTGGAGCGGTTTGCCTGGTCCACAGCCAGTTCCCTGTGCTTTTCAAAAACGTAGGGTTTCAGGCGCTCATACAGGTCATGGTAAAACCGGTTCTGCTCCCTGATGATCCTGACAAAAGCCTCTTCGAGGCCGGCCCGTTTGATCTCTGCGGGTAGGACAAAATCATCCTTCAGGAGGATGTACCGCTGAGATTTTTCCGTATACGAGCAGAGGCGGGATTTCTCAATTTCCTCGACGATAAGGCGGGAAACATCCAGGATATCTATATTGAAAACGGCGTGTTCAGCGATGGAATTATGTCCCATCTCAAAGACGATATTTTGGTTGGATTGTCTTGCCTTTTCCACCTCGGAAAGGGCGAGGGCACGCAGTTCATTGACCGGGCGGGAGTCTCTGCTGATCCGGGCATAGGCGGCACAGATAGTTTCCGGAGTGAGGTTTTCCGCCCCGGGATGTGCTGCCTTGAAGGCACGGATAGTTTCATGGTCGAGATTATAGCCGGCAAGGATGACCTTCATCGCTCATTTCCCCCTTTCTTCTTACCATTTGATGAGTTGTACAGGAAAAAGCTGTCGTCCGAGAAAGCGTTCACCAATTGCCTGGAAGCGATAGGGAACGTCGGTGACATAAAACTTATAATCCGGCGGTATCTGTTCCGGATTAGAGAGATTCTTTTCCCGTAGCAGATTTGCCGCCATTTCTGCCATAGCGAGAGCAGAATCTACCAGCCGGATGTCATTCCCCGCCACCTCCTGGAGGAGCCCCTTGATCAGGGGATAATGGGTGCATCCGAGGACCAGGGTGTCAATATTATCTGTCAGCATGGGCCTCAGATACTCCTGGGCAGTGAGGCGGGTGACCTGGTGATCCAGCCACCCCTCCTCAATTAGGGGCACAAATAAGGGGCAGGCCCGTGAAACAATCCTGATGCCCGGATTGTAGCGGTGGATGGCCCGTTCATAGGCATTACTGTTGATCGTTGCCGGTGTGCCGATGACACCGACATTTTTTGTGTGTCTTTCGGCAACGGTACTGCGGGCGCCTGCATCAATGACATCTAAAACGGGGACAGGCGATAGACCGGCGACGGCCTGATAAGAAACAGCCGCCATGGTATTGCAGGCAATGATGAGGAGTTTTACCTCCTGTTGCAAGAGGAACTCTGTGATCTGCGTGGCATAGTGGGTGATCGTTTCCGATGATTTCACCCCGTAGGGAACACGGGCCGTGTCACCAAAGTAGATGATGCTTTCAAAAGGAAGTCTTTCCACGAGGGCGCGAACAACGGTAAGTCCGCCGACACCGGAGTCAAACACGCCGATCGATTGGGAGGGGTTGGTTTGCATGGCGCATCCTTCGCTATCTGATCAATTGATGGATTAATCCCTCTTTAACACAAGGAGACGATACTATCAAGTCATTCCTACGGAATCTTATTTTCTAAATGGGTGAGAATAAAAACACCCTGGGGAAAATGTGGCCAAAATGATAAGATGAACGAATGACAGATGACCCTGAACGAAGCCGATACCAGAGCAAAGTTATAGTGAACGACTTAAATAAGTTGACATGTAAAAGATGTCATTCCGAGCGAAGCGAGGAATCTTAGATTTCCCCCTTCGGTCGAAATGACAATTTACTTATGTCGTTCACTATAGTAATACGCCTGCGGCGACTCCTCCTTGCCGCCGCGTTATCCTTTGAAAGCGAAATGTTGTACCTCTTCAAAAGGTCCAGGTAAGATGCAGGTAGAAGTTCCGTCCTATCTCCGGGATATTGACACCCGAGCTGAAGGGATCCCGTTGGTAGGAAAGATGTTCAAAGTAGAGCCTGTCAAAAACGTTCTCCACTCCGGCAAAGATACTAAGCCCTTTGTATTTCATCCCCGCCTTGAAATTTATCACCCCCCACCCGGAAGTCTCTTCTTCCTTAAGAGCAGGGTCAATCCGATGCTGGTCGTCGGTAAAGATACCCTCGATCTCCGAGAAATATCCGTTTGTCTCGTACCTCATGGCAACCCTTCCCTTAAGCGGAGGTATCTCTGAGAGGGGTTTGTCAAAGGTGTCGTCCTCACCCCGGGTGTAGGAGATGCCACCCTGAAGGTTAAGATGGAGGGGAAGAGATATATTCAGGCTGATCTCGCCGCCATACAGGGTGGCGTCCACATTTCTGTAACTCCTGGCGCTTTTAAGACCCGGCTTCTGGAGATTGAAGATGGTGATGAAGTCTTCTACACGGGAGTAAAAAAAGGTTGCCTTACCGAGAAGGCGATCCCCTGAATATTTAATCCCCAGGTCAAGCTCCCTGTTTTTTGACGGCTCAAGTCCGGGATTGCCCACCCAGTTTGGCATCGCCATGGGTTTTTCCAGGGCGAAGTACCTTTCCACGGCATCCGGCGGCCTGGTCGTCTGTCCGAACCCGGCGGAGAGTTCGATCCTCTTCACCGGTGAGTAGAAAATTTGAGCATTGCCACCCACATACGAATCGGTCTCTTCTCTTTCCGTTGTTCCGTGGTATTGGCTGTACAGGGCGCTGCGATCACCATGGGCTTCTGTCCTTACATGGTCAAACCTGGCCCCCACCGTAAATCCTGCGTTTTCCGTAATGGGCCGGGTATACTCTAAGTAGGTCCCCATATCTTCCGTATCAACATCAGGGATAGAATCCTGGGTGCCGGTCATCAAGGTAGTATCGCTATCCCAGTTACGGAGGTAGTAGTCAACCCCCACGGTCAAAATACCGGAATGGAGCTGAAAATCCCCCTCCATTTTGCCCCCGGAAGTTCCCGACTCGGCGTAGGTCTTCATCGAATAACCTGATGGGGATCCTGAGGATGATTCCCTCCTCCAGTCGGTCATATCATGCTTTACCTGGTTCCAGTAAAACCCCGCCTTCAGTTTCTTCACCCCTTTAAAGGGGTCTGAAACCTCGTATTTCACATGCAGGCGGTCCGTATCATCATAGACCGCATCCATCAGGAGGTAAGGGTAGATGACATCGTCGGCCTCCTGACGGGTGTAGGCGATCTCCACCCTCTGATTGGACGGGAGATTAAATCCCCATTTAGTCCAGTAGGTGTTGATAGAATAAGCCTTGTTATCCTCTTCCCCGCTTTTATACCTATTGCGTGATGAAGGGGGGTATTGTTCCGTGATTCGTTTGCCGTCCCCATCCTTGAAGGGAAGAGAGTATTTGTAAGCATATCCGAAAAGGAAATCCATATTCTTATCTCCATAGGTGGCATTGGCAGAGGTGGCGATGTCTTCATACGAACCTCCGAGGGCGTTTATACTGCCCCCTAACCCCTCTCTGGGTTTTATCGTCTTGATCTCGATCAGTCCCCCCAGGCTTCCCGGATTTTTCACATCGAACGGCCCCTTCAGAACAGAGACCTCCTCGATCTCTGCAAAATCAACATGAAACGAATTCGGGTCCATCCGGTTCGGACATGCCCCGTAGATTCTCGCCCCGTCAACAAGGACATTGAGGTTGTCCTTCTGGAATCCCCGCAGGACAATGTCATTGGCGATGGCGCCTTTTCTAATCGAACTTATCCCCTCGATACCTTTCAGGGCTTCCCCCACATCCCGGGCGGGTGTCTCTCTAACTTCCCTGATCTCGAGAGACTCTTCCGGACCTACCTCTCTCTCACCCCTAACGATAATCTCCTCGAGGTTAATGGTTTCTGCGAATGAATAGACGTGAAATATCATCAAGGCCATGCAGAGGCCGATAAACACAAGATACTTTTTCATTTTTTTCTCCTTTCATAATAGGTTAGTTGTCAATCACAGTGTCCTCCCTACGAGATGGATACTTACCATCGCGAGGGAAAGGCCGAGACAGAAGAAGGAAAACCGGTAAAGTTTATCCAGCCAACCGGGCAGATTTCTTGCCGTCTCTTTATCCCGGGCAATCATCGTGAGTCCGAATGCCCAGCCGATCCCACATGTGCCCAGGATGAAGAGGCCGATCATCAGAGGGCTATCGGGCACATACTGGAGAAGGCAATAGGGACAATGATGGTAGGGCAGATTCATTAACCTGGGGCCGATGACCTCCGGTACGGCAAGCGCACTCAAAAAAAGGTTCATCAGTGACATAGAGAAGACCAGGCCGACAGAGTGCTTCCTGAATGCCCCCCTGACTGTCGACCTTCTCCTTCGTAGAAAATACCCGATCATCCCGAGGAGAAACAGATTGCTGAGGTAATAAAAGAGTAAAAGAGGTTGTTCGTACTGATGTCCTAAGAGATACCCGGACAGGATGGCGGTTATTCTCTCCGGGGAATCAATCTTTGACGTGCAGCAGGTAACAGGGGTGTGGGATCCCGCTGGTAGGCTCAGAAAAAAGATTAGCTCTCCTATACTCTCCGCCACGATGCCGATACTTACGCCCAGGAGAAGCTTCAACTTACGGAATGTTAATGATCCGGTAGTTTTGTTCTGTCTGGTCAGAAAATGGAGGATGAGCCACTGGCCGATGAAAAAAAAGATTAACGGTTTGATAATTTCGAGAAAGCTGCACAGGCGTGGTAAGACCTGGGTTACACCATAGATACACATTGCCCCCTCAATATCTTTAACAAAACTCTGGAGGGTTGCGTAAAACAAGGGGTAAGAGAACAACCTGAGCGTTAAAACTATCACGGCAAGGGAGATAACGCGGTTGGTCCCTGTTTCAGATCCGGTATGCTTCTCCGATGTGTGGGGAGATATTTTCCCGGCAATAATTACTTTGAGAAGCAGAATGCTTCCGTACAGCCCCAGGATAGTGGATATCGAGGCGACAAGAAGCATGACGATGGAAAATGGGTTCAGGATCATTGTTTATTTTTCTTTGCAGAAAAAAGGGCCAATCACAACACGACACATCGGCTGTTTAAGGGAATAACTTTCCCCTTACCCGCCGCATGCAACCTTCTCGGGATATATGAGAGGCAAAATTCTCTCTGGTTTTTGAGGGGTGTTAAATGATAGTTATGGGTATCTTCTCGGGGGGACTTAGATACCCATCGGCATGTGGAAGAGGGTATCTATAAAAGAGTCGCCAACAATTATCTCCTTTTAGCGAAGGAGTTTCGGTTGGCAAGCAGAGAGGGTGCTGGTAAGAGGGGAAGAAAAGGTCAGGGCCGGCAGGATAAGGAGAGTTTGTTCTGTATTTTGCCGGTATCGGTTTCTCTTCCTGTGCCTGAAAAGGGTTTTCCACCATCTTCCCCTTGAACTTTCGGGCATGTAACATGGCTGATGATCTTTTTCCAAAGACGTGGACTCGATTTCCGGTGTAAGGAGTAGTGATGACCTCGCTTACCACATAATAAGCCTCTTGGGCCTTTATCTTTTTCCCGGTAGCCTCATCGGTAACAAGGATAGAAGAAACCTCCCTACTGTTCCTGCTGAACCACATCCGGGCGCTGAAAACACAGGAGAAGTTCCTGGGTAACTTATCTTTCTGAATAATTATTACTTCGTAAAGGTGGTTGATGTTACTACCGTCAAGGTAACATCTTGATGAGGGATGGTGGCGCTGATGAACAACCGCGAGGGTAGAGACAGATGCCGTGATGATAACAACGCCAACAATTAAGAATAAGCGTCTCATTACTTTTATCAGACCTTGAATAATTACTTTTCACGAGGTCATAGAGGCAGTCGTCTTGGTAAGACTGCCTCTATTCTAATAATGTAGGTGTTCCTCGATTGTACTTTGAAATACACCCATAGGTAAAACTAAAACTTCTGCACACTGCGGGCGATGATGCCATCCTGAGTTATCTTGTTCATTTCCACAAAGTGGGCGCTGTAACCGGCAATCCTCACCATAAGCTCGCTGTACTGCTCCGGTTCCTTCTGGGCGGCATAGAGGGTCTCGTTGTCAACCATGTTAAACTGCACATGGTTGATTCCCAGGTCATGCCAGGTCTTCATATAGTCCCGCCACATGGCAAAACCCTTCTCTCCCTGGAACTGGGAGGGGGACAGCCTCTGGTTGAGGAGCGTCGCCCTTACCGAGCCTACATGGTCTAACTTGCCCACCGATTTCAACACCGCGGTGGGTCCCTTCTTGTCGAATCCGGCGCCGGGGGAACAGCCGCCGTCGTACAACGGATCACCCTGTCTCCTTCCATTGGGCAGGGCGCCGATCTTGGGGGCCTGGACAATGTTCAGCGCCACATTCTCCGGCAAAGTAGGCCAGGGCTGGCCATTGATGTCACGGACAGACCAGGATGCCTTACCCAGATCCTCATATATCCTTACCCATATCTGATCCACGTAGTCATTGTCATTGCCCCACTTGGGCGCCCGGACGAAATCCTGTCTCATATCCTCATAACCTTCCCAGTTCGCCAGGAGGGCCTCCTTCAACTTCCCCATGGTGTACTTCTTTTCATCGTAGATCAGCTTCTTTACCGCCGCCAGACAGTCGCCTATTTCGCTGAAGGCAAAAAGGGTAAACCACAAACTGCTCCTCTCTTTGCAGAGGGCAGAATTTTCACCTGTCTCTATACAACGTTCAAAGAGGGCAGAGATCATCGGTTTGGGATGATGATGGGCCTCTACATACCTGTTCTTATGCTCCATGGTCGTCGCTATCTTGAAACCGGCTTTGTATTGCTCGTACCATGCATTGTAGAATTCATCAAAGGTTGCAAACTTGGTGCAATCTCCCGTCTTGATGCCTGTTTGCATTCCCGATACCGGATCAAAACCGTCAAACATAACGAAACTTATTGTTTTTGATCCGCTTGCCATCGAGGCTGACGGATACCTGAGAGCCGGCGCGCCAATCTTTGTATCGGGGGCGGGCGCCATACATGCCTGGTGCACCCAGCGCCGAGCATCCTTCAGGGGATGGCCGAACCAGTGCATCAGGTTGGGGATGAGGACGTCATCATTCCTGATGGAGGGATAACCCAGACCGTGACGAATGCACTCGAACACACGCCGGAGGGTCTCGGTGCGGGTCTTGGAACTGTAACGGAAACCAAAGGTGGGATCGCTTACCCTGCTTACAAGAGCTGACTCTAAGTAACAATCGGTAAGGTCATTACAGGCATCATTGCCGTCCTCGTCCACTCCGCCAATGGTCCAGACATAAGGACCGGGATTGCCCTGCAGAGCTTCCCTGCCAAACCGGAGATACGCCCTGCCGAACCCAAAGGCGGCAATCAACCACTCCGCGCAGTACTCCACAACTTCGTCTCTCGTCATATTCTTTTCTTCGAGGACATCCTTCTTGTAGAAGGGCCACTGCCAGTAGTCGGGACGGTTTGGCCAGGCATTGTTGATCCATTCCATCCTGTACACTGCCTGGACAAGGTGATCGAATTGCATCGCCTCCCAGAAATGCTCCGGGGGCTGCGCCGGCACCTTGTAGCAGGTCTCGCTGATCCGCAAAAGCTCTTCTTTCCTCTGCGGATCGGTCTCAAAGTTCTCGGCGATGATCTTCGCCAACCGGGAGAGGCGCCTCGCATATCTGATCGCCCCCTCCAGACACATCTTCATCGCCTTCCAGGTATCTATCTTTTGCAGGTAAGCAACCTGCTCCTCCGCCGTGGCGGCCTCACGTATCTTCTTCTCTGCCCCGGCCAGATTTCCCTCAATCGTCCTGATTATCGAGTCAAAACCCTGGTACATCCAGTCGGGCTGGAGGGTAACATAATCAGATCCGATGATGTCTCTCCCCGGCGCGATAAAATCGGCCATAGTTCCCAATACCCTTTCCCGGCGGGTCTGGTACTGACGACATTTATCTTCATAGGTCCTCCCCTTCCAGAACTCGACCATCTCCTTTACCTCTTCCAGATTTTCCTCAGGGATGATGCCAGTCCGGTCATTGATCATGTCTTCGTTAAGCGTGTAAGAAGCGGTGGAAATCCAGGAGATTAAATGGGGAGCGGAACCGGGATACCCCACGATCCGGGAGTGGTCGGTAATAAATACGGGTATATTATCGAGGAGAGCAACAAGAGCCCTTGCCCTCGTGATGATAAACGGCTCCGCGGGAGGCGCCTCTTTGAACGTCTTCGTGTACCAACGGATATTCTCCAGATCCATCTGAATCCCTGGCAACCAGGCCGATCCCTTGGTAGCCTTGGACCAGACCGCCTTCCTTAGATAGTTGAGTCTCGGCGACCTCTTCTTCTCCGCCCACCACCAGTACTGGCGGGCATCGTACAATTCATCCGCACTTTTCTTTACTTCCCCTTTTATCGTTTCAATCTGTGCCATCTTAATAACCTCCTTTTTTTGCTGCAACCTGTTATTGTTTCTACCCTACAGGGGCATATAAATCACATGCCCCTGTAAATCCCTTAAAAACTAAAACTTCTGCACACTCCGGGCAATGATAGCATCCTGCGTTATCTTGTTCATCTCCACAAAGTGGGCGCTGTACCCGGCAATCCTCACCATAAGCTCGCTGTACTGCTCCGGTTCCTTCTGGGCGGCATAGAGGGTTTCGTTGTCAACCATATTGAACTGCACATGATTGATCCCCAGGTCATGCCAGGTCTTTATATAGTCCCGCCACATCTGGAAGCCCTTCTCTCCCTGGAACTGGGAGGGGGATAACCTCTGGTTGAGGAGTGTCGCCCTCACCGAACCCACATGGTCTAACTTGCCTACCGATTTCAGCACTGCAGTGGGTCCCTTCTTGTCGAATCCGGCGCCGGGAGAACAGCCGCCGTCGTACAACGGATCACCCTGTCTCCTTCCATTGGGCAGGGCGCCGATCTTGGGGGCCTGGACAATGTTCAGTGCCACATTCTCCGGCAAGGTAGGCCAGGGTTGACCATTGATGTCACGGACAGACCGGGACATCTT
>Ga0210051_1003115_pt1 | contig 16585 bp, 7 predicted proteins | sample CryGey092014_all_FD_185464 | JGI IMG/M metagenome (GOLD analysis project Ga0210051, IMG submission 185464) | Groundwater microbial communities from aquifer - Crystal Geyser CG23_combo_of_CG06-09_8/20/14_all (SPAdes) (version 2) | ecosystem: Environmental > Aquatic > Deep subsurface > Groundwater ... | reverse complement strand
CGGCGTTCGAAAGCAAAAAAGAACTCGAAGTGCACCTTCAAAATATAGAAGAAGCTAAAAAAAGAGACCATAGAAAACTCGGAAAAGAGCTCGAACTTTTCAATATATATTACGATGATGTAGGCCCAGGGCTTATTGTGTATCATCCGAAGGGTGCCATACTTCGTATGGTAATAGAGGACTTTATCAGAAAAGAACACTTAAAGAGGGGTTACGAAATTGTGATAGGGCCTCACATAATGCGAAGTAATATATGGATTAAGAGCGGCCATTATGGGTATTACAAAGAAAATATGTATACATTTAAGATCGAAAATGACGAATACGCCGTAAAACCTATGAACTGTCCCGGGCACATACTTGTCTACGGCTCCAAAAAGAGGAGCTATAAAGAACTTCCGATAAGATATTTTGAATTAGGCACTGTTTACAGAAATGAAAAATCAGGAGTCTTGCATGGATTGTTGCGCGTCAGAGGTTTTACGCAGGACGATGCGCATATATTTTGCTTAAGAGAGCAACTTCAGGACGAAGTCGTATCGGTAATAGATTTTGTGATCGATGTCTTAAAAATTTTCGGTTTTGAAGAATTTGCCGTCGAGATAAGCACGCGGCCGCCCAAATACATAGGCGCGCCAGAAAATTGGGAAGAGGCGCAGAATGTGCTCGAGAGCGCTTTAAAAAGAAAAGGTATAGAGTATAAGGTAAACGAGGGCGAAGGTGCCTTTTACGGGCCAAAGATAGATATAAAATTAAAAGACGCGTTGAAAAGAGAATGGCAATGCGCCACTATCCAGTGCGATTTCAACCTGCCAGAAAGGTTCGGGCTCACCTATGTCGGGAAAGACGGGAAAGAGTATAGGCCTATCATGCTTCACAGGGTTATTTTGGGGAGCCTTGAGCGGTTCATAGGCGCTTTAATAGAACATTACGGAGGGAATTTCCCGTTGTGGCTGGCGCCAGTGCAGGTCGCGATAATACCGATATCGAGCAAATCCGAAAGACAAATGGAATTCGCCGGGAAGACAAAAGAGAAGCTCGAAAAAGAAGGCTTAAGGACAAGCGTATATTTAGGCGACGACACTATTAATTATAAAATTAGAGATGCTGAAGCCGAGAAGATCCCAGAAATTGTCGTATTGGGTGACAGGGAAGTAGAAAGCGGGAGCGTTTCTGTCAGGAGGAACGGCCAGGTCATAAAAGGCGCGATAAAGCTCGAGGATTATATAAAAGAACTGAAAGAAAAAATAGAAAATAAACGATAACCGATAAGGAGGTGATAGTTTACGAAAACGAATAAAACCGCAAGGATAAACGAGCGAATTAGAGTAAGCAAGATACGGGTGATTGACCACGAGGGAAAGCAATTAGGTATTATGAACCCGGAGGATGCCCTGAAAATAGCAAGACAGGTCCGGCTCGATTTAGTGGAAGTGGCGCCTACTGTTACGCCGCCAGTTTGCAGGATAATGGACTATAGCAAGTATAAATACGAACAGGAAAAGAAGGAAAGAGAAGCTAAAAAGAAACAAAAGGTTATCCACTTAAAAGAGATAAAAATGGGGCCAAATATAGAAGCGCATGACTATCAAACAAAACTCGATCATCTGAAACGATTTTTAGAGAGAGGGGATAAGACAAAGGTTACAGTCTGGTTCAGGGGCAGGCAGATGGAGCATCTGGATCTGGGGAGAGCCGTTCTGGACAGGCTCGCCAAAGACCTTTTGGGCATAGGCGAAATCGAAGAGACCCCCAATCTCGAAGGAAATCGCTTGACGATGGTTCTTAGAGCAAAATAATGATTAATGAAAGGGAAAAATATGCCTAAAATGAAGACTAACAAATCGGCCGCTAAGAGGATAAGGGCTTTAAAAAGCGGCAAGTTCAAGCGCGGACACGCCGGAAAAGGCCATATATTGACCAGCAAATCCAGAAAAAGAAAGATGAAGCTTAGGCAGTCTACGCTTGTGCATTCTACCGAAGTAGCAATCATGAAAAAATTATTACCATACGGATGAGAGGGAGGAAACAATGACGAAAGCCAAGTATACTCCTGCGTCAAGAAGACGAAGGAAGAAATTTTTAAAAATGGCGAAAGGCCAGGTGGGCGGGAGGCGTAAGCTTTACCGCACGGCGAGAGAGAGCGTTCAAAAAGGCCTCTCGTATAGTTTTCGCGACAGAAAAGCCAAAAAAGGATTGTTCAGGACGCTTTGGATCGCCAGGATAAACGCAGCCTGCAGGATGCACGATCTATCGTATTCAAAGTTCGTGAACGGCCTGAAAAAGGCAAAGGTCACGCTTGACAGAAAAAGCCTGGCCGAGCTGGCTGTGAACGACAAGAAGGCGTTCAAGAAACTGGTTGAAGTAGCGCAAGGCGCCTAAAGCCGGTGAACATGGAAGACAAGATCAAGAATATAGAAAACGAGATGCTCAAAGAAGTGGAATCCGCCAAGAATAGAGACGGCCTTGAGCAGGTCAGGATAAAATATCTCGGCAGGAAAGGCCTGATCTCTGAGATCCTTTCTAGTCTTGGGGGCATGTCCGTCGAAGAAAAACGGAAGGTCGGCCCACTTGCTAATTCTTTAAAAATAAACGCAACTGCGGTATTCCAGGAAAAGGCCCGCCGACTCGAGAAAGAAAAAACGAAAGAGGAAGGTATAGATTTTACCCTCCCGGGAGCCAGGCCCGAGATAGGCCGCATTCACCCTTTAATAAAAACAATTAATGAAATAAACGAAATTTTTATCGGTTTGGGTTTTCGCATTGTCGAAAGTCCAGAGATAGAAACGGAATTCTACAATTTTAAGGCGCTTAACATACCGCTTGACCATCCGTCACGCGACGTCTTCGATACCTTTTATCTCGATTCCCCGGAAAAAACAAGACCGGGCTCAAGACGCCTTTTAAGAAGCCACACCTCAACGGCACAAATAAGAATAATGGAAAAAGAAAAACCGCCGCTTCAAGTCTTGAGCTCAGGCCGGGTATTCAGGCCGGACGCCGTTGACGCATCCCATTCCTTCATGTTCCACCAGATGGAAGGATTCATGATAAATAAAAATATACGGTTTTCAGATCTTAAAGGGGTTTTGACGCAATTCTCAAGAGAGATGTTCGGACCGGAGACAAAGATGCGTTTCAGACCGCACTTTTTCCCTTTTACAGAACCAAGTGTCGAAATTGATATCTCCTGCATAATTTGCGGCGGTAAAGGCTGCAGGGTCTGCGGCAACAAGGGATGGCTCGAGATACTGGGCGCCGGAATGATAAACCCAAAAGTTTACGAGACGGTAGGATATGATCCCAAGGCGTGGAGCGGGTTTGCGTTCGGCATGGGAATAGAGCGGATAACGATGCTTAAATACGGCATCGATGATATAAGACTGTTTTTCGAGAATGATCTTAGATTTTTAAGGCAATTCTAATGCAGATCACGTACAAGTGGTTAAAAGAATATGTTGATATAAAAGCCCCTCCGGAGGAGCTCGCGCACCTTTTGACCATGGCCGGCTCAGAGATCAAATCAATAGATAAAAAGAAAGAAGATTGTATTTTTGAAGTGGAGATAACGCCGAACAGGTCCGACTGCCTCAGCATGATCGGACTTGCCCGCGAAGTTGCGGCAATAACCGGCGAAGACTTAAAATTACCAAAGACAACAATTATTGGCGAGACCGTCGACAAAGGTTTGCCTATAGCCATAGAAGTCCAGGCTAAAGAACTGTGCCCGCGGTATAGCGGCAGGATTATCTCAAACGTTGCGGTTGGAAATTCTCCTGCATGGCTCGAGGAGAGGTTGAAAAGCGTAGGCCTGCGCCCGGTTAATAATATAGTTGATATAACAAATTTTTGCCTATTCGAAACCGGCCAGCCTATGCACGCGTTCGATTACGACAAGATAGAAGGCAGAAAGATCGTTGTCAGAAACGCCAAGAAAGGCGAAAATATAATTACTATAGACGGCGTTAAAAGAGAGTTGTCGCCGGACATGCTGATAATAGCGAACGAGAAAAGGCCTATCGCGGTTGCCGGCGTTATGGGCGGATTAAATACCGAGGTTACGGGTTCTACAAAAAATATTCTTTTAGAAAGCGCCTATTTTGACCCTATTTCTGTCAGACTTACATCGCGCAAATTGGGAATTTCTTCAGAATCAAGCTATAGATTCGAACGGGGCGTAGATACAGGTTCTGTAGTTAGTGCATCCAATAGGGCAACCTTATTAATAAACGAACTCGCAGGCGGAAAAGAAGGAATCCTGATCGACAAGAACGATATAAAATATAAACCCACAAAAATATCATATGATGTCAAATATGCCTCCAAGTTATTAGGGTGTGAAATTTCGAACGCCGAATCAAACGCGATATTTAAATCCTTGGGATTTGAAACGCGCGGCTCAGGCAACAAACTAAAAATCGAGATACCGTCTTTTAGGCGTGACCTAAAATATGAGGTGGACCTAATCGAGGAAGCAGCCAGGATCTACGGATACGAAAAAGTTCCTTCTACCATTCCGGAAATGGTAAGCCAGATTTCCAGAAAAACGCAGGCGCGAACGATTCAAGACATAACAAGAGAACTTCTGACCGCAAGCGGCCTCTACGAAATTATCACGTATAGCCTTATAAGCAGAAATCTCTTATCCAAATTGCGCCCTGATAATGTAAATGTTATAAGCGTGGCAAATCCACTTAGCGCGGAACAGGAAGTTATGAGGCCTTCTATTGTTCCGGGAATGCTCAATACGGTTTTATGGAATATAAATAGAAAAATCAATTCGCTGAAATTTTTTGAATTGGGGAATATATATGGCAAGGAAAAAGAAGTTTTTAAAGAAAGCCTTAATTTAACGATTGCAATGACCGGTAACGCCGAGGAGAACTGGAGACAAAAAAGGAAGTTGGATTTTTTTGATTTAAAAGGAGTCATAGAAATGTTTCTCCAGGGACTTGGCGTAGAAAATCCTGGATTCTGCAAAGGCGACGTTCCGTATTTATCAAACGGAGAATCAGCTGTTTTAAAAATAGGCGACAAAACGATTGGGTCAGCCGGGAAACTTGAGAAAGAAATTCTTGCCAAATTCGGCTTAAAGCAAGATGTGTATATAGCGGAATTAAATATGGAAGAGATTGCCTCTGCGGCAAGGCTTGGCAAAGCTTTCCAGCCGCTTCCAAGATTTCCGTTTGTCATAAGAGACGTTTCTATTGTATTGGACAAAAATGTCTTATCTAGCGAGATAATCTCGGCTATAAGGAATTCAGGCGTTCAGTCGATCATAAAAGCCGAGATCTTTGATGAATATAACGGCGAACAGATACCGAAAGACAAAAAAGGATTATCAATTTCTATCGTTTACCAGGATAAGAATAAAACTCTTACCGATCAGGAAGTAGACCAACTGCATTCAAAGATTAGAGAATTGCTCGCCCAAAAATTCTCAGCGCAATTCCGCTAACACCACTCAATATACCAAAAGTTATAATTTAAAATTTAAATGGAGCAAAACAATTCAAAATAGTCATTTTTGACTATGATATACCATATTATGTGCGTTTTTTTGCAGAAAGTGGAGTCAATATACACATTTCATAAGATTTTGGGGTGTTAGCATATAGTTTCTCAATTTAGCATTTAAAAAAGCTAGATTACTACCTTGACATTATTAAAACAATATGATATCCTTATTAGTACTATATGATGTTAAAATATTAAAAAGTTAAATGGTATATATGAAACTAAAACGCCTGTTAATAATATCAACTCTCGCGATAATAATCGCCATTTTTTCTCTCCAACAAAGCCCTTGCGCTGATACTTCTTCAAAATTAGTATTTGAAAACCTAGCCCCCAATCATGAAATTCACGGCCCTTCAGAAGGTGATGTTGTCGCAAGATATATTCTGTCTACGATCAGAACACGCAGAGATGCTGCCTTGGCAGCCGGGCAGGATATCGCGGCAACAAATCGCGCAACCCTTCAGGAATTAAGAAGGTGGCTTTCAGGAAATAGAGACGCCAGACGGATCGTCGCGGATATAAGATTGGGTAGAGGGGCGGGCGTGGGTAGCGAAGTTGTCTCAATAAGCGACCGCACGCGTTTATATAATGACAGGGAAGGCTTGCTTGGCGAAGGCGAAGTCTTTGAAGTAGTGTTAAGAAGCGGGAAGAGGTTTTTTGTAGACAGCGGGACAAGGATTGTTACTGCCAGACGCGATTATGACCATGAAGTCCATGAGACAGCCCAGGACGAACAAATAGCCAAAGCAGAGCACATAAGTATAGATAGCGATCGGGCGCTATATGAACGCGTTACCCGCCTTGTGGAAGGCATAGCCGAAGACTTGAGCAATGTCGAAGTCTACCACTCTGAAGTGTTAGTTGACGGCCAGCCTGAAGAAGAAGTCATATTTTCCAATAAGATAAAAGAGCTTCTAAATAAATGGTATCTTTCAAGGCGAGACAGGGTTATATACGGCCTGAGAGATGCGGTTGCGGGTCATACCCTTAGTTTTATACGGTTTGTTAGGGGCATAGAAGGTTTTGGAGGTCATGCTGGCAAAAAAGGTATATACATCGATGCTAAATACATTGGGCGATCAGATCAGGAACTTAAAAAAATACTAAGACACGAAATACTAGCCTATTTACTGCCGTACAATGAAGTAGGCATTCAAACTTTCGAGAGCAGGCTGGGTTATCGTGGAGTGGCGCCCATACATCCGACGCTAATGATTTCAGAAGTAGTCCCGATGGAGGAACGAAGGCCTGATCAATTCAGGGATTGGGCAGAAAGCGGCTGGACAGGGAAAGAAATTCTTGTAATAGAGAACGATGTAGTGGGAAAGCGTCTGTTTGGGGGTATAATGAAGGCGATCCTTGAGGGGGAGGGATATATTGTCTGGTGGGCTGGCGCAGGTACTGCAAGACACGTAAGAGAACGGTTAGGGCTGGATTTTTCCGCAGTAATAGCAGATTCCGAATTTGCCAGAACAGAGAATGGCGCAGCGCTGCTTGATGAATTTAGGGCGCAAGGCGTACCTGTGGTGTTGACTGTAAATATTTCGCCTACCCATATTGCGCGAATAAAAGAAGTAAAAGACCTTCCGCCAAGCAGGAATTTAAATTCGGAAGAACAGCAAACATTAGACCAGGCGCTGCAGGGATTGGCTTTTGAAGCTGTTGTGCCCAAACCGTTTGCAAGACAGGAATTTTTGGATGCTATAGACAGGGTTACCAAGTCGCTAGTAGCAGGCGCCCCTGTCGAGATCGCTGCCGGCGTAAGAGAAGCTCCTATCAGATTCTCCAGAGAAGGAAGATTTGCCAAAGGGTTTGTGGTGCTTATAAACCCGGAGTATGTGGACATAGACGTTGCGGTTTGCGAAGGTGTGCGTGAATACGACGCTAATGCAGACGATCAAGCATGGCCTGGTAAACGAATTGATGAAGTCGAAGGCAGCTTAACAGACGACCAAAGGGAAAAACTTGTTTTGTTAGGTCCGGCCAATTTGGGAGATTTTATAAAAGGAAATACGGCTATTATACAGGAAAGTGTATTAATTACAAAAACCGGCCCGGGCTCATATCAGGACTCGGCCGTCCCGCTAGACGGAGATTTTTATTTTATGGTTTTAGATGCCGGAGAAACGGGTTTAAGGGTAGTGAATATCAAGGACGGTATTCCCACTACGGATATCAACCATATCAAACTCGCCATATCAGGCCCGCCGCTAGTACAAGACGGAAAAGACATATCAGATCTTCTACATTTTTCCGGCGAAAACCAGCCTGTTTTAAGACCTTGCGATGTTAGCTGGGATCCGGGAACTACTACTGCCGCGTTCGCCGCCATAGGGCGCGCAGAGGATGGAAGGCTTCTCTATCTTGCCATAGCAGGGGACCCGCGAGCACAGCCTGAACTGTACGCAAGAGAAGTCGCTTCAGCCATGGTACGATTAGGAGCAAAAGACGCGCTTATGATCGCCGGGAGCGCCCAGGTCGTGGCCAAGGCAATGGCGCATGGCGAGCTTGTTGAAAGTGTAGCTGCGCTGGCGCATCCAGGATCTCAAAGGGCGGAAACAGAACCCGGCTCAAGAAAAATAGGCACGTGGTTACGCGTACTGGCGAAACCCGTCGAAGGAATAATGATAGGGGAACGCGAAGCAATCCCCAATATTCCAGGGGCGCAGGTTATTCCTCTTGCGTTTGCGACAGAAGACAGCGCAGCGCGCGGGCTTGCGGTTATTGCGGAAAGGGAAGCAGTTGACGTCATGCTTTTGCTGAATCCCAATGTGGTGGGATACAATTTCAATACGCATGCGGTTGCGAGGAAATTTGCCGCAGCGCACGGCAAGGAATATATGGCATTACCCGGGATCTCGGTCCCAGAGGCAAGGCAAACAGACGCCGTATTGTCACCGGAAGAAAGGGAAAATGCAATTTTGATTGCCCCTGCTACGCAAGCCGGCTTTTGGATGCCGACTACGATTGTTATTGAGAACGGCCAACTTATCAAAAAAACAGCCCCAGGCATACACCAAACAGAACTGATAGAGCCGGATGGTGAGTTCTACTTTTTTGTTTTTGATGCCGGTAAAGTCGGCATGCAGGTTGTGCATATAGACAATGGCGTGCCGCGCGAGGATATAAGCGATATTCAACTAGCGATTGCAGGTCCGCCCTTGATCCAGGACGGCAATGATGTATCAGACAGAATAGAGTTTGCCGGCGAAAACCAGCCTATTATAAGCGGCCGCCAGGTAAACTGGCGGCGCGGCTTAAGAGTTCCGTTTACCGCTTTCGGATGTGATGAAGCAGGGAATCTTATTTATTTTGGTTTAGCAGGCAATTCTGACGAGCGGCCTGAGGTTACTGCAGAAGAAATGGCACGGGTCGGATTGCGATTGGGCGCGAAAAATTTAATATTGAGTGGCGGAGGCCCGGACGTCCAAGTTGATATCATAGGCCATGAACTGGTTGCCCCTGCGGCTGCGTATCCAACGTCAGAGACAGGTGCAGAGTTTGCATATAGGCCATTAGGAACTATCCTATGTTTTGTGCCCACCAAAGGCGAAGGGCTTAGCGTGGTTAAAAGGTTCGGCACTAACTCCGAAGAATTGGCCGGCGAAGTTGATAGCAAAGGCGGAAAAATATATGCCGGCTTAACCGAGACAGAAGTGCAAGCGATAGATGAAAATATAAATAAAAAGAGTGATTTGGTAAGGCTCAAACACGCGCAAACCGTCGAGAATGTGGCAGACGCATGCGAATGGCTGATCGGTAAAACCTTAAAAGAAATGGATCAGACCAGGCTTACAGAACGCGAGCGAGGCGCGCTTGAAGACGAAGCTTTTCTCGAAATGCTTAAGCATCCCGGTGTTAATTTTAGGTGGTTTAATTCTATCGTTAACGAGCCGGATAAGTATTATTTAGGCTCAGACAGTGCGCTGGCAGTGGATTTAGTGGAGTTCCTTTTCAAAAAGGAAATAGGCGGCTGGAGGAATTTGATCTTAGAGTATGTCCTCCACGAAGCCCTGGAAAAATCAGGCCTCAGGCACGAAGAAATAGTCCTTCTTACCACAAAAATCTTTAATCCTGACATGGCAGCGGACCTTGAGAACGGGCGGATCCGGCGCGGGCAAACGCCTCTAGGTCTAAACTTGAAAGAATTTATAAACAGAGAATACGTAACGCGAAGGATCGCGTGTTTAACAAATGCGAATATAGGAGAAGTGCGGGAGAGAATATATCGAGTTGACAGGGAAGAGCTAGCTTATTTAAAAGACATGATATTGGAAACCGCAAGTTTTGATTTTTCACTCGCAGACCTGGCCCCTCAAATTTATAGTGACGAAGAACAGGTGATCCGAAGCGAAAGAAACGCAGATAGAAGGATAGAAGACTGGCCCCTTATCGGCAGGGTGAGCAGCGACATTTACGAGAACGAAGGGAAAAGGTTGGGGCGAAGAGAAATAGATCAGCTCATATCCTTCAGGTACTACGAATGTTCCTATCTCAGAAATTCAGCGCTGAGACAGTTGGAAAGAGCAGCGGCTGTGCGAGCCGATCTTTTGCCTGCAATAGAGATGGAAAGGGTGAGGATCCTTTTCGCGAACGCCGATATACAAGAAGACCTGGTACACTTGACAAGAACGATCCGGGAAGATAGCCGATACGTCGAGAACACAATACGCAATATACACAAAGAAAGAATAGCGCACGCCGATATAACCGGCGCGAGAATAGAATTTATCGGAGGAGGAGGAAATAAGAAAAATTATAAAGTTACCTTCACGATAAAAGACGGGAGAGAATTCACCGTAGTGATGGGTGTATGTAAACAAGATATGCCGGTAGAGGGATTTGCCGAAGAAGAGGGGTATTTATGCAATACAGAATTTGAACTTGGCGAAAATATGCGTCACCTGGCAAGGAAATGGGAAGACCTGTCAAGGTTAAGAGATAAAGTCGTCCCGCAGTTCGGAGACGTAACATTCGCGCAATATACGCATGAAGGCGATGCATTTAATGGCAGAGGGAAATCCTGGGTTTTAGTTACAGACCATCCGGGTTACTGGAAGCGCCACACAGTCATTCCTAATGTTGCCGTTTTGTCATGCGAATTTATAGACGGGCCAACGCTTGAAGAAATGCTGTATGATGACATTACCAGCGAAGAGTTTAACGAAGCCTCGGCCTCAGGAGCAGAGGCAGTTATGAAAATGGCCGTTTACGGCGATGTTTATATAGGCGATCCGAAGCCTTCGAATATAATGTATTCTGAAAAAGATAAGAAATTTTTAGTTACGGATCTGGATGTTATGTATAAAGGCGGTCTGGATGGGGCAGTGAAGGCCTTAGAAAGAGGGAAATACTATTCCGAAGCGGCAATATCGATCGCACATGAGAGGACTCTCGACGCAGCAGACAGTATGGCTCAAACGGATAAATATATTCCGGGAGTTGCGACAGAAGATGATAACGTGACAAGACTGAGACGGATAGTCGATGATATACGTTTTTATCCTAAAAGCTGGGGTTTTATATGGAGAGAGCAGCCATTTTATGGCGCGCACCCCGTTTCTTTTATAGTGCCGGCGGATTTTATTCTGAATAATATAGGCGTAAGAGAATTTTTGGAGATACTTGCCACTCCGACTTCGATGGGGACCGAGACATTTGTTATTATAGTCGATGCCGCAGATGAGGCGCAAAAAAGAGCTGTGGAATCTCTCCACCTTCCTCTTGTAGCTTCTGTTGAAATTGTCAACCCGGGCCGGCCCGGCTCGTCTCTTACCTCAGAACGCCTAGGAAGGCTAAGCGCGGAATACGGCGTCCAGACCGGAGGCGACCGTAGCGGGCGGTTGTATTTCACCGCTATAATGGGAAATCCTGTCAGGCCAGGGGAGGACATTGATTACACAATGAACAGTCCCGCGATGATTTTTGTGGCAACACTTCCCGGCGAAGACGGAGTGCTGTCCGTAGCCGGAGTCTTTGCGAGCGCCATAGAGCAACTGCTGGCTTATAGCGGCACAACTACCCCTGAAAGCGTAGCCAGCGGCGTTTACTCGAGATACGCTTTAATGAGAAAACCTCTGGAAGGAAGGGGAAGATTATACAGGATCCCGAGCGAGTACTGTTCTATCAAGCATCCGACTCCGGAGTTAGCGCAAGCGGCGAGAGAATATCCGCGCGCCGCTACAGGCGTTACAGCGCCCGTCGAGGAAATAGAGATAACAGACGAGACAACGGCGCTTGCGGTTGCCACCAGAGAAAGGACAGAGATACGATTAGAAGATGGGAATGAGCAGGTTTTAAGAAGCATAGCAGCTGCCGAAACAATAGCTGAAACTTCAGAAGGGCGAATAGGGCTTATCCTTCCGGCCGGCATGATAATGAACGAGATCGGCGTAAGAGAAGCGCTTCAAGCCCTTTCGAGCCAAAAAACTACTTTCGGGGGTAGAGAGGTAGCTAGATTTGCCGTTATTGTCGAGACAACCGATCCGGCCGAGAAAGCAGCCATAGAAAGACTTAATTTGCCCCTAGTGGAAGCCGTCGAACTTTTTGATCGGGGCATGATAAGGCAGGAGAGGACAGAAATCCTTAAACGAAAATTACGCGCCAGGGGTATCAGCAATAAAGATATCGGCAGGCTGGAACTGCCGACCGAGGACATAAGCGCGCGCGTCGAAGAACTAACAACCGCCGGCGAAGGCATATATGTCGGCATACCGCAGATCCCTCAACCAGGCAGCATGTTTTCCGCATATGGGGCAGTGGCCGGAGTCGTAAGGGCTATAATCAATCAAGAGACTACTAAGATATTCGTAATAGACCTGCCGGCAATAGAGCATCCTAGCGTACAATTGCAGCAAGACCTCGAGAACTACAGAAAGGCAATGGAATTCCTTAAGCACGCCTAACCAGCACCAACCAAGTAACCTCTTGCTCTGCAGCTGTACCGTCAAATACCCGAAAACCTTAATGGCAGCAATAGAAGGTCCACGGTTCCATGTCCTGTTTTTGCCTGCCCTTCGTTCAGTCAAAATTTCTTAACGCTTTTTGACTGGTCAGAAATCGGGGATGGGCATAACTCACCCGCCACTGATGCAATGGCGGGTTCGAACAATGCCCATCCTTTTATCCCTCGACTTCGCTCGGGACAAGTAAACCGATTTCCTTCCTTGTAAAAAGCTTCCCGTCTAAACTAATATTTAGGCATGCATGTGCGGGATCCCGCCATGTGTTGCGTAAAGTTATAAGCGGGAGAAATTTTGAAACTTCACTTTAAGGGCAGGCCAAAAACAGGACCTAAGAGCACCTTATGGTAGCTATCCCAAGTCAAACCAGAAGTATTTCCTTTCTCCACATATGGTAGCAATATGGGGTGAGCGGCGAAATTGTAAATTTTTCCCAAATGTGGTTTTCGAACTTACGACGAGTGCCGGGAGGAGTGTACAGAATGAATAGCGCATAGGCACGAGGAGTAAGTTCAAAACCACGGGAAAAATTTACTTAAAGCCGCGAACCCCTATTGCTACCATTAAGAATTTAGATCCCTCAGGCGCTCCTGTTCGTCGCGCCTTCGGGATGAAGCTTACTTTGTAAGCTTCAAAGTTTTTTCTTGTTTTTTTTCTTGCTTATGGTATATAATAAAACCGGCAAAGAAGAATTTCCCTGCCACGCGCGTGATGGATTGAGAATTTCTAACCAACACCAATAATACCGGGAACCTAACTTTGACTAGCCCTTGGGCTATTCAAGAGGGTACCCACCTGAACAAAACAGGTTTCAAATTTGTCGATCCACACGGCGGCGGCGGGATTATTATCTTCCGATTTTATAAAGCACGTTTTAAAGAAAAAGCTTTATAATAAAACATATTGTTATTATATCAAAAGGAAATAGAAAACTTTTAAGCAGGATGAAGTCTAGAAGCGATTTATTCGAGCGAACTAATAATACGAAACCTATTGATGCCCCATTAGCCCTCAGAATGAGGCCGCGCAATCTTGACGAATTCATCGGGCAAGATCATATCTTAGGCAAGGGAAAACTATTAAGGCGGCTTATAGACGCGGATAAAATTTCCTCAGTTGTATTTTACGGGCCGCCGGGAAGCGGCAAGAGTACCCTCGGCCATCTTATCTGCGATATTACAAAATCCCACTTTGAGAAGATAAACGCCGTTACAAGCAATATAGCCGAAATGCGGCAGATCATAAATTCAGCCAAAACCCGATACGGCATCGAGAATAAAAGAACCATTCTTTTTATAGACGAGATACACCGATTTAATCGGGCGCAGCAGGATGTTTTGATGCCTGATATCGAAAACGGGAATCCCATATTGATCGGCACAACTACGTATAACCCGTTCTTCGCCATCAATTCCCCGCTTCTCTCAAGGTCTCAGATATTCGAGTTCCGCTCGCTTAGCGAAAACGATATTATAAATGTTTTAAAAAACGCGCTGAAAGATAAGGAAAGAGGTTTTGGGTCTTTAGATATAAATGCCGACGAGGAGGCGATAACCTTTTTAGCAAAAATGTCGGACGGGGACGCGAGGCGCGCATTAAACGCGCTTGAAATAGGTGTCCTTAGCACGAAAAAAGACAAGGACGGAAAGATCAAATTCGATATTAAAGCGGCCGAAGAATCTATTCAGAAAAAAATAGTCGCTTACGATAAAGATGAAGATCAACATTACGATACGATTAGTGCGTTCATAAAGAGCATGCGCGGAAGCGACCCCGACGCGGCACTCTATTGGCTGGCAAAAATGCTTTATGCGGGAGAGGACCCGAGATTCATCGCGCGGCGTATCGTTATCTGTGCATCCGAGGATGTTGGGAATGCCGACCCTCAAGCTTTGGTAGTTGCTAATTCGGCTATGCAGGCCCAAGAATTTATAGGTATGCCGGAATCGCGCATAATATTAGCTCAGGCGGTTGTGTATGTTGCATGCGCCCCAAAATCAAGCGCTTCTTATATGGGCTTAGAGAGCGCCTCAAAAGACGTGGAAGAAGGCAGGATATTTGAAGTCCCCGATTCTTTAAAAGGCACCTCTTACAGCGGGGCAAAAGCTCTCGGCAGGGGCGAAGGCTACAAGTACGCCCATGATTTTAAAAATCATTACGTTAAACAGGACTATATACCGGAACGGAAAAAATATTATATTCCGGGTGAGTTGGGTTATGAGAAGAAGATAAAAGAATGGCTTGGAGAACTTAAAAATATTAATTTTAATCAGGGGGTATTAGATGATGGGAAAAAAGAGATATAAAAATGGTTTAATTATTTTATGTGCGATCTTTTTATTGAGCGGTATTGCATTAATTCCTGTACACAGCCTTGGCGCAGACGCTGCCTCTGCATCTGAGAGGATAGTCCAGATAGAGAAGAACCGTTTCTACATGATCCCGATAGGGACTCAGAACGGCGCTAAGGATGGCGATGTCGCGGAAATATTCAGAGGCGCGGCTAAAATAGCGGATGTCAGGCTTGTCTCCGTAGTCGTTAATAATTCTCTAGCCGAAGTTATAAGCATGAGCGGATCTACAGAAATAGCGGAAACCGACACTGTGAAGCTGTTAGGATCAGTCCCCCAGCCTCCGAGATCAGAGCAGCCGGCAGCGCAAGAAGTTCAACCAGCCCCCAAAGCGCAAACCGAACAACACGTTGCCGTAAAAGAAGTAACCCAGCCAGCCCAGACCACTCAGCAAGCCCAGCCTAGCGCGGAACTCGGTAATAAGGAAAACATAATTTCTTCGCTCACAAGAGAAAAATCTAATATGCAGGCAGTCATCGAGCAAAACGAAAATAAGATAGCCGAACTGGAAAACTCTCTTTCCAATTTAAATAAAAATTTAGCGTCAAAAGACCAGGAATGGCAGACGAGACTCGACGCGCTTAAAGAAGCAGGCAGCCTTAAAGCAGGCAAGGAAGAATCGAGCCCTGATAAGAAATTCACAGCTAAGCAGGGGCAACTTCAGGATAAGATATCTTCACTGCAGAGTACAATATCTAGTTTAAATAAAGATCTTACTGATCTCACAGCAAAAGACAAAGAATGGCAGGCGAGGATCGACGGGATAAGGAAAGAATATGAAGATAAGCTTGTCCAGGTGAAGAAGGCCTCGGACGAAAAGCTTACCTTAAAAGAAACCGAACTTCAGAAACAGGTAAAGCTATTAGAGGCTCAAATCAAAGAATTTAAGCGAACAGGAGACACCCAGGTTTCATCTTTAAAAAATCAGCTAAAAGATAAAGAGTCCACGCTCGCATCTTTAGAAAAAGAAAAGGCAAATACTGCATCTTTGCTCAGACAGAGAGAGGAAAAGTTGGCCGAACTACAGAACAGCGTATCAGGGTTGAATAAAGACCTTAACTCGAAGGACAAAGATTGGCAGACGAGGCTGGATTCCATTATAAAAGGGTATGAACAAAGACTTGCGCAGGAACAGAAGACCTCAGGCGAGAAAGTAGCCTTAAAAGAGACCGAGACCCAGGTCCAGATAAAAGGGTACGAGCAAAGGCTTGAGCAAGCCAAGAGGGATGTTAATGAAAAGGCAGCCCTCAAAGAGTCCGAACTGCAGACGCAGATCAAATCGTTAGAGGGGAAAATTAAAGAGCTTCAAAGCGCGAACGATGTTCAGGCTTCAGCTTTAAAATCTCAGATAAAGGATAAAGAATCCGCCGTAACTTCACTCGCAAAAGAGAAATCCAATCTACTTGCGGCAATTAGCCAAAAAGAACAAAAGCTGGGTGAGCTGCAGAATAACGTGGCAGAATTAAATGAAAATCTGATAACTACAAGATCGTCTGCAGAGGAAAAGGCTAAACTGGTTGAGCAGCCGCTTCAGGAAAAAATAAGCATGCTGAATCAGCAGTTGACCTCTTTGAATAAAGATTACCAGACAAAACTCAGCCAGATAATAAACCAGTCAAAAAAAAGCGTTTCCGCCAAGGACAAGGAATGGGAAACCAAGCTTGACATTGTCTCAAAAGAGTACGAAGCCCGCCTCGCCCAAACAGAAAAAAGCGCCGACGAGAAAATATCATCTCGCCAGACCCAGCTCCA